>Ga0209963_1000348_pt1 | contig 95232 bp, 85 predicted proteins | sample ThiBio_1000_biof_2_FD_183957 | JGI IMG/M metagenome (GOLD analysis project Ga0209963, IMG submission 183957) | Wastewater bioreactor microbial communities from Cape Town, South Africa - Thiocy_cont_1000_biof (SPAdes) | ecosystem: Engineered > Bioreactor > Thiocyanate-remediating >... | reverse complement strand
TTCAACAGCCGGATCCGCGACGAGTGCCTCAACATCAACAGCTTCTACTCGCTGCTGCACGCGCAGGTCATCATCGGCGACTGGAAGGACGAGTACAACCACCACCGCCGGCACTCCTCGCTCGGCTACCTACCCCCAGCCGAGTACGCTCGACAGTGCACCCATCAAATGGAAACCGACGACTCACAGAACGTCCGGACCGAATGAAGGGGGCGGCTCAGACGGTCTCTGCCATCGTGACGCTGTCGGACGACGAATCCCAAGCGCTCGCCGACTTCGTCGCGCGACACGAGTGGGGTAAGGCAGCAGTGAAGGTAGGCCCGGTGGTGTGGCGCGCGACCGGTTCACCGGGGTCGCTGTCGATGCACGAGGCGTTGGAGAACCTTCCCGACGGGAGCCTTGTGCTCGTCGTCGTGGGCATCATCGGTTCGGGTCGTGCCCTGCTGAGCGTCAACCGCGACCTCCGAACCCTTCCCGACACGGTCAGCACTGCCTACCTCGTCGGGGCGGCGCACCCCGAGTCCGACAATGCCATGGAGATCTTCAAGAATTCCCTCGGCCTGCGCAGCAACGATTCGTCGAGCGCGTTCCAGATCGGCTGGACGCTCCCGCGCGACCCGCGAGGTCCGGGCTCCCGCAACTCGTGGAGAGCCGAATTCGCCGCGCTCGAGCAGATCGACTCGTGGCTCGGCCGCTACGGTTACCGCCAGGAACGCCGGGCCGTGCGCGCGCGGACGGCTGCCCTTCGCGCGCTGGGTGAGGACCAGCTGTTTGCTGCGCCCGATTTCGACGAGGCGAACCGTCGCGGCGTCCAGCGCATCAACCCGAAGTTCGCGCTCTGGCCGTTCGAGTGGTCGACGCACGAGAGGACTCTGAAGGACGGTGCCGCTCCCTCTCAGGCGGAGGTGTACGCGACGGTCGCGCACCTGCTCTACGAATCGCGGCGATCCAATCCGAGCCTGACCGCGCATGCGCACGGCGTTCGGCGTCACGGGTTCGCGATCAACCCGGCGATCTTCGACCGGCTCAACGACCCGCAACTGCAGTCGGCGATCCTCCGCGCCGCGGAACCCGGCGAGCTGGACTATCACGCCGACGACGACGCCAGCCGTGCCGCGGCCGAGGTGCTGAAGCACGTGCTCGACAACGTCGGGCTGCAGGGCGGGCAGGCGGCGTACGAATTCTTGCTGTCGATCGCCCGCGGCCTGCAGGACCGACGCGGATCCGGGTTGCAGATCCGCGGCGACCTGCTGCTCGAGGCGATCGGCCTGGCGCGCGCGGATGCCGGAGGCCTCGCGTCCTTCCCGCCGCTGTGTCGCGCGCTGCTGTACTTCATCACCGATACGCGGCCCGATGTGGCGATCGCGGCGGGCCGGTAGGTATCGGGGGCGGCGCGCCGCTCAGTCGGGCAGCACTCAGAACGGCCCGTGCAGGCCGACGCTGCGGAAGTGCTCGGCCGCCTTGCGCGGCTCACCGACGGGACGAGCCAGGTATCGACGCAGTCCTCCGAGCGGTCATCCGCGAGCAACTCGGCTTGGCAAGCAAGAACGGCGCGTGCGGGAAGGTCGCGGATCTCTGGTCTGACCTCCGTGACGACGTCGACGCCTTCTTGCGTGATGGGGCATTCTCCGTCGAGCGCGAGGAGGGTCAGCTCGCTGCCTCGCAACGCGGTCGTCCACGGCTAGGCAGGGGTGAACGATTACGTTGTATGGGTTGCCGCGACGGCCCGTGTACCCGAGTTGCGAGACGTGATCGACGGACTCCTCAACGATGAATCGCGCGTGCCATGACGCCGGGCTTGCGCATAGTCGCGGGTAAAACCGTGGGAAAGACCGCAGACAGTCCACGGCTGGCGACGTGTGTCGTTGAAAGGTCGCGACCCGCGAAAAGACTGGCCACGATGGCCAATGTGAGGCGCTGAAACCAGATCGCATAAGGGTTCAAATCCCACCGTCACCGCCATCCGAAACCCCCGCAGATTCATTGAAAAAACTGGGATCGCGGGGGTTTCTATGTGTCCGGGACTACGGCGGTTTCAGCTCGTTAGTCCGATCCATCGCACCGGCCGCCGCACGACCATGGTCACGCTGCGCTGGGCGCGGAGATGATCTCGACGACCTCGGGAGCCCGGAAGGCCATAACCCCGGGAACATGACGTTGTTCGAGGATCCCGATTTCGACCAGCTTTTTGACGGCATTGCTCACGGCCTGATATGTCAGGCCTGTAGCGTCTCGCAAGTTCGGAATGTTGACGTACGGTTGCCCGATCAGGACGTCGGAGATGTCCCGGACGGCTCCGCGCGCACCCGCGGCTCGGAGGCGCTCGTGGTAGCTTGTCTGCAGCTCAAGGAGTCGGCGTATGCGCTCAGCGGAATCGTTGGCAGACGCTTCCAGTCCTTCCGCGAAGAACGAGATCCAGCTGTCCCATGAGCCTGTGGCGCTCACGCTGGCCAGCAAGTCCTGATACTCATCGCGCCTAGCCTCGAACCACGGCGAAACGCTGAGTAGCCCTTCGGACAGCACCCCCAGCCCGACAAGTTGCAGCACGATGAGAAGGCGGCCGATACGACCATTCCCATCGTTGAACGGGTGCAGCGTCTCGAACTGGTAGTGGGCCATAGCTGTGGCGACGATCGGATCGACGTCCTCGGGTGGTGACTGCATCCACGCCATGAGGTCCCGCACTCCCGCCTCCAACTGTGGTCCCCCGGGCATCGGGATGAAGCGCGCGTCAGTGACACGTCCGCTGCGGCTACCGATCACCACCTGAATGCGACGTATCCGTCCGGACTCCGCCGTATCTGCATTCGTGCCACGCACCAGCGTCTGGTGGATGTCACAGAGGAGTCCTGCTGTGATGGGGCGGCGCTGGTGCACCCAGCTGAACCCGTTCTCGGCGGCTGCCACATAATTGAGCACCTCCTTGAGGGCAGCGGACCTCTCACTCCCTTGAATCACGTCTGCCGCAAGGACGTCTTCGAGCGGTGCGTAGGTACCTTCGAGGGCCGAGGTGCTCTGTGCTTCACGGCGAAGCGTAGGCTGCCGAAGAAGGCCGGGATTGATGACGAGTAGAGATCCTTGTTGCAGTCGGCCCAGCGCGCGGTTGGCGCGCGAGACTCTGTTCCAGGTTGGCGTGACGAGGTCTGGTGACGTCGTCAACGGGTAGGCAGCGAACGCGACATGCTCGTATCGCTCGCCACGTCCGTCGGTGCCGGAGATCGGAACCAGCGCGCCTACGGGGCTTGTGGAGAACCGCTCTCGTTGCATGCAGTGACCTTCAACTTGGCTTGACTACGACGGTGCTTCGTTCAAGTAAACAGAGAAATAGTGGAACTCACAACGCTGTAATTAAAGTGAACGGCAACGCAGGAGGAAACGGCGACGTCGATATGGGTGGCCGGAGCGAGGGATCATGTGGTGCCGCTGAGTGGACTGCGCACGGAAGGATTCCAGTTGGAGTCGCCGACCGGCGATGGTACGAGGAGACATCTCGATGCAACCCCGACGTGGGCCAAAGGACAATCCACAGCGCGACCAGTGGGTGAGGGCGACGAGCAACGCGCACTGATGACGGCAAGCCACTACTCGTATCCGTCACCTGGTCGTGTCCCACGCTCATGTTGCGTCGTGCGGTGGCGTGCGTAGCTGTCCGCCCGAGCCGGACGTAGTCATTCATGAATCCCATACGCGCATCCATCCATGCGTGTCATGGGCGCGCCACCAGGCAGCCGGGATTCCCAGCGCGCCCAGGCTCGGGATCTGTCAGCTGCTGGCTGCGCCTCCGCGACCGACGTCGACCAGGCGGGGCCGACTGCGGCCACGAGGCCGCTGCGAGCGTACTCGGGTTCGTGATGGACGACGCTCGCAACACCTCGCCACGGCAGCATTTCGCGGAGCGTGCCGGTCGTTCCCCTATGCGCCAAACGACGACGCTTCGATTGCGCGCGCGATCGCCCGGAGTCGCTTCGCGGCGATGCTGGGAGATGAGGGCAGCGTGTACCTTCCGCCCGGCTCGTTCTGCACTGCCGCGACTTCGGGCAACGCGAGAAACCTGAGCACGTGGGACACCTCGTCGTCCGTTGTGACACTGCCGGCGCGACTCATGACCCGTCTGATGTCGCGGGCAGCGATCGGTTCCGGGTTGTCTTGGCTCGCTTCGGCCGCGAGTTCGCGTAGGACGCCGGTTATCAGCGAGAGCTGCTCCATGGCTTGGGAATGTCGAGCTTCGACATCGTCGCGTCCATCGACCGTCAGAAGTTCTGCGACGTCGCGAGCGGAGAACGGATGTGTCTCGTGTGCTCGCAGCAGCCCGGCCAGGTCGGCAACAGATAAGAGGACCACTCCGTTCGGCTTAGCCCAGTCTGAAAGCCTTCCGCTTCCATCGAAACGCGGGGCGATCACTGCCATGAGTGTCGCTCCGTGTTTTGCCGCATGCTCTTTCAACGCGGCGAAATTCACGGATCCCTCGTTGAGCTGCCCTGAGGCCGACTTCGCATCGACGATGGCGCGCGCGACAAGCGTCAAGCCAGATTTCACAGTCACGATGACGTCCGTACGACCGGGCCCGCCGAGGTGTTTCGACTCCACGCCGAGTGCCACGAACGCTTCTGCACAGGCCTTCTCGAATCGGTCGGGGTTCGCGGAGTCACGAGACGCCGTTTCCAGCTCGGCGATGAGCTGCTCTACTCGGGGAGCGTCCAGCGCCACCGGAACACTCGTGTCCTCATCTCCGGTGGTGACCATCGTGACTTCCGCGATCGGGAGTTCTCGAATCAGCGCTCGACCGAGGCCGGTAAGGACATATCGGGCGTAGCCGATAGCAGCGACAGCGCCTGCGCCGCTCAGGTAGCGCAGGATCCCGGCTGTGCGGCCTTGGCGTGGCGCATCCGATGAGGCTGCGAACTGTCGTGAATGAATCTCTCCAACCGAGCGCGGCTGGTCGTCGAGCTGCACCAGGAGCTCCCCGATCCCGAGAAAACGAACGTGGAGCAGGCGAACCAGGTTGAGAGGCGAGGCGCTCTCAATCCACTCTCGGCCCAACGGGGTCGTACGGATTTCATACTTTCCGACGAACTCGTAGATGCCGAGCGCCCCGGCCGCGTCGACGAAGCTCTTGGCGGAGCTCGCGCTGATCTCGTATTCGGCCGACACGACACTCACGGCCTCTTCCTTGGTCGTGCCCGCGGACGCGAGCCGCGCAAGCGCGGTGAGAGCGCCAACTGGATCTTTCGTGAGATAAGACCAGGACAGCGATCGCTTCTCCGAACGCGCTCTTTCGAGCGCAGTGGCGAGTGCTGGCGGCGCGGGTGGAAGGGTCACGTCAGCGTGGGCCTCGGACAACACCGCGCGAAGCCCCTCGGGTGTCTGAAGCTCGATTCCCGCAAGGGCAGAGTGCCCGTCGGCGGTGATGCGATGGAATCGATCCGGCCCGTCTTCGACGAGACCCATCGAGTGCAGCCATGCAAGCCGTCGCCGAATCTGATCGAGAGAGGTCCACGACATGAGAAATTCCGTCGTCGCGTGAGCATGAAGGTCCTCGACTCGTGCGGGCGCCTCATTGATTCGAGCCAACATCTCTCCGAAGTAGGCGACGCGAGCGTGCATGATGCGGAACAGGTCGTCGCGGTTCGGGTCTTGGAGCCATTGCCGGCCGAGATCGGTCAGTTGGATGCCGTGATCGCCTCGCGCAGTGAGCTCGAGTGGTGCGATCTGCTTCTGAATGCGCTCGGCAGACTCCGGGTCGCCCACCGGACCTGACGGAGCCTCGCCCGCGAATGCGCGCATCACCTCGCGCAGCGTGGACAGCTGGGCATCCGCTCCCCCCGGCAGCGAGGGCGCGGTGCTGGCCAAGTCGGACCACGGCAAGCGTGGGATGTGCTGAGTCATGTGCATACCCTAGCGACGAGCGTAGGAAGACTTACAAGGCTATTTCCGGAATTGATCTCAATGCTCGCCAAAACGTATAAACACGAGTCGATCGTTATGGCCGCCATTGATGCATGTACTCCCATATATCATAGGCGGACGATGTCCAGCGCTAATGGTGCTCAGTACCGATCTCGTCACCGCCACTTTCACCAGATCAGTCACCGCGTTCTTGCCGGCCCTATCCGTGTTATCGGGCCGGAGGCTCACACGGCGCTCGCGGGCGTCGCGAGTGCGTCGACCGCGAGCAGTGCCAGGTCGGCCGACGCGCGCAGCTGCCGTCTCGAGACGCCCGCGGTGGCGTGCACGGCATGCCCCTCCGTGACGACCATGAGGTAGCGGGCGAGAGCCGCGGCATCCGTCCCTGCGACGAAGTCGCCTTCAGCGACCGCGCGAGCGAGGCGCTCGGCCAGTCGTCGCTCGCCCGCCAGGCGGCTCCGCCCGAGGAAGGCGGGCACGGTCTCGTTGCCATCGGCGCTGGCGAGTCCGCCCTGGATGGTGAGGCATCCCGCGGGCCGATCGGAGCGCGTCACGGCATCGATGTTGTCGAGAAGTAGGGCACGCGCGACGGCGGGGCCGGTCGGCTGGTCGAGCGCGCGCTCGGCGTAGGTCATGTCGGTCTGCGCATAGCGGGCGATGACCCGTTGGAAGAGCTCTTCCTTGCTGCCGAACGCCCCGTACAGGCTCGGCCGGTTGATACCCATGGCGGCGGTGAGATCGGTCAGGGATGCCCCGTCGTACCCGTGCACCCAGAACACCCGTGCGGCGGCGTCGAGTGCAGCATCGGGGTCGAAGGCGCGCGGTCGTCCGCGTTCTCTCGTCTCAGCCATGCCTGAATCATACCGTGCGGTACAAAAATTTGACATGCGATCCCCGCGCGCCTATCTTGCCTTTAGTACCGATCGGTACATAAAGAAGGAGAGGGACATGGAAGAGCTCGCGGGAAAGACCGCACTGGTCACCGGAGGGACGGCGGGCATCGGTCTCGCGGCCGTGCGTGCGTTCGTGGCGGAGGGAGCGCACGTGGTCGTGACCGGCCGTCGGGAGGCTGGCCTTGCCGCCGTGGCCGCGGAGTTCGGAGATGCGGTGACGACGGTCGCGGCCGACGTCGCCTCGCTCGATGACCTCGACCGCGTCGCCGAGGCGATCGCCGCGCGGGGCGCCGGCCTCGACGTGGTGTTCGCCAACGCGGGCGGCGGCGAGTTCGCGGCCCTCGAGGACATCACGTGGGAGCACGTCACCCAGACGTTCGGGGCGAACGTCGGCGGCGTCGTCTTCACCGTGCAGAAGGTGCTGCCGCTGCTGAACGCGGGAGCGTCGATCGTGCTGACCGGATCGAACATCGATGTGAAGGGCAGCCCGTCGTTCAGCATCTACGCCGCCTCCAAGGCGGCCGTGCGCTCGCTCGCACGCAGCTGGGCCGCAGAGCTCGTCGGCCGCGGCATCCGGGTCAACAGCGTCGCTCCGGGCCCGATCGAGACCCCCGGACTCGCCGGACTCGCGACCGATCCGGCGCAGTCCGACGCCCTGCTCTCTGGACTCGCCGCCGGGGTGCCGATGCAGCGCCTCGGCCGCCCGGAGGAGATCGCGCAGGCCGTACTGTTCTTGGCGAGTGCACGCAGCGCCTACATGACCGGCGCGGAACTGTACGTCGACGGCGGCGCGAGCCAGATCTGAGAGGGGCGAGCAATGTCGCATGCGATGGTGATGACCGCCTTCGGGGAGCCGGAGGTGCTGCAGTGGCGCCAGATGGCAGCGCCCGTGCCCGCGCCCGGCGAGGTGCTGCTGCGCGTGAGGGCGGCAGGCATCGGCCCGACCGACCTGCAGATCCGTCGCGGTCGTCTCGCCGCCGTCTTCCCGCAGGGCCCCGGGTCGGTGCTGGGGTTCGAAGCGGCAGGAGTCGTCGAGTCGGTCGGAGCGGGCGTCGCCGATGTCGCCGTCGGCGATGAGGTGGTCGCGCACCTGCCGCAGCAAGGCGGGTATGGCGAGCTCGTCGCCGCGCCGGTGTGGTTCCCGAAGCCCGCTTCGCTGTCGTGGGCGGATGCCGCGGCCCTGCCCGCGTCCGCGGAGGCCGCCGTCGGCACACTGCGCGAGGTCGGGGCTGAGGCGGGGGAGACTCTCGTGGTGCTCGGTGCGGCCGGATCGGTCGGGGCGCTCATCGTGCAGCTCGCGAGCGCGCGCGGAGTGCGCGTGATCGGTGCGGCGTCGGAGAGGGACGCCGACACCGTCGCCGCCTACGGCGGGGAGCCGGTCGTCTACGGCGATGGGGTCTTCGAGCGGATCGCCGTCACGGGTGTCCGCCGCATCGACGCGGTCATCGACGCGGCCGGCCGCGGCGGACTGGTCGAGGCCGTCGCCGCCACCGGCGACCCCTCGCGCGTGGTCACCCTCGTCGGGTCGGCGGAGGTCGCCCGCAGCAGCGCACGCCTGTCGCACCCGTCGCCCGATCGGGCACCCGATGCGCTCGCGATCACGGTGCCGCTGCTCGCCGCTGGAACGCTTCGCCTGAAGCCGCACCGCGAGTTCGCGCTCACCGACGCGGCCCGCGCGCACGCGCTGCTCGAGTCGGGAGACGTGCGGGAGAAGGTCGTGCTGCGGGCCTGATCGTTGCCGATGCGGCGGATCAGACCGGGGCGCCGACCTGACGGTCAGTCGGCCCGGTCGGGGCGGTGCGATAGGCCTCACGCCAGCGCTGCGCGCGCCGCTGCGGGCGGCGCGCGCATACGTCGCTATTGCGATGCAGACGGCAGGAGCTCCGATCTGCACCGGCTCCTGCCAGACGGCGGAGGGGGCGATGCTCAGGCCGATCGCGAGCATGAGCAACGCAACGAGTATGCCGTCACCCGCGGCCGCCCACAGATCCTGCTCCTGCAGTGTCCACATCGCCCACCATTCGCGCGCAGCTCTGGCCACGTCGACCCCCGTCTCCGTGCGCTCACGGTAGCGGGAGGATGCGGCATCCGTCTGTCGCCCGTGCGGGGGACGCGGTGGTGCGGGGAGCCCGCCGTGCCGGCCGGGCTCCCCGCGAGACGCGGGTCAGTGCGAGGAACGGCGGCACGCTGATCTCGGACTGAGCGCGCCGCTCGCGCGCTCTCGCTATGCTCACGGCAACGTCGTGAGGGGGAACGATGATGACGGATGACTCGTCCGGGCGCCGCCGGATCCGCATCGGCTGGATCGCATCGCTCGTGTTCGCGCTCATGTGGGTGGCGCTCGGAACCTGGAGTCTCACGACCGGCGGTGTGCTGATCGGGGGCGCGCAACTGGCGCTCGGGGCGATCTGGCTGGTGCTGGCGGTGATCCGCGGGGGCGCGCTCAGCCGAGGGCGAGCACCCCGAGCGCCGCACTGACCAGCGACAGCACCAGCGCCACGGCGGCGGGCGCCGGATTCTCGCCCCGGCGCACATGCACGACGGTCGCGCCGACCATGAGAACAGCGAGCGCTGCGGCGGCGACGGCCGCGATGAAGGGCAGGATGCCGGTGGCCAGCGGTGCGATCAATCCGACCGCGCCGACCACTTCGGCGACGCCGATGAGCACCACCTGGCCACGGGTGAACGACTCGACCCATGCGAGTCCGACCGTTCTCAGCTGATCCGGCGTGCGGATGATCTTCAGACCGCCGGTCGCGAGGAAGGCGAGCGCGAGCACCACGTTGACGATCCAGAGGGCGATGAGCACGCGGCATCCTTTCGTCGAGCGGGTGCGACGCCGCGTTCGGTGTCGTCACGCGGGTTTCGTCGCTGTCGCGAGAGTATCGCGCCGCAGATCGCCGCGCGCGGGATTACGAGCAGGTCTGCTTCGGCGTGACGGATCCGGGGCACAGGCGCAGGGTCACGGTCGAGTTCGTCTTGGTGCCGTCGGTGTGCAACAGCGTGAACGTGAACGGCTCGGAGGACCGTGAGCAGTCGTAGACGAAGCCCGTCGCGGTGCCCTGCGTCTGCGTCGCCAGCGACCACTCCTGGAAGGGTGCGGCGCTCGCATCGGTGGTGTTCACGCCGAACCAGAGCGTCGTGCCGGTCGCTTTCCACGCTGCCGTGAGCGGGAGGTTGGGCGTGCTCGAGCAGTCTCCGCCGCCGCTCTCGACGCCTACGGCCGCGTGACTGATCGACCCCGTCGACGGCGCGGTCGTCGTGGTGCCCGTTCCGCCTCCTCCGGACGATCCTGAAGTGCTCGATGTGTGCGCCGGTGTCGGGGTGGCCGAGGCGGGCGGCGACGAAGGCGCCGACGGTGTCGGAGTCGGCGTCGACACGGATGTCGCGGCGGCGCCCGCGACCTGCGCACCGCCCATGAGTAGCACGGTGACGAGCACCGATGCGGTGGCGATGAGCAGCGCGGCCAGCACGGCGATGATCGCGATCAGTCCTCGGCGCGATCGTTGTGGCGGCGCAGGCGGAGTCGGCGGGAGCGGTGCGGTGGGGCCTGCCGGATCCGACATGTGCGGAACGCCCTTCGACGCGAGGCGGGAGTTGTGGCCGCCAGTCTAGGGATCGGTCGAGGCGCGCGACAGGGGGAATCGAGCATTGCGCCGGAAGGTTCGAGCATCCAGCCGACGCAGAGGTACGGCATAGTGAGCTCTCAGGTTCTGTCATACTCGCGGCATGACCTCCGTGCCGCCGCCCGAGAGCCCCACTCCTCCGAACGACGGCGAGGAGGCGCCTCCGACGGGAGCACCGGCTGCGGACCCGCCCGCTCCGGTCACCTCGCCCGCGTCCGACGCCGGTGAGAGCGGCGTCGCTCCTTCCATCGAAGCGCCGGACGCGACGTCCCCGGCAGGACCCTCGCTGCCGCCTCCGCCGGCCTATCCCGCGCCGCCCCGGGCGTCGTCCGGCCCCCGCGCCGGCGGCCTCGCGATCGCGGCGCTCGTGGTCGGCATCGCGGCGTTCGTCCTCGGGCTGGCTCCCGGGCTCGGCATCCTGATCGGCGGGACTGCGGTCGTGCTGGGAATCGTGGCGCTCGTGAAGGGCGCCCGGAAGGGCTTCCCGGTCACGGGCATCATCCTCGGCGCTCTCGGCGTGCTGGCCTCGATCGCAACGACGATCGCCCTGATCGTCGGGCTGTCCCTGCTGCCGACGATCGTCGAGAGGTCGGCCTCGGCGAGCCCGCAGACTCTCCCCTCAGCCACCCCGCGGGACGAGGCATCCGTCGTACCCGGCGCGGGCGCGGTGCCGACCGGATTCGACGACGTCGACGCGGCCGTCCTCGCCGACATCGTCGCAGACCCCGACGGTCACGTCGGCGAGAAGGTCGTGGTCTACGGGTTCGTCAGCCAGTTCGACGAGGCGACCGGGCCGTGCCTCGCGCTTCTCGGCGTCGGCGCAGCGCAGTCGACGTCGAGCTGGGACTACCCGCACGACGTCATCGGCGGCGGCGGTGACGGCATCACGTGCCCGACGCTCGAGGGTGTCCTCGAAGGCGACCATCTGAAGCTGTGGGTGACGGTCGCCGGCAGCTACACCTATGGTGCGGTCTCGGGTGAGGACGTCAGCGCTCCCGCGTTCGACATCGCGCACGTCGAGCTGCTCGAGCCGCTCACGTCCTGAACGAGCGGATGCCGCGGCATCCGCTCTGCCTCACAGCACCAGCAGCGAGCTGGTGGCGGTGGCGAGCACGGTGCCGGCGGCGTCGGTGATCGCGCCCTCGGTGAAGATGACGCGTCGGCCGGGCTTCACGACCCGTCCCGTCGCGAGCAGTGGACCTGTCGCCAGGGTGATCGGGCGCAGGTACGACACGGTGATGTCGATCGACGTGTAGCCCTGGCCTGCGTCGAGGGTGGTGTGGCCGGCGCAGCCGCACACGGTGTCGAGCAGCGTGCACGCGAGCCCGCCGTGCACGGTGCCGATCGGGTTGTAGTGCTCGCCGCCCGGCTCGCACACGAACACCACGCGTCCGGGCTCGACCTCGGTCAGGCGGAAGTTCATCGTCTGCGCGATCGGCGGCGGGGGCAGGTGTCCGTCACGCAGGGCCAGCATCGCGTCGAGTCCGCTCATTGCGGCGACGCCGTCGCGCACGGCGATCGGGTCCGTCCACGTGAGGGTGCGGGTGTGCTCGGTCATGCTGCTCCTCTGCATCGAGGTGGTCGGGTCACACCCTACTCGTGAAACTCAGTCTCACGTACTATGGTTCTCGATGTCACTCGCGACTCCGCGTCGCGCGCGCCGCCCGCCCAACGAGGGGAACCCCATGGCCGCCCAGTCCTCGCCGTACACCCCGCCCGTCGCCGAGTACGGATTCCTCTATCGCGAGGTGTTCGGCGGCGACGTCGTCGCCCGCGCGACGGGTGGCGCCCTCAGCGCCGACGACGCCGTCGACGTGCTCGAGGCCGCCGGCGACTTCGCCGCCGAGGTCATCGCCCCCCTCAACGCCATCGGCGACGCCGAAGGCACCGTCGTCGTCGACGGCGACGCCCGCACCGCCCCCGGTTTCAAGGAGGCCTACGCCGCGCTGGTGGAGGCCGGGTGGGTCGCCGCCGAGGCGCCCGAGTCGGCCGGCGGCGAGGGCCTCCCCGCCGTCGTGCAGGCCGCGCTCGGGGAGATCTGGAACGCCGCCAACCCGGCGCTCGCCCTGTGCTGGATGCTCACCCACGGTCAGATCCACGCGCTCGACGCCTATGCGGGCGACGAGGTGCGCGAGACCTACCTGTCCCGGCTCGTCGAGGGGAGCTGGACCGGCACCATGAACCTCACCGAACCGCAGGCCGGCACCGACCTCGGCGCGATCCGCACGACCGCAACCCCGAACGGCGACGGCAGCTGGTCGATCACCGGCCAGAAGATCTTCATCACCTGGGGAGACCACGACGTCGCCGAGAACATCGTGCACCTCGTGCTCGCCCGCACCCCTGACGCTCCCGCGGGCGCCAAGGGCCTCTCCCTGTTCGTCGCCCCGAAGTTCCTCGTCGAGCCCGACGGGTCGCTCGGCGCACGCAATGCCGTGACGACCGTGTCGGTCGAGCACAAGCTCGGCATCCACGGCAGCCCGACCTGCGTGCTCGCCTACGACGGCGCGACCGGCTACCTGGTCGGCGAGATCGGCGGCGGACTCGCCGGCATGTTCGTCATGATGAACTCCGCCCGCCTCGGCATGGGGCACCAGGGCATCGGCCTTGCAGAGCGCGCCTACCAGCAGGCCTCCGCCTACGCCACAGCCCGTCTGCAGGGGCCCGTGCCCGGTCGCCCCGACGGCACCGCCATCGCCGAGCACCCCGACGTGCGTCGACTGCTGCTGTCGATGTCGAGCAGCATCAGCGCGATGCGAGCGCTCGCCGTCTACGTCGGCGACCTGTTCGACCGCGCGGACGACGCCGACAACCGTCAGCTCGCCGAGTACTTCGTGCCCATCCTCAAGGGGTGGGCGAGCGAGGAGGCCGTGCGCATCGCCTCCGACGGCATCCAGGTGCATGGCGGCATGGGCTTCATCGAGGAGACCGGCGCGGCCCAGCACTACCGCGACGCCCGCATCATCCCGATCTACGAGGGCACCACCGCGATCCAGTCCAACGACCTCGTCGGGCGCAAGACGGTGCGCAACCAGGGCGAGACCGCGCGCCGCATGTTCGACCTCGCGCGCGCCGCGGTCGCGACGCTGGCGGGCTCCGACGAGCCGGTCGCGCGCCGCACGGCCGAGCGCCTCGAGCGCGCCGTCGCCGCCGCCGACCGTGCGACCGCTGCCGTGGTCGGCTTCGGCGCCAGCCCCCGCGACGCCCACGCCGTGAGCGTCGACTACCTGTGGCTGCTCGCGCTCGTCGCCGGCGGGTGGATGCACGCGCTGATCGTCGCCGCGACCCTCGCACACGACGGACGCGACGCCGACGACGAACGCCGGCTCACCGAGGCCGACTTCTTCGGGGCGCACCAGCTCGCGCACGCGCACGCGCTCGCCGAGTCGGTGGCCGCCGGCGAGATCGGGTGAGGCGCGGCATCCTCCCCTGACTCAGTGCGCGGCGCGCACCGCGACGATCGCGTCCCACAGGGCGTCGGCCGTCTCGCGCTTCGAGCCGCTCGTGCGTCCGACGATGTCGCCCGCGGCGTCGACGAAGAAGAGACTGTTCTCGGATGCCTCGAACCCGGCCTCCCAGCCGACCTCGTTGACGGCGAGCAGGTCGACGCCCTTGCGCTCGCGCTTGCGGCGGGCGCGCTCGACGAGCGCGTCGCCGGTGGCGGTCTCGGCGGCGAATCCGACGACGGTCTGCCCGGCCCGCCGGTCACGGGCCAGTCCCGCCAGGATGTCGGGGTTCTGCACCAGCTCGAGCGTCAGCGTCTCGCCGGCGGCCTCCTTCGTGACCTTGCCGTCCGCGATCTGCGGCACCCGGTAGTCGGCGACGGCCGCCGCCATGACGACGACGTCGGCTGTCGCCGCGGCATCCGTCGTCGCGGTCAGCAGCTCTGCCGCGGTGCCGGCGTGCGACACGGCGATGCCGGGCACGGATGCCGCGGCCCCCACGCCCTCGTCGACGTGCGCGAGGATCAGGTGGACCTGCGCGCCGCGCGCCGCCGCCGCGAGCGCGACGGCGACACCCTGCTTCCCGCTGGAACGGTTGCCGATGAAGCGCACCGGGTCGATCGGCTCGCGGGTTCCGCCCGCGGTCACGGTGACCCGCAGACCCTCGAGGTCACGGGGGCGCACGGCGGCGAGCGCGATCCGAAGGATCTCATCGGGCTCGAGCATGCGTCCGGGTCCGGAGTCGCCCCCGGTCAGCTCGCCCTCGGCCGGACCGGCGATCACGACACCGCGGGAGCGCAGCGTCGCGACGTTCGCGACGGTCGACGGATGCCGCCACATCTCGGTGTGCATCGCGGGGGCGACCACCACGGGCGCCGTGGTGGCGAGCAGCGTCGTGCCGAGCAGATCGTCGGCGATACCCGCCGCCATGCGGGCCAGGGTGTTGGCGGTGGCCGGAGCGATCACGACCAGGTCGGCGGACTGCCCGAGCGCCACATGGCGCACCGTCGCGACGTCGTCGTGCACCGACGTCGTCACGGGGTGACGGCTGAGCGCCTCCCAGGTCGGAGCGCCGACGAAGCGCAGCCCATCCGCGGTAGGAATGACGTGCACCTCGTGGCCGTTCTTCACCAGCGTGCGCACCAGCGTCGCCGACTTGTACGCGGCGATCCCGCCGGTGACCCCTACGACGACGAACACGCCCCGATTCTCGCACGACCCGCGGGCACGGCAGCCCGCTGCAGGAGGACCCCATGTGCACCGTGATCGTTCGAGTGCCCGACGACCCGCGGCATCCGACCCGCGTGCTCGCCGTGCGCGACGAGGATCCCAAGCGCGAGTGGAACCCGCTCGGCGACTGGTGGCCCGAGGCGCATCCGGGGGTGATCGGCGTGCGCGACGTCCGCGCGGGGGGCGCGTGGCTCGCTGCCGCGCCTGACCGCGGACTGCTGGCCGTGCTGCTCAACCGGGCGGAGGGGCACGATCTTCCCGAGAGCGCCGTGGTCTCCCGCGGAGCCCTGCCGCTCGCCGCCGTCGAGGGCGAGGCCGTGCCCGCCGCCCCCCGGACGCGCGGGTTCAACCTGCTCACCGTGGGGGCCGCGGCATCCGTCGTCACCCGGTGGGACGGCACCGCTGTGCACGAGACCGTGCTCGGGCCGGGCACCCACATGGTCGCCCACGACGACGTCGACGACCCCGCCACCGGACGCATCGCCGCCTGGCTTCCCGCGTTCGCTGCCGCACCCCTCTCGGCGACCGGCGACCGCGCCTGGTGGGAGGACTGGTTCGACGTGCTCGCGGCGTCGACGGGCGACGGGGCTTCGAGCGACGCGGCGATCGTGCGGGACAACCGCTACCTGGGCATCCCGACCCAGTCGCTGCTCGTGTGCGTCGCCGAGGTGACCACCGACGCCGTCGACGTGCGCTACGCCGAACTTCCCGCGCCCGGCGTGTGGGCGCATGTGCACCCGGCCTGAGAGGATGCGCTCATGATCATCGCCGCCCTCGTGTTCGCCGCGCTCGCCGCGCTCGTGCACGTCTACATCTTCGTGCTCGAATCGCTGCGCTGGACCGAGCCGGCCACGCGCCGCATCTTCGGCCTGCGCAGCGCCGAGGAGGCCGAGCTCACCAGGTCGCTCGCGTTCAACCAGGGCTTCTACAACCTGTTCCTCGCCCTCGCGACCGCGATCGGCATCGTGCTCGTCGCGACCGGGTCGCTCACGATCGGCGCGACCCTCGTGCTCGTGGGCACCGGGTCGATGCTCGCCGCGGCCCTCGTGCTCGTGCTCTCGAGCCCGAAGCTCGCCCGCTCTGCCGCGATCCAGGGCACGTTCCCGCTCATCGCCGTCGTGCTGACGGCGCTCGCGCTGATCTGAGCGCGCCGCCGCCGGCTACTTCCGACGTCGGCCGGTCGTCAGCCGTTCAGCGTGATCAGCGCGACGCCACGTCGCCGGCGTGCAGGTGCTCGTCGACGAGCATGATGCCGCCCGAGGAGTTCGCCGAACTCGCCAGCTCCTCGATCCACTCCCGGCTCAGGAGAGCGGGCTCGGGGTCGAGGAACGTGAACCGCAGCGGGATCGACGGGTGCAGCCAGATGGTGCTGCGACCGACCGGCTCGCCCTCGGGGTGCCGCCACGACAGCGTGAAGCTCTCGCCGCGACGCAGCTTCGTCGCGATGACCACCTTGAGGTGTGCGAGGGCGCGGTCCTCGATGTGGATCGGCGTCTCAGAACCGCCGTAGTAGATCGTGCCCATGCGCCCACCATAATCCCCGCGCGCCGATCCCGCGCCTCTCGGATGCCCCGCGCGGTGCGGGAGCGGCCCGCACGGCGTCGTCGATCTGCTCCGGCTCTGCGCTTCCTATGCGTTGCCCGAGGAACCCGCATTCTTGGCGAATTCTTGCGCCCGCGCGGTCACCATCGAGCCATGACCACCTACGCCACCGAACGGTCCGTCCGCAGGCAGGACGCCGCCACCGACGCGCTGCTCGGCTCGCGACGGTCGCCGCGACTCGTCTGGAACCTCGCCGCCACCGCCATCGTGTGGGGGACGAGCCTCGTCATCCTCGCGCTGTGGATCCACGGTGGCGGCATCCAGGCGGTCATCGGCCTCGATGCGGAGACGTACTCCACGCTCGGCCGACTCACCGGACTCATCTCGGCCAACCTGCTCCTCTATCAGGTGCTCCTGATGGCGCGCGTGCCGATCTTCGAGCGCGGCTGGGGCCGCGACGGCCTCGTGCGGGCGCACCGCCTGACCGGCTTCTGGTCGTTCTGGCTGATGCTGGCCCACATCGCACTGCTGTGCATCGGCTACGCCGTCAACGCGCACGTGAATCCCCTCGTGCAGCTGTGGGACTTCGTGTGGAACTACCCCGGAATGATGCTCGCGACAGCGGGCACCGGGCTGCTCATCCTCGTCGTGGTCACCTCCATCCGGAAGGCGCGCAAGAAGCTGCGCTACGAGTCCTGGCACCTCATCCACCTGTACGCCTACCTCGGCGTGGGGCTGGCCATCCCGCACATGCTCTGGACCGGGTCGGACTTCATCGGGCAGCCGCTGGTGAGTGCCTACTGGTGGACCCTGTGGGCGATCGCCGCCGCCGCGGTGCTGATCTTCCGCCTCCTCGTCCCGTTGAGCCGCTCGATGCGGCACGACCTGCGGGTCGTCGCCGTCGAGGCTGACGGCTCCAACGGCGTCACCGTGCGCATGCGCGGCCGCGACATCCACAAGCTCGGCGCGCAGGCGGGCCAGTTCTTCAACTGGCGCTTCCTGGACGGCCCCGGCTGGACCCGCTCCCACCCCTTCTCGCTCTCGACCGCACCGCGCGGCGACGAGCTCACCGTGACGGCCCGCATCGTCGGCGACGGCACCTCCCGCATGACGCGGCTGCGCAAGGGCACGAAGGTCATGTTCGAGGGGCCGTACGGGGCGATGACCGGCGACGCGCGGCGCCGCTCGAAGATGCTCATGCTCGGTGCCGGTGCCGGAGTCGCGCCGCTGGTCGCGCTCCTCGAGTCGGAGCGCTACGCGCCCGGCGAGGCCATCCTCGTCACCCGCGACCACGACCCCGCGCACGGGCTGCGCCGGCCGCAGATCGCGCGCCTCGTCGCGAAGCGCGGCCTGCGCCACTACACGCTGGACGGGCACCGCTCGCACGGCGACTCCACCTGGATCCCGGCGACCCACGCGTCGTGGGCGGGAGAGGACCTGCTGCGCTACATCGCCCCCGACATCGAGGAGTACGACATCTTCCTGTGCGGGCCGGGCCACTGGATGGACAGCATCCGCGACGACCTGCTCGACACGGGCATCCTCCCCTCTCAGATCCACAGCGAGAACTTCTCGATCTGAGCGGATGCCGCGGCATCCTCTCGTCCCTCACCATCTACGGAGCGCACACCATGAAGAAGATCGTCTGGGCGATCCTCGTGACCGTCAGCGGCGTCGTGCTGCTGTTCAGCTACCGCACGTCCCTCGGGGCGGGAACGACCGTCGCATCCTCGACGACCGGGTTCTCGGGGAGCATCGGCGGCTCGACGGGAAGCGGCACGAGCTCGAGCACCACGAGCGGATCAGCCGCTGCTGCGACGCCGTCGGCGAGCGCGACGGCGTCCGCGTCGACCGGTAGCAGCTCGTCGTCCTCCTCGAGCGGGACGTCGACCTCGACCGGCCTCAAGAACGGCACCTTCACCGGGTCGGCCGCCTCGACGCGCTTCGGCGACGTGCAGGTCGCCATCACGGTGTCGGGCGGGAAGATCACCAACGTCGCCGTGCCGCAGTACCCGAACAACAACGGCCGTGACGTCGAGATCGCGAACTACTCGCTCCCGCAGCTGATCAGCGAGACCCTGTCTGCGCAGAGCGCGAACATCGACATGGTCTCGGGCGCGACCTACACGAGCGAGGGCTACCTGCAGTCGCTGCAGAGCGCGATCGACCAGGCGAAGTGATGAGCGCCGAGCTGCACCGCACCGTGCGCGTGGCCGATGTCATGGGCATGGTGATCAGCGTGCACGTGCTCACGCACGCCCCCACGGTCGCGGGCGTCGACGATGCGACGGCCGACGCGTTCGCCGAGCTGCGCGACATCGACCGCGTGTTCTCGACCTATCGGTCCGACTCGGATGTCTCCCGCCTCCGCCGCGGCGAGCTGACCCTCGCGGCGGCCGACCCACGGGTGGCGGAGGTCGCCCGCGCGTGCGAGGAGGCGGAGGCAGTCACCCGCGGACTGTTCAGCGCCCGCTTCGGCGGAGCGTTCGACCCGACGGGGTATGTCAAGGGCTGGGCGGTGGAGAGCGTCGCCCGGGGGCATCTCGGAGCACTGTTAGAGAACGCCGATGTCGCCGCCTGGGCCATCAACGCCGGCGGTGACATGCAGGTCGCGACGGCCGCGGGTCTCGATCGAGACTGGCGGGTCGGCATCGCCGACCCGGCGCGGCCCGGACAGCTGGCCGCCGTCGTCGAACTGCGCGACGGTGCCGTCGCGACGTCGGGCACGGCCGAGCGGGGGGCGCACATCCTCGATCCGCGCACGGGTCGCGCGGCGCTCGGCGCGACCAGCTCGACGGTGGTCGCCGACAGTCTCGCCGTCGCCGACGTCTGGGCGACGGTCGGCGTGGTCGCCGGCATCGACGACCTCGGCTGGATCCGCGAGTGCCCGGGACGCAGCGGCATGGTGATCGGCGCCGGAGGGCGCACCCGGCGCTGGGTGTCGGGGGTGGAGGTCGCCGCCGCGGCAGGCGATCCGTTTCGCGTGAGCGCGTAAGCGTACGCCCGGCGGGTCGCCGGACGCGTCAGCGCGCGAGCGGCAGGTCGATGAGGAACGTGGTGCCGGCGGCATCCGTCTGCTCGACGACCACAGACCCGCCGTGGCGCACGGCGACGTCGCGCACGAGGGAGAGCCCGAGGCCGAAGCCACGCCGGCGACCGGTCTCGCCCAGTCGCGCGAAGCGCTCGAAGATGCGCTCGCGGTCTTCGGGCCGGATACCTGACCCCTCGTCGGTCACCCGGATGTGCACCCGATCCCGCACGATGCGTGAGGAGACCGTGACGGTCGATCGTCCCGGAGTGTGCTGGATGGCGTTGTCGACGAGGGCGACGCACATGCGCGTGAGGCTGGTCGCCGGGAGGGCGACGGATGCCGCCTCGGCCACGTCGATCGCGAGCGTGACCTCGCGATCGTCGGCGAGCGGCCGCAGCGAGTCGAGTGTCGCGGCGATGACCTCGCCCACCTCCGCCCGCGCCGACGGATCGCGCGCGTCGGCCTCCGCGGCGACGAGCAGGTCGGTGAGCACGTCGTCCATCGCGGCGGCATTGCGCCGCAGGTCCGAGAGGGTGGAGTCGATCTCCTCCCCGCGGCGGTGACGTCGCTCGACCAGCTGGATACGGCTCGTGAGCGCGGTGAGGGGGGTGCGCAGCTCGTGGCTCGCATCCGAGACGAAGTGGCGCTGCAGCCGCATCGCCTCGGCGAGCGGACGGGTGGCGCGCCGCGCCGCGTACCAGGCGATGAGCCCGAGCACGGCGACGCCCACGAGCGACAGCGCGATGACGATCGGCACAGTGCGGTCGACGTCGACCACGATGTGGTCGTACGCGCGGATTCCGTCGGGAAGCGAGGGTGAGCCGGTCACGCCGGGGTCGGGGCTGACCACGTCGCCGCGCGTTTCGGGCCGTCCGGTCGCCAGAAGGAGCCACACGAGGATGCCCGCACCGCCGAGCAGCACGAGGGCGGAGGCGATGCCGACGGTCAGCCCGATGCGCCGCGCGGCACGCCGCAGGCGCTCGGAGTCGGTGTGGGGGCTCACCCGGGATCTCCGATCCGGTATCCCCGCGCGCGCACGGTCTCGATGATCTCGGGTGTCGCCTTGCGACGGATGTAGTGCACGTAGGTGTCGACCGAGCTCTCCGAGTCGCCCGAGGCGAAGACCGCGTCGGAGATCTCGGCACGGGAGAAGACATGGTCGGGGCTCTCGGCGAGCAGGCGCAGCAGGGCGGTCTCGGTCGCCGTGAGCGCGACGCGGCGTCCTTCGGGTGAGAAGAGCGCGAGCGCTGCCGGCGCGAACTGCCACTCGCCGACGTCGCGGCGCACGCCGTCGGTGCGGAACCCGCGCCGCAGCGCTCGCAGTCGGGCGAGCAGCTCGTCGTAGTCGAACGGCTTTACGAGGTAGTCGTTGGCGCCGACGTCGAGTCCCTCGACGCGGTCGTGCACCGACCCGAGCGCCGTCAGCAGCAGGATGGGCGTCGCGATGTGGGCCGTGCGCACCGCCTGCACGAGGGCGATGCCGTCCATCCCCGGCAGACGGCGGTCGACGACCATCGCCTCGTACCGCCGCGACAGCGCACGCTGCAGGGCGCTCTCACCGTCGGCGACGTGGTCGACCCGGTAGACCTCCGAGAGCACCTCGACCGTGATCTCCGCGATCTCGGGGTCGTCCTCGACGTAGAGCAGCGCGGGTCGCTCGGCGCCGTCGGCCTGGGGGGTGCTCACGCACCCAGCACACCATGCGGGCGCTGAGATGTCACCAAGACGAGCGGATGCCGCATCTCGCCGCCCCGCGACGGCGTGGCGTGAACACGGTGACGGCGCGGAGGATCACCCGCGTTTAGGCTCCTCACATGGGGAGATTCATCTACGACACGATCGGCAACTCGGTGGAGATCGAGGACCGCACGCTCGCGCATCTGCGCATCGTCGTGATGAACAAGCTGCGTCGTGCCGAGCCGTTCATGTTCGACGTCGAGATGGGCGACGGCAGCGGTCGCCGCAGCTTCTGGGTGCACCCCTCCGTGCCGCTGCAGTTCCACTTCTTCGGCAGCCGCCAGCCGCGCATCAACCGCGCCTGGGTCGAGGATCTGATGGCCGCGGCATCCGGCCCGAACGGCCTGACGATCACGCCGGAGCCGGCGGAAGAGCCTCCCGCCGGACCCCCGGCGGACTGAGTCGTTCGGATCCGTCGCCGCCTTGTCAAGACCTGGGCGGATCCTCGCTCGCGCGGGACAGTGGAACCTGCTGTCCTCAGGAGGTGATGCGTGCGATGACACGAGGCGAACCCGAGCCGAGGGACGAGGGGATCGATGCGGCATCCGAGGTGCCCATCGACGCCCACCCGGCGTTCGATCAGGTGCCGGCGATCGATGTGATCGACGGCGAGCTGGTGCCGCGGAGTCCCCGGACGCGCCCCTGACGGTCATGCTTTTCCGCGGGCGCTCACAGCGTCCCCCGATGAGACGGTCGTAGCGTCGGCCGGGTGAGTGTGCCGCTCGACGACCAGTCCATCACCGTCTCCCCGTCGCAGTTGCGCGATGCGCGCGACGAGCTGCAGCGTTTCCTGCTGGAGTACCGCTTCGGCATGCAGGAGATCGAGACCAAGATCCAGATCCTGCGGGACGAGTTCCTGCACATGCACGACTACAACCCGATCGAGCACGTCTCGAGTCGCGTCAAGAGCCCGGACAGTCTGGTCGAGAAGGTGCTGCGCAAGGGCATCGCCCCCGACTTCGACTCGATCCGGGCGAACATCACGGATGTCGCGGGCGTGCGCGTGACCTGCAGCTTCACCGCCGACGCCTATCGTCTCTTCGATCTGCTCACCTCGCAGCCCGACATCACGGTGCGCACCGTGAAGGACTACATCGCGGAGCCCAAGCCGAACGGCTACAAGTCGCTGCACGCGATCGTCGAGGTGCCGGTGTTCCTCTCGACAGGGCCGATGCCGATCCCCGTCGAGGTGCAGTTCCGCACGATCGCGATGGACTTCTGGGCGAGCCTCGAGCACAAGATCTACTACAAGTACGCGCGCCAGGTGCCGGCGGGGCTCGTGGAGAGTCTGAAGGATGCCGCCGACACCGCGTCCGAGCTCGACGGGCGCATGGAGCGGCTGCACCGCGAACTCCACGGACCCCACGCGGTCGACGTCTGATCCGACGAGAATGAGCGGGTGGACGACGTCGAAGCGCTGATCGCGGGTGCCCGCGCGCGTCTGACCGCCGCGGGAGCGCCGCGCGAGGCGCTGGGCCGGTGGCGCAGCCGGCGGTTCGTCGGCATCCCGCTGGCGCCGAACGTGGTTCCCGAGGGCGCCGCCTGGCACCTCGGGGTGCTGCTCATCGGCCCGGAGGACGTCTTCGCGACCGGGGAGATCGTGCGCGCGCGACCCGAGGTCCGCCGCGGGTTCGCCGCCGAGTCGCAGCGCCGACGGGCGGATGTCGCGGCCGCCGCCTCCCGCGGAGGCTTCGCCGACGGGCAGGTCGTGCACCTCGGCTGGGAGGGGCTCGACCTCGCAGCGGTCGGGCGGGGCGAGGCATCCGGCCCGCTGCGGCAGGGGACGGACGGACCCGAGGTGCGCTGGAGCGCCCGCGGTGGGTGGCGGCCGCTCGCCGCCTACCTCGACGAGCGCATCGCGCTGCTGCTCGACCCGCCGTCCGGCGCGACCTGAGCCCGCAGGACGCGCCCGTCAAGCCCCGCCGCGACGACGCGCGGATGGCCGATGCTCGGAAGGTGAGTGACCCGAACGCCGAGCCGACCGCCGACACGTCCGCGACATCCGCACCCGCTAATGTGGGGGCTCCCGAGCAGGGAGGGGCGCACGTGCAGGCTTGGCCGGGATCCGCGTACCCCCTGGGCGCGACCTTCGACGGCAACGGCACCAACTTCGCCCTGTTCAGCGAGGGCGCCGAGAGTGTCGAGCTGTGTCTGTTCGACGACGCCGGCACCGAGACCCGCGTCGAGCTCGTCGACGTCGACGCGTTCGTGTGGCACGCCTACCTGCCGAACATCGAGCCGGGTCAGCGCTACGGCTACCGCGTGCACGGCGAATACGATCCGGCCGCGGGGGCGCGCTACAACCCGAACAAGCTGCTCCTCGACCCCTACGCGAAGGCCGTCGACGGCCAAATCGACTGGGACCAGGCGCTGTTCGCCTACACGTTCGGCGACCCCGACTCCCGCAACGACGACGACTCCGCCGCGCACATGATGAAGGGCGTCGTCATCAACCCCTTCTTCGACTGGGGCGGCGATCGGCAGCCGAAGACGCCGTACTCCGAGACCTTCATCTACGAGGCCCACGTGAAGGGCCTCACGAAGCTGCATCCGCTCGTGCCGGAGGAGATCCGCGGCACGTACAGCGCGATCGCCCACCCCGCGGTCATCGAGCACCTGAAGAAGATCGGCGTCACCGCGATCGAGCTCATGCCCGTGCACCAGTTCGTCAACGACGACACCCTGCAGCAGAAGGGCCTGTCGAACTACTGGGGCTACAACACCATTGCCTTCCTCGCCCCGCAGAACACCTACGCCTCAACCGGCCAGCGCGGCCAGCAGGTGCAGGAGTTCAAGGGGATGGTGCGGGCGCTGCACGCCGCGGGCATCGAGGTGATCCTCGACGTGGTCTACAACCACACGGCCGAGGGCAACCACCTCGGGCCGACCCTGTCGATGCGGGGCATCGACAACGAGGCGTACTACCGGCTCGAGCAGGACGACAAGCGCTACTACACCGACTACACCGGCACGGGCAACAGTCTCAACGTCGGCAACCCCCACGCGCTGCAGCTCATCATGGACTCGCTGCGCTACTGGGTGCTCGAGATGCACGTCGACGGGTTCCGGTTCGATCTGGCGGCGACCCTCGCCCGCGAGTTCTACGACGTCGACCGCCTGGCCGCCTTCTTCGAGCTCGTGCAGCAGGACCCGGTGGTCTCGCAGGTCAAGCTCATCGCCGAACCGTGGGACGTCGGCCCCGGCGGCTACCAGGTCGGCAACTTCCCCCCGCAGTGGACCGAGTGGAACGGCAAGTACCGCGACACCGTGCGCGACTTCTGGCGGGGCGAGGCGGCGACCCTCGGCGAGTTCGCCTCGCGGCTCACCGGGTCGGCCGACCTGTACGAGCACAGCGGGCGGCGGCCCGTGGCATCCATCAACTTCGTGACCGCCCACGACGGGTTCACCCTGCGCGACCTGGTGTCGTACAACGAGAAGCACAACGACGCGAACGGCGAGGACGGCAACGACGGGGAGTCGTTCAACCGGTCGAGCAACTGCGGCGTCGAGGGGCCGACCGACGACCCGGTGGTGCTCGCCCGGCGCGCGCAGCAGCAGCGCAACTTCATCGCCACCCTGCTGCTCAGCCAGGGCGTGCCGATGCTGCTGCACGGCGACGAGCTCGGCCGCACCCAGCAGGGCAACAACAACACGTACGCGCAGGACAACGAGCTCAGCTGGATCGACTGGGAGCACGTCGATCAGCCCCTCGTCGAGTTCACCGCGGCCCTCGCGCGCCTGCGACACGACCACCCGACCTTCCGTCGCAGCCGCTTCTTCGACGGCCGCCCGGTGCGCCGCGAGGAGGGGAGCCCGGTGCCCGACATCGTGTGGCTGCGCCCCGACGGCACCCCGATGCAGCCCGAGGACTGGGACGCCGGCTTCGGCCGCGCGGTCGGGGTGTTCCTCAACGGCGGCGGCATCCGCGAGCGCGATCGGCGCGGGAGCGAGATCGTCGACGCGCACTTCCTCGTCTACTTCAACGCGGGCGACGAGGCGGTCGACTTCACCGTTCCCGAGGTGGAGTACTCGCCGAGCTGGGACGTGCTGGTCGACACCGCCGGCCATCTCGCGAACACCGGCGTCGTCGATCCTGGCGACGTGGTCGGCGTCGGCGCGGCGTCGCTGCTGGTGCTGATCGAGCACCGTGCCGCCCCGCCCGAGGTCGACCACTCGGTGGCCGCGTCGCTCGCGCAGGCGGTCACCGCGGCGATCGACGAGGTGCCGGGCGCCGCCCCCAAGAGCGAACTGCCGAGGTGAGCGCGTGAACCCGTCGTCGACCTATCGTCTGCAGATCCGACCCGGGTTCGACCTCGACGCCGCCGCCGCGATCGTGCCGTACCTGCGCGATCTCGGCGTCGGCTGGGTCTACCTGTCGCCGCTGTTGACGGCGACGACCGGTTCCGACCACGGCTACGACGTCGTCGACCCGGCGCGCATCGACCCGGCGCGTGGCGGCGCGGAGGGGTTCGCGCGCTTCGTCGCGGCGGCACGGGAGGCGGGCCTCGGCGTGCTCGTCGACATCGTGCCCAACCACATGGGCGTCGCGGTGCCGCGCGAGAACCCGTGGTGGTGGGACGTGCTGCGGCTCGGCGAGGCGTCCGCCCACGCCCGCGCGTTCGACATCGACTGGGCGTTCGGCGGCGGCCGCGTGCGCCTCCCCGTGCTCGGCGGCGAGTTCGACGACGTCATCGGCGATCTCGTGATCGACCGGGATCCCGCGGCATCCGCACCCGACGGAGTCTTGCGGTACGTCGACCACGTCTTCCCTCTCGCGCCCGGCTCGCTCGACGGCATCGGGAGCGCGCCCACGACCGTCGACGTGCGCACCGTGCTCGGCCGGCAGCACTATGAGCTGCGGTTCTGGCGCGACGAGGCGACCGACCTCAACTACCGGCGCTTCTTCGCCGTCACCTCCCTCGCGGGGGTGCGCGTCGAGGATCCCGCGGTGTTCGCTGCCGCCCACGTCGAGATCGTGCGGTGGGCGACGGAGGGGCTCGTCGACGGCCTGCGCGTCGACCATCCCGACGGCCTCGTCGACCCGGCCGGCTACCTCGAGCGGCTGCGGTCCGCCGTCGGCGGGCTGCCGGTGTGGGTCGAGAAGATCCTCGAGCACGCCGCGACCGACCACCCCGAGCGCCTCGCACCGTGGTGGGCGAGCGCGGGCACGACGGGCTACGACGCGATGGCCGAGCTCGACCGGCTCTTCATCGACCCGAACGGCGTCGCGGCGCTCGACGGGCTCGACGCGGCCCTGCGCGCGGAGACCGGCCTGCCGCCCGCGCCCGCCTGGGACGACCTGATCGTCGAGACGAAGCGCACGATAGCTGCGACGATCCTGCAGTCCGAGGTGCGGCGGCTCGTGCGCACGCTCCCGGCCGAGGTGCGCGAGGCGGTGGGGGCGGATGCCGCGGCCCCCGCGCTCGCCGAGATCCTGGCCGCCTTCCCGATGTACCGCTCCTACCTGCCCGCGGGCGCCGCCCACCTGGTGCGGGCGGGGGAGGAGGCATCCGCCCGCCGGCCCGACCTCGCGGACGCGATCGCCTCCCTGCTGCCGGTGCTCGGGGATGCGACGCTCGAGGTCGCGCACCGGTTCGAGCAGACCACCGGGCCCGTCATGGCGAAGGGTGTGGAGGACACCGCGTTCTACCGGTTCACCCGGCTCGGCACGCTCACCGAGGTCGGCGGCGACCCGTCGGTCGCCTCGCTCGACGTCGAGGGGTTCCACGCGGCGTTCGCCGAGCGTCACGCGCGCTGGCCCCACGCGCTGACGGCCCTGTCGACCCACGACACCAAGCGCAGCGAAGACGTGCGCGCCCGCCTCAGCGTGCTGAGCGAGCAGCCCGAGCGTTGGGCGACCGCGCTGGGCACGCTGCGCGCGGCCGGGACGACCGGGCACGGTCCCACCGACGAGCTGCTGTGGCAGGCGATCGTCGGCAGCTGGCCCGCGTCGGCCGAGCGCCTGCACGCCTACGCCGAGAAGGCCGTGCGCGAAGCGGGGGAGCGAACGACCTGGCTCGCCCCCGACGCCGCGTTCGAGGCCGCGGTGCACGCGCTCGTCGACGCCGCGTTCGGCGCGGCGCGGCCCCTCGTCGAGGACCTCGTGGGCCACATCGCCCCGGCCGGCTGGTCGAACGCGCTGGGCCAGAAACTGCTGCAGCTGGCCGGCCCCGGCGTGCCCGACGTCTACCAGGGGTCCGAGGTGCAGGAGCTCTCGCTCGTCGATCCCGACAACCGGCGACCCGTGGACTTCACGGCCCACGCGGCGCTGCTGCACGACATCGACGCGGCGGTCGCGGCCACCGAGCTCGATGCGCGCCTGGGTGCAGAGGGCGGACCGGGGATGGGGGAGCCGCTGCTGCCGCCGGTCGACGCGACCGGGCGGGCGAAGCTCCTCGTGACGTCGCGGGCGCTGCGGCTCCGCCGCGACCGCCCGGAGCTGTTCACCCGCTATCTGCCGCTGGAGGTCGTCGGCGAGGCCGCCGCGCACCTCGTCGCGTTCGACCGCGGCGGCGTCATCGCCGCCGCGACCCGACTGCCCGTGGGGCTCGGACGCCGCGGCGGGTGGGGCGACACCGCCCTGCTGCTGCCGCCCGGAGACTGGGTCGACACCCTCACGGGGCGCGTCGAGTCGGGCGCCGTGCCGATCGCCCAGCTCTGCGCGACCTACCCCGTCGCACTGCTCGTGAGGGCCGGCTGAGCCGGCGGATGCGGAGGACGACGTGATCGAGGTGTGGGCGCCGAACGCCGCGCTCGTGCGGCTGCGGCGGGTGGCGGCATCCGTCGACATCGACCTGACCCCCGCCGACGACGGCTGGTGGCGCGCCGACGTCGACCTCGCCGACGGCGAGCGGTACGGGTTCGTGCTCGACGACGGCGAGCTGCGTCCCGACCCGCGCTCGCGCCGGCAGCCCGACGGGGTGCACGGCGCCTCGGCCGTCGACGATCCGGGCTCCTTCGCGTGGACGGATGCCGCGTGGACCGGGCGTCCACTCGCGGGCGGCCTCGTCTACGAGCTGCACATCGGCACATTCACCCCCGACGGGACGCTCGACGCCGCAGCCGCGCGACTCGATCACCTCGCCTCGATCGGCGTCACCCACGTCGAGCTGCTGCCCGTGAACGGCTTCAACGGCCAGTGGAACTGGGGCTACGACGGCGTGCTCTGGTACACCGTGCACGAGGCGTACGGCGGACCCGCCGCCTACCGTCGCTTCGTCGACGCCGCCCACGCGCACGGCATCGCCGTCATCCAGGACGTCGTCTACAACCACCTCGGACCGAGCGGCAACTACCTGCCCGAGTTCGGTCCCTACCTGCGCACCGGCAGCCGCAACACCTGGGGCGACTCCGTGAACCTCGACGAGCCCGTGGTGCGGTCGTACATCGTCGAGAACGCGCTCATGTGGCTGCGCGACCAGCATGTCGACGGACTCCGGCTCGACGCGGTGCACGCCCTGCACGACGAGCAGCCGGTGCACATCCTGCAGGAGCTGGCCGCGGCATCCGATGCCCTCTCCGCGCACCTGGGACGCCCGCTCACCCTCATCGCCGAGAGCGACCTCAACGACCCGCGGCTGATCCTGCCGCGCGAGGCCGGCGGCTACGGTCTGCACGCGCAGTGGAGCGACGACTGGCATCACGCCGTCCACGTCGCCCTGACCGGTGAGACGAGCGGCTACTACGAGGACTTCGCGGCAGCCGACGCCCTGCCGAAGGTGTGGACCGCCGGGTTCTTCCACAACGGCACCTACTCGTCGTTCCGGGGGCGTGACCACGGCTCCCCCATCCCGTCCGAGGTGCCCACCTCCCGCCTCGTGACCTTCTCGCAGGACCACGACCAGATCGGCAACCGCGCCGCCGGCGATCGTCTCACCGCGACCCTCTCGACCGACCGGCTCGCGGTCGCCGCCGTGCTGACCCTCACCACCCCCGGCACCCCGATGCTGTTCATGGGCGAGGAGTGGGGTGCGTCGACGCCGTGGCCGTTCTTCACGTCCCACCCCGAGGAGTGGCTGGGGGAGGCCGTGCGCAAGGGGCGCACCGAGGAGTTCGCGCGCATGGGCTGGGACGAGTCGGTCGTGCCCGACCCGCAGAGCCCGGCGACGTTCGCGAGCGCCAAGCTCGACTGGACCGAGCAGACGCACGGCGCCCATGCCCGCCTGCTCGCGCTCTACCGCGCCCTCGCCGACCTGCGGCGCGCGCGGGCCGAGCTCACCGACCCGGCGTTCGCCGACCTGACGGCGGAGGACCTCGACCCCGACGCTCCCCCCGCCGCGCGGCGGTTCCTGCTCGGACGCGGCGCCCTGCGCATCGCCGTCAATCTGAGCTCCGACCCGTGGCCGCTCGCGCTCGAGCCGGGCGAGACGGTGCTGCTCACGAGCGGGGCGGATGCCGCGGCATCCGCCGACGGCACCGTCACCGTTCCGCCCGACACGGCCGTGATCGTCGGGCCACCGCTCGGCTGAGCCCGGCGCACGGACACCCGGATGCGCCGTCACGCGCAGGAAACGTGCGCTCGGTAGCCTGGCCGCGCTCATGAAAGCGAGCCGCCCACCGGCGGCGGGAAAGCGTGAAGCGACTGCCTGACACCGGCCCGCGGGCCACGACCTCACGGAGTTGCCATGACGTTCCACGTCCCCCTCGTCGACATCACGCCCTACGTGACTGGCGGCACCGACGCCGAGCGCGCCGCGGTCGCCCGCGCGATCGACGACGCCTGCCGCACGGTCGGTTTCATCCAGATCACCGGGCACGGGGTGCCGGCCGCGGTCATCGCGGGGCTCGAGGCATCCATCGACGGATTCTTCGGGCTCGACCTCGATGTGAAGAACACGTACCGCACGCCGCCCGAGATCAATCGCGGCTACAGTCCGCCGAAGTCGGAGTCGTTGAGCCTGTCGCTCGGCGTCGAGCAGGCCAGCCGCATGAACGACTTCTTCGAGGCGTTCAACGTGGGCGCGACCGCGGCGCACTACCCGCACGTCGCGCACCTCGACCCGATCGACTACGCCGACAACGTGTGGCCCGACGTCGCCGGGTTCGAGCCGGCCGTCAGCGCCTACTTCGGCGAGGCGGCGCGCGTCGCCCGCACGCTCACCGACATCTTCGCCGACGCCCTCGGCATCGATCGCGCCTTCTTCGACGCCCGCACCGACCACTCCCTCGACGTGCTGCGGATGAACAACTACGCCCTCCCGCCGGGCACCGACGTCACCCTCGACGGCGACCTCATCGGCATGGGCGAGCACACCGACTACGGCATCGTGACAGTGCTGTGGGCCGACCGGGTCGCGGGCCTGCAGGTGCTCGGATCCGACGGCTCCTGGAACGACGTGCAGCCCGCCGAGGGCGCACTGCTCGTCAACCTCGGCGACGTGACCGCTCGGCTCACCAACGAGCAGTGGATGTCGACGCTGCACCGCGTGAAGCCGCCCGTCATCGACGGCACGATCCGCCGGCGCCGCTCCGCGGCGTTCTTCCACGACGGCAACGTCGACGCGCTCATCGAGACGCTGCCGCAGTGCGTCGACGCGCAGCATCCGGCGATCTACGAGCCCGTCACCGTGCAGGAGCACATCCGGGCGAAGCTCGCCGGATCGCGCGCGGGCGTGCGCAACGAGACCGCCGACCGCGAGTCGGCGCGGGTGCTCTCCAGCGACCGGTACTGAGGGGTGGGGTGCGCGCCTACAGCGCCGCGAAGGCCGCGACGATCGCCGTCGGCGCCGTGACGGTCGCGGCGCGCACGCCCGCGACCACGGCGGCGTAGTCGTCGGGGTCGAAGTAGCCGAAGTCCCGGTAGACGGCGATGCGCGCGGCGAACGAGTCGGCGGTCAGCTCCGGGTGGAACTGCGTCGTCCACAGCGACCCGACCCGGTAGGCCTGCACCGGGCATCCGTCGCTCGTCGCCAGCGCGACCGCCCCCGTCGGCGTCGTCCCCGACCCCTCCTTGTGCGCGGTGTAGGCGGTGAACGTCGCAGGCAGGGCACCGAAGACCGGGTCGGCGGCGGCATCCGCGCCGACGGTCACCTCGGTCGTGCCGGTGTCCTCGCCGAACGCCCGGTCGATCGTGCCGCCGAGCAGCCGCGTCGCGATGCCGATGCCGTAACAGGTGAGCAGCGCTCGGGTGGCGCCGGATGCCGCGGCCTCCGCGACCGTGGCGAGGTCGGCCTCGACACGGCGCTGGGTGTCGGACTTGCCGGCCTCGGGGTCGCCGACATTGAACGGGCTGCCGCCGCCGATGAACCCGGCGTAACGGTCGAGGGCGCCCTCGGGGAGAGGGGAGCGGGTGAGGTCGTGGCGGGCCAGCGACACGCCGGCGGCGGCGGCGAACGCGGCGAACTCGCCGTCGGCCGCGTTCTGCTCCGGGCGCGCGCCGAGGAAGAGCAGCGGCCGGGAGTCCATCCCGCGAGTCTAGGGCGAGGGGCGGGCCGGCCGTCCGGCGGGTCTCAGCGTGACGAGCGCGCGGTGCGCCCGCGCACGATGCCGACGAACGCGTCGATCAGCGGGTGGGCGTCCTCCCGCGGCCAGACGAGGCCGACCGGGGCGAGCGGGCCCCCGTCGAGCTCGCGGAAGGTGATGTCCTTGCGGTGGTGGAGCCGGGCGAGCGACATGGGCACGACGGAGATGCCGACGCCCGCGGCGACCGTCGCGATGGCCTCCTCGGTGCTGGCGGGGGGAGCGAACCGGGGCCGCTCGACGGGCCAGGCCGCGGCGGTCGCGGCGAGGTCGAGCACGTCGTCGGCGGGCACGATCAGCACCTCGCCGGCCAGATCGGATGCCGCCAGCCGCTCGGCGACCGATAGTGAGGCGTCGGCCGTCATCACCACGACCGGCACCTCGTCGTAGAGGGCGATCGCGTGCCACCGCTCCCGGTCGACGGGGAGGCGGGCGATCACGGCGTCGACGTCGCCGGCCGCGAGAGCGGTCTGCTGCCGGGCGACGTCGAGCTGCACGAGCTCGAGCGGGGTGTCGGGGTGGCGGTCGCGCCAGCGTTCGATCCAGATGCCGGGCGTCGCACCGGGCACCGCACCGAGGCGGAACGGCGGCGCGGGAGCGGCCGGGGGCTCTGCGGTCGGCGCGGGCCGTCGTGCGGCCGTCTGTCGCGGCGCCTTCTGGGTGGAGCGGCCGCCCTTCGCGCCGGACTTCTTGCCCGCGCCGCGCCCACCGGCGCCCGCGCCCGACGGGCGGCGGTCAGGCGTGCGCGGACTCATCCGTCCAGCATGCCCGATCTCCCGCGCCGAGCGCGCGCCACGGCGGCGAGGTGGGCGAGCAGCGGCCAGGTCAGAGAGCGGATGCCGCGGCATCCGCCCACGCGTGAATGGCCGGTCAGGCCGCGAGACGCAGCCCGCGACGGTCGGTCGCGACGCGCTCGCCCGCGGCGATGGTCTGGTCGTCGCCGATGAGGGAGCCGCCGGCGACCAGCGCGTTCTCCCCGACGTACGTGCGGATGCCGATCTTCGCGCCCGCGCCCACCCGGGCCCCCGCGCCGATGTGCGCGTGAGGGGCGATCTCGGCCTTCGGCCCGATGACGACGTCGTTCTCGATCCACACCCCGCGTCCGACGTGCGCACCCGCGGCGATCTGCACACCCGGTTCGATGTAGGCGCCCGCCTCGACGACGGCGCTCGCGTGCACCTTGGCGCCGTTCGCGATCAGGCCGCGACCGTTGACGTGCTTGCGATAGCGCAGCGTCTCGCCCCGGTCGTCTTCGATATCGACGTAGTTCTTGCCCACGTTCCCCTCCTGCGGCGGCTCTCCCGCCGAACACTCGGTATCAACCCCGATGCACCCGCATGCATTCCCGTGCACTCCATTCGGAGCGGACGACGCAACGGATGCCTCGTGGGCCGGCTCCGTCGCCGTGTTCCCTCCGATCGTGCCACCGCCCGAACACACCGTCCCGGGGCTTGACAGAACGCGGAGAACCGGGGCTGCCGGGGCCCCCGTCGCGGCGCGGGAATAGACTTCCCGCGGGTCTCGAGCGACGGCGCCCGAGCGCCGCACATCGGATGAGCGCGAAGGGAACGACGATGCAGATCGCCATGGTGGGACTCGGACGGATGGGGGCGAACATCGTTCGTCGCCTGATGCGGGACGGACACGACTGCGTCGTCTACGACGTCAACCCAGACTCCGTCGCCGCCCTCGTCGCCGAAGGCGCGGTCGGGGCATCCGATCTCGCCGACCTGGTCTCGAAGCTCGAGGTGCCGCGCACGGTCTGGTTGATGATCCCGGCGGGTCTCACCGGCTCCCTCGTCGATCAGATCTCCCCCCACCTCGCGGCGGGGGACATCGTCATCGACGGCGGCAACTCGAACTACCACGACGACGTCCGGCGGGCCGCAGCGCTCAAGGACAGCGGCATCCACTTCGTCGACATCGGTACGAGTGGCGGCGTCTTCGGGCTCGAACGCGGCTACTGCCTCATGGTCGGCGGACCCGACGAGGCGTTCGCGCACATCGAGCCGGTGCTGCGCACGATCGCGCCCGGCTCGGGCGACGTGGAGCGCACCCCTGGCCGCACCGGGGAGCTCGCCCCCGAGGAGCTCGGCTACCTGCACACCGGCCCCAGTGGCTCGGGACACTTCGTGAAGATGGTGCACAACGGCATCGAATACGGCATCATGGCCGCGCTCGCCGAGGGACTGAACATCCTCAAGAACGCCGACGCGGGAGTGCGCGAGGCCGAGCACTCCGCTGAGGTCGCGCCGCTCGAGGAGCCCGAGTTCTACCAGTTCACCATCGACACCCCGAAGGTCGCGGAGCTCTGGCGCCGCGGCTCGGTGATCTCGTCGTGGCTGCTCGATCTCACCGCCGCCGCCCTCGCCGAGAACCCCACCCTCGACGGGCTCGCCGGCCGAGTCTCCGACTCGGGTGAGGGCCGTTGGACCGTGAAGGCCGCGGTCGACGTCGGTGTGCCCGCGCCGGTGCTCGCCGCATCGCTGTTCGAGCGGTTCGCGTCCCGCGGGGAGGACCACTACGCCAACCAGGTGCTCTCGGCGATGCGCCTGCAGTTCGGCGGACACCACGAGCTTCCCGCCGGCGACGTGCTGGAGGCCGGAGGGCGAAAGGCCGAGTGAGCGCGGGGGACGCGGCATCCGCCCCGTACGGCGCATCGACGGGCGTCGAACCGGATCCGACGACGGCGCCCACGCTCGTCTTCGAGAAGAGCGCCACGAGGCATTCACTGCTCGAAGACGTGCTCGGTCTCGTGACGGGCACGTTCCTGGTGTCGTTCGGCCTCTACCTGCTGCAGACGGCCGGCGCAGTGACGGGCGGCACTGCCGGCCTCGCCCTGCTTCTCGGCTACGCGACGTCGTGGCCGTTACCGCTGCTCTTCGCGATCGTGAACCTGCCGTTCGCGGTGCTCGCGATCTGGAAGAAGGGCTGGGACTTCACGGTGCGCACGGCCGTCGCGATCGGTCTCGTCTCGGGGTTCGCCCTCGTGCACCACGCGTTCCTGCAGCTCGGCCACATCGATGCCGTCTACGGCACCCTCGGCGGCAACCTCATGGTCGGCGTCGGGGTGCTCATCATCTTCCGCCACCGCGCCAGCCTCGGCGGGATCAACATCATCGCGATCGTGCTGCAGGAGCGCACGGGCTTCCGTGCGGGTTGGACGCAGATGGTCTTCGACGTGCTCATCATCGCCGCCGGACTGCTTGTCGTGTCGTGGGACAAAGTGCTGCTGAGCGCCGCCGGCGCGGTGGTGCTGAACCTGGTGCTGGCCATGAACCACCGGCCGGGGCGCTACATCGGGCGCTGATCAGCGGTGGCGGTATGCCTGTCCGGCCTGCCCGAAGACGTGCATGCGCTCAGCGACGATCTTCTCCATCGCCTGCCGTGCGGCCCGCTGGAACGGGGCCGGGTCGACGGTCAGGCCGTCCTCGGCGAGGGAGCGTCGCGCCGCCGCGGCATAGGCCATGTGCGAGTCCATGCCCTGGTTGATCTTGCGAACCCCGAGCTTCGTCGATCGCGCCTTCTCGTCCTCGGGCACCCCCCACGACTCGGGCAGGCTCCCGCCGTACCGATTGATCTCGTCACGCAGGTCCGCCGGCAGCGACGACGATCCGTGCATCACCAACGCGGTCTCGGGGATGCGCGCCGCAATCGCCGAGATGAGGTCCATGTGCAGCACCGACCCGTCGGGCGGGCTGGTGAACTTGTACGCGCCGTGGGACGTGCCGATCGCGACGGCGAGTGCATCGACGTCGGTCAAGGCGACGAAGCGTTCCGCCTCGTCGGGGTCGGCGAGCACGATCTCCTTGACCGTCGCGCCGCCGTCCTCCGAGCCGCCGATCGTGCCGAGCTCACCCTCCACCGAGACTCCGCGGGCGTGCGCGTACTCGACGACCTTTCGGGTCAGTGCGGCGTTCTCCTCGAAGCTGGCGTGCGTGACGCGGTCGGGGAGAAGGCTGCCGTCGATCATGACGCTCGTGAAGCCGGCTTCGATCGCTCGCGCGCAGTCCTCGAAGGATGCCCCGTGGTCGAGGTGGAGAACGACCGGCACCTCGTCGTAGCGGTGGATGAGTGCGACCAGCGCCTCCCAGAACGCCCCCTCGTCACCGTGGGCGGAGGAACCCGCGATCGTCTGCAGGATCACGGGTGAATCGGTCTCCCGTGCGGCATCCAGCACGGCTTCCGCCTGGACGAGGTCGGTGACGTTGAAGGCGCCGACCCCATACGCGCCGGCTTTGGCGGCATCGAGGGCTTGACGCAGGGTGATGAGTGGCACGAGTGCTCCTTCGCATGAACGACGTTGTTCGCAGCCGGGGGTTGCGATTTTCTGACAACGGTAGACAGAGTAGGGGACCTCTGTTAGCTTGTCCATCGTTAGACAGAACCGGCGTCGAAGGAGACCTGGAATCATGCGCGACGAGTTGCTCCTGGGCATCGACCTGGGTACGTCCTCGATCAAGGCGAATGCCGTCGATCGACACGGACGCTCGCTCGGCATCGGTACCGCTCCGACGCCGTTCGTCGCGAACCGCAGCGGCGTGGAGATGACTCCGACTGCTCTGCTCGACGCCGTTCACGACGCCGTTGCCCACCTCGGTGAGCTGCGACACCGGGTCGCGGGAGTCGGAATCGCCAGCATGGGTGAGACGGGAACCACCATTCGCGCCGACGGCCCGACCGATCTTCCTCTCGTCGCTTGGCACGACCGGCGCGGGGCGTCGGTCGTGAAAACCCTGCTCTCCCGTTTCGGTGCGTCGGAAATCCTGCGGCGAACCGGACGAGAGGCGCGAGACGTCACGAGCATCGCGAAGCTCGGGTGGCTCCAGCAGGCAGGAGCCGTCGTCGAGGGCACGTGGACGGGCGTCGCCGGGGTCGTGCTCTGGCGACTCACGGGCGCCCTCGGGCAGGAGCAGTCGCTCGCTGCGACGAGCGGCGCATACGATCCGATATCCCATCGATACGATCGCGAGATCCTCGCCGCCGTCGGACTCGACCACATCGCGTGGGCGCCGGCACGCCAAGCGGGCACCCTGCTCGGGCGCATCGGCGGGCCCGGGGCGGAGTGGAGCGGGTTGCCCGCGGGTATCCCGGTCACGATCGCCGGACACGACCACCCCGTCGGAGTGGTCGGCGCAGGCGGCGAGAAGAACGAGGTGATCGACTCGCTCGGAACCGGGGAGCCCCTGGTCGTGAGCTGGCAGGCAGTGAAGGGTGCACCGCATCCCGTGGCGCCCGCCCTTCCGGGCGATCTCACGCTCACGGCGTGGCCCGGCACATCGCGGCACATGCTGCTGTGGGAGACGCTGCGGCCGGGCCTTGCGATGTCGTCCCTCCTCGAGCATGTCGGCGGCACGCGCAACGACATCGAGTTCGCGGCCATCCGCGTGCAGGCTGAGCCGCTCGCCGTCGAGGACCTGCTCTCGATGCAGGCGGGCGACGTGCCCGAGCACGTCCGGCAGGTCGCGCCGGAGGTCGCATGGGCGGCCACCCTCGAGGGGTACGCCGCCGCCGCCGCGCAGGCGGAGGTCGAGATGCGACGCATGGCCGGCGTCACGGGACGCACCCTACTCATCGGCGGGGGACTGCGTTCGCGGCGCTGGGTGGAGGCGAAGATGCACCGGGCGACGGGCAACCTCGCGATGGCATCCGAGCGTGAAGCAGTCTCACGCGGTGCAGCGCTCATCGCCGGCGTCGCCGCAGGCTGGTGGGATGCGGAAGAGTATCCGCCGGCGGATGTCGTCGACATGACCGGGACGACCTTCGTGCCGGGCGCCACAAGCGCCGCACGATCGTGAGAGGCGAGAGGACGAGCTATGACCCGTGGATCATCGCCTTCGTGGTGGCGCGAATGAGTTCCGAACGAGGAGCCTCCGGGCTCCGACCGCCGGCACGGCTCGTCGACATCGCCGAGCATGCGGGGGTCTCCGTCAAGACGGTCTCCCGCGTACTCAACGGCGAGCAGTACGTCACCGAGGCGACGCGTCGCCGGGTCATGGACTCGGTGGCTGCGCTTAGCTACGTGGGCGACGCAGCCGCTGCCGGACTGCGCACCCGCCGCTCGGGCACGGTGGGCCTGATCATCCCCGACGTGCGCAACGGCTATTTCAGTCTGCTGACGCGCGCGATCGAGGAGAGATTGACATCCGCGAGTCCGACCCTGCTCCTCGGCGACTCCGACGAGGAGCAGGCGCAGGAGGAGCGATACCTGCGCACATTCCGCCAACAGCGAGTCGACAGCCTGATCGTCCTTCCGGCCGGAGCGCCCAGCCTCCCCGATGCCGTGCACGAGATTCCGACGGTGATCGTCGATCGTACGGTGCCCGCCGTCGAGGGTCTCGCCGATCATGTGCTCGCGGACGACCACCGCGCCGCCGACCGGTTGGTCGAGCACCTCGTCCGGCATCACGGGATGCGCGATGTCGTGCTCGTCGCCGGGCGTCGATCCGTCTCGTCCGTCGCCGAACGCGAGCGCGGATACCAGTCGGCGATGCGACGTGCCGGCCTTGTCGAACGGGTGTCCGGTGAGCACGTGACCCCCGACGACGCCGCCGCGGGAGCGATCCGCATCTTCCGCGATCTCACGCCTCCGTTCGGGGTGTTCACGACCAACAACCGCATGTTCTGGGGCGTCATCGCCGCGATCTCTCGGCTGGGTCTCCAGATCCCTCGCGATGTGCTGGTCACCACGATCGATTCGATCGGCGAGGCGACCTACACCGGCCTCAAGCCCACGCAAGGGGTCGTCCCCGCTCATGAAGTGGCCGCGCGCACGATGGAGTTGCTCGCTGACCGCTCGGCAGATCCGGCGCGTGCCCCCCGCACGCTCACGGTCGACATTGACATCGAGTTCGGAACGACCTGCGGCTGCGTGCCGCTCACGGCTTCGCCGCTCCTCGCCGGTTCCTCGCCGGGATGAGCCCACGGCCCTGACGCGGGGCCAGGCAGAAGAACGGCTGGCTGCAGCGGTGTATGGGAACCCCAGCTGCAACCAGCCATCGCGTCACCGCGTGACAGGCGGACCAATCCCCACCCTCAAAGGAGAGAAAGAGATGTCCCTTTTCGTACGCAAGCGCAGCGCCGGCCTCGTCGTTGTCGCGACGGCTTCGATTCTAGTGACGGCCCTCGCGGGCTGTTCGTCGTCATCGACTCCGTCATCGACCGGTTCTTCCGGATCCATCAAGATCGCTCTCGTGCTGAAGCCGCTCGACAACACCTACTTCGGTGCGATGGCGCAGGGAGCCCAGGCTGAGGCGACCCAGGACGGCGTCTCGCTGACGGTCGTCGCCGCCGACAACGTCACCGACGACTCGGGTCAGGCGGCGAAGCTGAACGCCCTCGCCACCGAAGGCTACGACTGCTACATCGTCAACCCCACAAGCCAGACCAACCTGCTGACCGGACTCGCTCCGATCTCGGCTGCCGGCACGCCGATCGTCAACCTGGACCTGCCGATCGACACGAGCGCCGCGAAGTCCGCAGGCGTGAACATCACGACCTACGTCGGCACCAACAACGAGACTGCCGGTCAGGCCGGAGGAAAGGCGATGATGAACCTCCTCTCGAAGGGTGACGGCGTCGCGCTCATCGGCGGGCTCGTCGGCGATCCCGGCAGCAACGCCCGCCTCAAGGGGTTCACCGACGCGGTCAACGGCACTCTGACGATCACGCAGACCGTCGCCGCCGATTTCGACAAGGCGAAGGCGAAGAGCGCGGCCGCCACGATCCTGCTCGCCAACCCGAACATCAAGGGCTTCTTCACACCCTCGGGCGACATGGCCCTCGGCATCCAGCAAGCCGTCGAAGAAGCGGGCAAGAAGGGCCAGGTCGCGGTGATCGGAATCGACGGCACCCAAGACCAGCTCAAGGACATCGTGGCCGGCGGTGAGCCGGCGGCGATCGAGCAGTTCCCGTACCTGATGGGCGCCCAGTCCGTGCAGGCCTGCATCGCAGCTCACAGCGGCAAGACCATCCCGACCAGCGTCGAGACGCCCGTGCTCACCGTGACGAAGGACAACGCCCAGGCCGCACTCGACGCCTTCCCGGCGCCGCCGTCGGACTTCGTGGTCCCGAACCCCTTCCAGTAATCCGCAACGATCGGGGATCTTCACCCATGTCCACCCAGACCAGTCCCGTCGACACGACGAATCCGATCACAGCCAGCACGCGCACCCTTCGTCGTCGCCTCGCGAACGAGGATCTGTGGACCCGCGCGACCGCTCCTGTGGCACTCGTCCTGCTCACGGTCACGTTCACCATCGTCAACCCGAAGTTCCTCACCTGGCCGAGCCTGACGAGCATGCTCGCCGACTCCACGATCCCGATCGTGCTGGCTCTGGGAGCGACGTTCGCGGTGACGCTCGCCGGTATCGATCTGTCGCTCGCGTCGACGGTCGCGCTGGGCAGCGTCACGATGGGGCTCGCCTATCAGGCCGGACTGCCGCTATGGCTGTGCTGCCTGGTCGCGATGGCAACGGGACTGTCGGTCGGCGCGCTCAACGGCGTCATCATCGGCTGGGTGAGGATCCCCGACTTCATCGTCACCCTGGGGAGTATGAGCCTCGTGATGGGGCTCAGCCTGATCTTCTCGCAGGGCAAGCCCGTGCAGATCCCCGAACGCGCTCTCACCTTCGTCAGCATCACGTCGGTGGGTGGCATCCGGTTCAATTTCCTCATCGCGCTCGCGATCGGTGTCCTCCTGCACATCGTGCTGTTCCACACTCGGTTCGGCACTCACCTCCTCGCAGTCGGCGACAACCCCGACGCCGCCCGCGCCATGGGACTCAAGGTCGCCCGCGTCAAGCTCGCCGGGTATGTCATCTGCGGTCTGATGGGCGGGGTGGGGGCCGTGCTCCTGACCTCGTACATCGGGTCGAGCCAGCCGGCGACCAATACCGACTACCTGCTCAAGGCGATCGCGGCCGTCGTGCTCGGCGGGGTGAGCCTCTTCGGAGGTCGAGCCACGATCATCGGGCCCATCCTGGGCGCCATCCTCCTGACATTCCTGCAGTCCGGCCTCACGCTCGTCGGCGTGAGCGCCTTCTACTCGCCCCTGGTCATCGGCATCGTCGTGATCGCCGCCGCCATGCTCATGAGAGGTCGAAAGTGAACGACATCAAGGTCGAACTCCGCGACATCCGCAAGACGTTCGGCAGCGTCGAGGCGCTGAAGGGCGCCTCCCTCACAGCTCGTCGCGGCGAGGTCACGGCCATCGTCGGTGACAACGGTGCCGGCAAGTCGACGCTGGTCAAATGCCTGACGGGGCTCATCACGCCCGACAGCGGAACGATCACCATCGATGGGAAGGACGTGCGCTTCTCCTCGCCCAAGCATGCGCGGGCGGCGGGCATCGAGACGGTGTACCAGGATCTCGCGCTGAGCGATCAGCTCAGCATCTGGCAGAACCTCTACATGGACCGCGAGCTCACCGCCGGCATCGGTCCGCTGCGTTTCCTCCGCCGCGGCGAGATGAAGCGCGAGGCGCATCGTCTCGTCGCCGACCTCGCCGTCAACGTGCCGTCGGTGACGAGGCCGGTCAAACGCCTCTCCGGTGGGCAGCGGCAGGCGGTCGCGATCGCACGGGGTGTGATGTGGGCCCGCGGCCTCATCATCCTCGACGAGCCCACGGCGGCGCTTGGGCTGCGGGAGACCGCTCAAGTCGAGGGGCTGATCCGCCGCGTCGTCGATGCCGGTGAGACGGTGCTCGTGGTCTCGCACAACTTCGAGCAGGTGAAGCGCCTCTCGTCCCAGGTGTGGGTAATGCGAGCGGGCAACGTCGTGCAGGGGGTGCGTACCGAGGACGTCTCCGGTGAGGAGCTCGTCGGCCTCGTGACCGGCGCGATCACCGCCGTTTGACGTGTCGGCTACGACGTCGCGAGGATGTGGAGCACGTCGCCGCGGATTCGGCTGAGGTGCTCCTGCATCGCGGCCTCGGCCAGAGCCGAATCGCCCGTCATGATGCCGCGCAGGATCTCGTCGTGATCGTGGGCGATGTCGATCGGGCTGTGGAGGCGGTCGGTCGTGGTGTGGCGACGGTTGATCAGCAGGTCGCGCAGGTCGTCGACGATGCTCGCGAGTCGCGCATTGCCGGTGGCGCTGAGGATCGCGGAGTGGAACTGGGCGTCGTAGCGCTCGAGGTCGGCGGAGCGGCCGGCGGCGGCGACCTCGAGCATGCGGTCGTAGGCGTGCTGGATGCGCTGCTTGGCCTTCGCGTCGGCCTGGGCGGCGAGGCCCGCGGCCGGCACCTCGAGCCACGAGCGGATCTGGAAGATGCGCTCGAGATCGGCCGGGTCATGCTCGATGACGATGAAGCCGCGGTTCTTCTGGATCTCCACGAGCCCGAGGTTCGCGAGCTGCAGCACTGCCTCGCGCACGGGCGTACGGGAGACGCCGAGCTGGTCGGCGATCGAGCCGACCGAGTGCAGCACGCCGCCCGGCATCGTGCCGTCCTTGATGGCGGCGCGGATCGAGGTGACGACCTGCGATGTAAGTGTTTCCTGTGTGCGCACCTTTGCGAGCGACGTCATGACGAGGTTCCCTCCTCGAGCCCCCAGTGAAGAGTGAAGGGTCCACTCTCGTGTGTATGTAGCATGCTACATGACTCGGTGAACGTCGCCGATCGGATCGAGGTTCGCGTGTCGGGTGTGCTCATCGGCTTCGGAGTGGTGGGCTCGCTCATCCTCCTCGGCTTCGTCGTGGGGCGGATGCGACTGCTCCCCGACAACGCGGAACGCGTGCTCTCGATGGTGGCGTTCACGCTCGGCACACCGGCGCTGATGTTCTACCTGCTCTCGACCAGCCGCATCGACTCGATCTTCAGCGTCTCGCTCGCCACCGTTGCCATCGCGGCGCTGTTCGGCATCGCCGTCTTCGCGATCGTCGCGGCGGTCGCGCGCTGGGGCGTGCCGACCGCCGTCGTCGGCGGTCTCGCGAGCGGGTACGTGAACGCGGGGAATCTCGGGCTGCCGGTGGCGACCTATGTGCTCGGCAGCGCCACTCTCATCGCGCCCGTGATGCTGTTCCAGCTCATCATCCTCGCCCCCGTGAGCATGGCGATCCTCGACATCGCCTCGGGTGTCGGGCAGTCCATCGGACAACGTCTGCTGCGTCCGTTCCGCAATCCGATCGTGGTCGCCTCGCTTGCCGGCGTCGCCGTGAGCGCCAGCGGGCTCGTACTGCCCGACGCGATCCTCGAGCCGTTCTCGCTGCTCGGGCATGCGACGGTGCCGATCATGCTGCTCGCGTTCGGCATGGGGCTGCAGCGCCACGGGCTTCCGCTGCGGCGCGGCGCCGTGGCGCAGACGCTCGTCGCCGTCGTACTGAAGTCGTTCGCCGCGCCGATCGTCGCCACGATCGTGGGGACGCTCGTCTTCGGGCTGGCAGGCAAAGACCTCATGGCGGCCGTGCTCTGCGCGTCACTGCCCACAGCGCAGAACGTCTACGTCTACGCATCGCGCTACGAGTCCGCCACGACCCTCGCCCGCGACGCCGTGTCGCTCACGACAGTGCTCGCCGTGCCGGTGCTGGTGGTCGGTTCGGTGCTGTTGCCCGCTCTCTTCGGATGAGAGTGGCATGTTACATGTCTGTTTCGGTCGGGTAAAACACTCACTCCCCCGGGGGAGACGGTGGTGGGTGATGGGTAGCATGCTACTTATCCGGTTGACCGCCAGCCGGATCGAAAGGTCCGCATGTCCCCCGCAGAGATCCGCTACCGCGAGCCGCTCCTCGACGGAAAGGTCGCCCTCGTCACCGGCGCCGCCGGCGGCATCGGCCGGGCCATCGCGGCGCACTTCGCCGCCGAGGGTGCCACAGTCGTGGTAGCTGATGTCGACGCCGCCCGTGCCACGGCAGCGGCCGCCGACATCCCCGGGGCATCCGCTGCGGCCATCGATGTCACCGACTCCGCGTGCGTCGACGCCATCTTCGCTGAGATCGTCGCGCAGCACGGCCGCCTCGACATCCTGGTCAACAACGCGGGCATCGACAACACCGGCGCCATCACCGAGATGAGCGACGATCAGTGGGAGCGGATGATCGCGGTGAACCTCACCGGTGTCTTCCACTGCACCCGCGCCGCCGCGCGCGTCATGATCCCGCAGAAGTCGGGCCGCATCATCAGCATCGGCTCGAACCTCGGCATGATCGGCTCGGTCGGTATGCCCCACTACTGCGCGGCGAAGGCCGGCGTGCACGGCTTCATGCGGGCGATCGCCCGCGAGCTCGCCCCGCACGGCATCACTGCCAACACGATCGCCCCCGGTCCGATCAACACCGAGATGCTCGCGTCGCTCCCCGCCGACGTCGTCGCTCGCAAGCTCGCCGAGGTGCCCCTCGGGCGCGCCGGCAGCGTCGACGAGATCGCCCCCACCGCCGTGCTGCTCGCCTCCGCCGGCGGCGCCTACTACACCGGCGCCGTGATGAACGCGACCGGCGGCGACGTCATGCTCTGACACCCCTACGAACCTGCTCCACCTCCGTGCACCACACCCGTTGTCCCATACACACGAAGGAATCCCCCATGAAGAAGCTCCGACTTGCAGCCGTCGCGGCTGTCGCGGCCGGTGCCCTCGCCCTCTCCGCATGTGCGGGCACCGCATCCGGCTCGTCGACCTCCGGCGGCGAGAAGATCGTCGTCGGCCTGAGCAACTCGAACGTCGACTCGGTCTGGCGTCCGCAGATGCTCAAGGACTTCGAGGCCGAGGCCACCACCCTCAAGCAGGAAGGCGTCATCTCGGACTACATCATCCAGAACGCCGACGGCACGGCCGCGACCCAGGCCCAGCAGATCCAGACGATGGTCAACCAGGGCGCGAACCTCATCCTCATCGACGCCGCCTCGGCGGACGCGCTCAACGGAGTGGTGGATGCCGCCATCGCCCGCGGCGTGACCGTGGTCAGCTTCGACAACCCGATCACCAGCACCAAGTCCGTGAACATGTACCAGGACGAGCAGCTCATCTCGGCCGGCACGGCCGAGAAGCTCGCCGAGTTCATCGGCGGCAAGGGCACCGTCGTGATGATGAACGGCACCGCCGGCGCCCCGCTCTCGGACGCCCGCGAGAAGCTCGCCTCCGACGTCTTCGCGAAGTACCCCGGCATCACGGTCATCAAGGAGTACGCCGACTGGAACGGCGCCACCGCCAAGCAGAAGATGGCCACCGTCCTTGCCAACAACAAGGACATCGCCGCCGTCTGGACGCAGGGCAGCATGGCGCCGAGCATCGCGAGCGCCTTCGACGACGAGGGGTTGCAGCTGCCTCCGATCGTCGGTGACGGCCTCGGTGGGTTCCTCGAGACGTGGGCCAAGCTTCGCGATGAGCGCGGCTACCAGACCGTCGGCATCGTCGTGTCGCCCGCCATCGTGCTCGACGCGCTCTGGGCCGGCGTGAAGCTCCGCCAGGGCTGGGAGATGAAGGACCGTGAGCCGGTGCTGAGCCACGAGCTCATCACCAACGAGAACCTCGACACCTATCTGAAGCTCAACACCCCGGCCGGCTCCCACGTGGATGTCCCGATCGTCGCCGAGCAGGACCTGTACACGAACTACATGGTCCAGAAGTAAGGAACCACACCGATGTCTGCCTCGTTGCACGAGGGAGCGGCGCCCGCGGAGACCAGCCGGTCTCCGCGGGCCACCGCCCCCGGCGGGTTCGCCGTCTCCGGACTCACCAAGACCTACGGGCCGGTCCGCGCCCTCTCCGACGTGTCGCTCGCCTTCGCCCCCGGCGAAGTGCACGCGGTCCTCGGGCAGAACGGCTCCGGCAAGAGCACGCTCGTCAAGCTGCTGTCGGGCACGGTCTCGCCCACGGAGGGCGCCGTCCTCGCCGGTGAGCGCACCGTCGCTCCCGGCAGCACCTCCGCCTCCGCGCGAGCAGGCATCATCACCGTCTTCCAGGAGCTGTCGGTGCTGCCGGCACTCACCGTGGCCGAGAACATCATGCTCGGCCACTATCCCCGTACGATCCTCGGCACGATCAGCGAGCGCCGGCTCAACGCCCGCGCCGCCGAGATCCTCGATCGCTACCGCATCGACCTGCCGCTCGGGGCCCCCTGCCGCACCCTGAGCCTCGCCCAGCTGCAGCTCGTCGAGATCGCGCGGGCGCTCGGCAACGACCCGCGGCTTCTCATCCTCGACGAAGCCACCTCGTCGCTCGACCAGCCCGACGCCGAGAACCTGCTGCGCATCAGTCGCGAGCTGGCGGCGGACGGGGCATCCGTGCTCTTCGTCTCGCACCGCATGGATGAGGTCTTCGCCGTCGCCGACACCGTCAGCGTTATCACCGACGGCGCGCTCGTCTGGACCGGCGGCACCGCGGACACCACGCGCGAGCGCCTGCTCGCCCAGCTCGCCGGGAAGGCGCTCGAGCCGCTCGAGCGCATCGCCCGCACCCCGCACGACGCGACCGGCGCCCCCGCCCTCACCGCGCACATCCCCGACCTCGGTGACGCGCGCATCGCCGTCGCACAGGGCGAGATCCTCGGGCTCGCGGGCCTGCAGGGCCACGGCCAGAAGCACGCGATGCGAGCGATCGCCGGTGCCGACTCCAGTCGAGGCGCGACGGTGGCCGTCGGTGAACGCAAGCCGATCCGTCGCCTGAACGTGACACGGATGCAGCGCCTCGGCGTCGCCTACGTGCCCGAGGACCGTGGCACCGAGGGGCTCATCCTGAAGCATTCGGTGCGCCTGAACGCGACTCTCAGCGCCCTGCGCCGCGTCTCCCGCCTCGGGTTCCTCTCGCGCCGCGCCGAGACCGCCGCTGCCGACCACGTCATCTCGCTGCTCTCGGTCAAGACCCACACCTCCGCGGTCGCGGTCGAGACCCTCTCAGGCGGAAACCAGCAGAAGGTGCTCATCGGGCGTTCGCTGCTCGTCGAGCCGCGGGTCGTACTGCTCGACGACCCCACCCGCGGCATCGACGCGGGCGCGAAGGCCGACATCTACCGTGTGCTGCGCGAACTCGCCGACTCGGGCGTCGCCGTCGTCTTCAACTCCACCGAGCTGCCCGAGCTCGTCGGCCTCTGCGACCGGGTGCTCGTGTTCCACGACGACGCGATCGTCGCCGAGCTCGTCGGCGACGAGATCACCGAACCGGCCCTCCTCAAGAACATGTTGGGAGCATGATGTCCGCCGTCACCGCCGTCCGCCGCAGCACGCGGCGCAGCATCGAGGTCAGCGACCTGCTGATCTGGGCGATCCTGCTCGTGCTCGTCGCGCTCAACGTCGCCTTCCAGCCGACCTTCCTCACCGCCGGAAACCTCGAGTTCGTGTTCGGGTCGTCGCTCGTGCTGCTGTTCGCCGCCGCGGCCGCCGGGTACCTCATGCTGATCGCCGAGATCGACCTCAGCATCGGCGCCGTGCTGACCCTCGTGAACGTGCTGATCGCGACACTCACCCCCGACAACGCGGTGCTCGCGATCGTGCTCGGCATCGTCGTCGGTCTCGTGTGCGGACTCATCACCGGCTCATTCGTGGCGTTCCTGCGGCTGCCGTCGATCATCGTCACCCTCGCCATGTCGACCATCTGGGCCGGCATCGCGCTGTTCATCATGTCCCGCCCCGGCGGCTCGGTGCCGACCGAGTTCACGGTGTGGATCTACGGTCCGGCGCCCATGTACGTCACCCTGGTGCTGCTGATCGTCACGGTCTGGCTCGCGCGCACGCCGATGGGCCGCAAGATCTACGGCCTCGGCTCGGACGAGCTCGGCGCCTACCTCTCGCGCATCTCGCTGCCCGGCACGAAGCTGTTCGTCTTCGGGCTCTCGGGGGTCATCCTCGGGCTCGGCGGCGTCGCGCTCAGCGGCATCACCTCGGTCGGCGACCCGCTCTCCGGCCAGTCCTACACGCTCAAGGCGATCACCGCCGCCGTCCTCGGCGGCATCTCGTTCGCCGGCGGGCGCGGGCTCATCCCCGGTGCGCTCGCGGGTGCCCTCGCCCTCACCCTCATCACCAATGTCACGCAGTTCGCCGGGGTGTCCTCGTTCTACCAGGGCATCGTCGACGGCTCGCTGCTGATCCTCTCGCTCGCCCTGTCGAAGGTGGTGACGGGTCGCTGGATCCCCCTCGGACGACGACCCGGCGCCGCATCCACCCCGGAGGTCACACGATGACTGCCCTGCCCGCCACCGCGCGCAAGCGCATCGCCTCGATCCCGCCCGCGGTGCTCTCCTACGTCGCGCTCGCCGTGCTCATGCTCGTGGCGCAAGCGCAGAGCGGGAGCTTTCTCACCGTCGGACACCTGGGCGTGCTGCTCGGGGTCGCCGCGGTGCTCGGCATCGCCTCGGCCGGACAGACCCTCGTCATCGTCGCCGCGGGCATCGACCTGTCGGTGGGAGCCGTCATCTCCGCCTCCGACGTGCTGACGGTGCAGTGGACCGCGGATGCGGAGTGGCCCCTGCTCGTGCTCGGGGCCATCGTGCTCATCGGTGCGGCCATCGGCTGCGTGAACGCGCTCGGTATCTCGCTGTTCGGCATCAACCCCATGGTGATGACCCTCGGCATGGCGGCGATCGTCAGCGGCTTCGTGCTCGTGATCACGAACGGCCAGTCCGGAGGACAGCCGCATCCGTCCATCTCGGCCGCCATGACCACCCGCATCGGCGGAGTCCCCGGGGCCGTGTTCGTCTGGGTCGCGGTCGCCGTCTTCATCATCGTGCTGATGCGGTTCACGACCTTCGGCCGCTCGGTGTACGCGTTCGGCTCGAACCCGCGGGCCGCCGAGCTCGCCGGCCTGCGCCGCCTGCGCACCCTGCTCGGCGTCTACGGCGTCACCGGCGCGCTCTCCGCGGTCGCCGGAATCGTGCTCGCCGGCTACACCGGCACCGGCGCGTACGGCATCGGCGACCAGTACACGCTCACCTCGGTCGCCGCCGTCGTCATCGGCGGGGCATCGATCCTCGGCGGCCGCGGCAGCTACGTCGGCACGATCGCGGGCGTGCTCGTACTCGCCGTGCTCGATGACGCACTGAGTGCCGCCGCGGTGCCCATCGCCGGGCGTCAGATCGCGCAGGGCGTCGCGATCATCCTCATCCTCCTCGTGTACGGACGCGAACGCCGCCTCCGCACCGCCAGCTGATCCCTCGCCACAGAACAGGAGCCACACCATGTGCGCAGACGCCACCGTCAACGCGGCACTCGGCGCGAAGATCGCCGCACGCGCCGCCACCTTCCGGGAGGTGAGCACCAGTCCGTTCGGAGTCGACGACGAGATCGGCATGCTCAACCTGCTCAACGACGTCGCCAGCGACGAACTGCTGCGGCGGGTGACGGGTGCCCCCGTCGACCTCTCCGTCGACTACTTCATCGGCATGCCGAGCTGGCAGGCCTTCGGCGACCCGGCATTCCAGATCTGGATGACCCACACCCCCCAGGGCAACCTGGTCGACGATGTCATCGGGGTCGGCGAGGCGCAGAACAGCCTGGTCGGCTATTCGAGCGACTCGATCTCGATGTACACGCACACGGGAACTCACGTCGACGCGCTCAACCACTTCGGGTACGGGCAGTCGATCTGGAACAACTTCAGCCAGGACAAGCACCTCGGCAGCCGCTACTGGACGAAGGGCGGAGCCGACAAGCACCCGCCGATCATCACCCGCGGCATCCTGCTCGACGTCGCCGCCCACGAGGGCACGGCGCAGCTGCCGCCGAGCTTCCTGATCACACCGGAGCTGCTCGCCGACACCGCGAAGGCGCAGGGCGTGGCGATCCAGCCCGGTGACGTCGTGTTCATCCGCACCGGCCGCATGCAGGCGTGGCCCGACTCCGACGCGTACATCGTCGACGAGCCCGGCATCGCCCGTGACGGTGCCGAGTGGATCGCGAAGCAGGGCGCCGCGATCATCGGCTCCGACAACGCCGCGATCGAGGTGCGTCCGTCGCAGGACCCGGAGAACTTCCACGACGTGCACACCTACCTCCTCGCGGAGGCGGGCGTGCCCATGCTCGAGATCGCCGACCTCGAGGGCCTCAGCGCCGCGCAGATGTACGAGTTCGCCTTCATCGGCGCGGCTCTGAAGATCCGCGGCGCGACCGGCAGCCCCATCCGTCCTCTCGCGCTGGCCCTCGCATGAGCGCCGACGTGACGAGCCTCGGCGACGCGAAGTCGTCGATCGCAGCCCACAGCGACACGAACGCGTTCATCTGGGTGGACGAGGCCGCCGACTTCGACGGTCCGATCCTCGCGGTGAAGGATCTGGTGGATGTCGCGGGCATGCCCACGACCCGCGGAACCGAGCTGCCCGTGGTGCCGACGGCGGACTCCGATGCTCCCGTGGTAGCGGCGCTCCGCGCCGCCGGCTGGGGCGTCATCGGCAAGACGAACCTGCACGAGCTCGCCCTCGGTCCCACGAGCGGCAACCCGCACTTCGGGCCCGTCGGCAACCCCGTCGATCCGGCGCGCATCGCGGGCGGCTCCTCCGGCGGGTCGGCGACGGCGGTCGGTCTCGGCATGGCCGACCTCGCCCTCGGCACCGACACGGGCGGCTCCGTGCGCATCCCGTCGGCGCTGAGCGGCACGGCGGGTCTGCGACCGACTCACGGGCGCTTCTCGCTCGACGGCGTCTGGCCCCTCGCTCCCTCGTTCGACACGATCGGCCCGATGTCGCGCGATGTCGACACGTTCGCGCGCGCGTATGTCGACGCGGGTCTGCTCGGCCCCGAGGCGATCGCCGACCCGGGGGAGTTCACCCTCATCGCCGCGCGCGACTGGGTCACGGCGACGACGGTCGACGAGACGGTCGCGGCATCCTGGGCGCGGGTCTCCGAGGGCCTGCCCTCCGCCGATCTGCCGTCTGCGGACGCGTTCATCTGGGCGGGGCTGACGATCCTGTACGCCGAGTCGGCCGCGAGCAACGCCGAGCAGCTGCTCGAGCGTCCGGAGACGATGGGCGCCGACATCCGCGAACTGATGGAGCGGGGGCTGCGCACCACCGCCGTCGACTACATCCGTGCGCAGGAGTCCCGTGAGGGGCTGCGCAAGATCATCGACGACGCACTCGACGCGGCCGGTGCCGACGCGCTGATCCTGCCGACGTGCGCGATCGTCGCACCCCTCATCGGCAGTGACCCGATCGAGTTCCGAGACGCGCTCAGCGTGTTCACGCGCCCGTTCGGGGTGACCGGGCACCCGGTCGTCGCCATCCCGGCGCCGACGTCGGGACTGCCGGTGGGAATGCAGATCGTCGGCCGCCGGGGGGCCGACGAACGCATCGTGTCGATCGCCCGCGCGCTCGAGAAGCGGTGGGCGACCGCGTGAGCGCAGCCGAGACCCTCCCGCGCGTCGCTCTGGTGACCGGCGGCGCGCGGGGGCTCGGCCGGGGCGCGGCGGATCGGCTGGCCGCCGACGGCGCCCGGGTGATCGTGCTCGACGTCGCGGAACCGGTGGATGCCGCGTGGACGGACCTCGCCGCGCTGTCGCCGGACGATCCGCTGAGCTTCGTGCGTGTTGACGTGACCGACGGCAGCGCGGTGCGACGCGCGGTCGATGCCGTCGTCGCCGTGCACGGCGGGATCGACGTGCTCGTCGTCGGTGCGGGGATCGCGATCCCCGCGACCCGACTCGTCGATGCCGCGTGGGACGACGTCGCGCGCTTGGTCGATGTGAACGTGTGGGGCGTGATGCGCACGCTGCGCGCGGTGCTCGCGGTGATGCGGGCGGGCGGGTCGGTCGTGGTGATCTCGTCGCAGACCGGCAAGCAGGCGTGGGAGGGCTGGGGGGTCTACTCGGGCTCGAAGGCGTTCTCGATCGCGCTCGTGCAGGCCCTCGCCGTCGAGCACGCCGAGGAGGGCATCCGCGTGAACGCCCTGTGCCCGGGAACGATGGAATCGGACATGATGCGCACGGCGTTCACCGCGCGGGCCGCCGAGACGGGTCGGTCGCTCGACGAGGAGATCGCCGCGTACGCGGCACGGATCCCTGCCGGTCGGATGGGCACGCCCACGGACGTCGGGGGAGCGGTCGCCTGGCTCGCCTCGCCCGACTCCTCGTTCGTGACCGGCGCGACGATCAACCTCACCGGCGGGGAGATGACCTTCTTCTGAGGTGCGGCCATCGGGGTGCGGCAGGCGGGTCCGCCGTCGCCGGGCCGGCATGCCGCGTCACAGGGCCGGCTGGCAGCGCGGGCACCAGAAGACGTTGCGCTGCGCGGTGGGGTCGGCGCCGAGCGTGGTCTCGGTGATCGTCGTCCCGCACCGCCGGCAGGGCTGGCGGGCGCGGCGGTAGACCCACGTGCGCTGCCCCGGCTTGTCGATGCCGGTGAACGTGCGACGGGCGCGGTCGCGGTTGCCCCGGATGAGGCGCGCCCCCGCCTGCGCGAGAGCGAGCGTGTCCACCGCGCTCGCCGGGGTGTGCGGGTCGATGCCCCGCAGGAACAGCAGCTCGTTGACGTATTCGTTGCCGAGACCGGCGAGGTTGCGCTGATCGAGCAGGGCGACGTGGGCCGGCCGCTCGTCGGCGCTGAGGCGTCGGGCGGCCTCCACGGCGTCCCAGTCGGGTCCGAGCGTGTCGGGGCCGAGGTAGCCGACGAGCTCGTCCTCGTGGTCCGTGGGCACGACGTCGACCATGGCGAGGTCGAACCCGACCGCGAGGGCGCGGGCGGTGCCGACGATCGCCCGGGCCTTGAAGGCCGGTGCGCGCCACGCCTCACCGGGACGGTAGAGGTGCCACTGGCCCTCCATCTTGAGGTGCGAGTGCACCGACATGTCGCCGATGCGCTGCAGCAGGTGCTTTCCGCGGGGGATCACGCCGTGCACGGTCTCGCCGGTGAGATCGGCGGTCGCGACCTGCGGCACGCGCAGCTCGAACCGGGTGACGACGTCGCCCGCGAGCGCCTCGTGCAGCCGGCGCGCAGTCTGGAAGACGGTGTCGCCCTCAGGCACGTGCGCCCTCGAGCTGGCGCCGCAGCGTGAGCCCGCGCGTCGCCTCGACGAATCCCGCCTCCCGCAGCGCGCGACCGGCGGGCGTGCCGAACACGAACACGCCGTTGACCTGTTCGACGGTCAGAGTGTCGAGGCGCCCGCCGCGCGCCGTCGCGACGAGGGCACGGGATGCCGCGGCGAGCACAGCCTCGTCGTCGGTGAACGCGAGCGCGGTCTTGCCGCCGCGCTCGAGGTAGAGCGCCAGTGCACCGTCGACGAGCACGACGACCGCGCCCGCCTTGCGGCCGGGGCGGTGCGTGATGCCGTCGAGCCCGGGCCAGGCGAGGGCGGCGCCGTAGGGGTTGGCGGGGTCGGTGGCCGCGAGAGCGACCGCCTCGAGCGGCGGCGGATCGGCGAGCGCGGCGTACTCGCGCAGCCGGTCGATCGTCGACGAGGCGGCGAACTGTGCCGCGCCGAGCTTCTCGATCACGTAGCCGCGGCGGCAGTGCCCCGCCTCCTCGAACCCGGCGAGCACGCGGTAGGCCTGCGCGAAGCCACCGGGAAGTCCCTCGTTCTGCACCGAGCCTCGGGTGACGACGCCGTACCTGTCGAGCAGCAGCGAGGCGGCCGCGGTGGCGCGGACGGTCGGGTCGGTCTCGGGCTCCGGCAGCAGCGACCAGCGTCCGCCGATCGCCGCGGGGCGCGGCGGCGCCGCCGGCCGGGCGATCGGCGTGCCGCGGTACATCCGTGCCCGCGGGGCGCGCCGCGCGACGCGGTGGGCCTGCGAGCCGCCGGCGAGCAGCGCCCGCACCGGCGCGAACGTGTCGTTGGTGATGCGTCCGGTCCAGGCGAGCGCCCACAGTGCCTCGATGACCGACTGCTCGTTCTCGGCGCCCGTCACCTGCCGCAGCTGTGCCGCGAAGTACGCTCCGCCGCCCGCGAGCGCCTCGAGCACAGCCCGCTCGAGCTCGCCGGGTGTCGCGTCGTCGTCGGGTGCGGCGAGGGTGACGGATGCCGCATCCGCCGGATGCAGCGCGATCCAGCCGTCTCTGCCGGGCAGGGTGCCGTGCCCGGACCACAGCACCTCTCCCGACGCGGTGAGCTCGTCGAGAAGCGCCGGTGTGTAGTCGCGCACGCGCGACGGGAGGATGAGCGACTCCCAGGCGCTCGCCGGGATCGGCACCCCCGCGAGCTGCTCGACGACCTGCAGCACGCCGTCGACGCCCTCGAGGGGACGTGTGACGTGCTGCCAGACCGGCAGGAAGCGTGCGAACGCCTCGGGCGGCACCGGTTCGACGCTGCCCCGGATCGCGGCGAGCGAGCGCATCCGCAGTCGACGCAGCACCTCGCTGTCGCACCACTCCAGGTCGTCGGTCGACCCGGATGCCTCGGGCAGGAAGTATCCGCTCGTGACCCGTCCGACGGCGTCGAGGCGCTGCAGGGCGTGGCGGGCGACGGCGGCGCCGAGGCCCAGCCGCTCGGCGACCGCGGCGACGGTGAACGGACCGTGCGTGCGTGCGTGGCGGGCGACGAGGTCGGCGAGTGGGTCGGTGACCGGTTCGAGGAACGCCGTCGGGATGCCCACCGGCAGCGCCGCGCCGAGCGCGTCGCGCAGGCGCCCGGCGTCTTCGATCGCGGCGAAGCGGGGGTGTCCGGCGATGGTCACCGCGATCGCGCGGCGCGCGTCGACGAGGTCGTGCGCGAGCGCGCTGGCGCGGGCCGGGGTGGCCGCGGCATCCTCGTCGTCATCGGCCTGCAGACGCAGGGCGATCTCGTCGGCATCGAGGGGGCCGAGCAGGCGCAGCAGGTCGGCGACCCCCTCGCGCCCGCGCACCCGCCGCCCGGGGTCGAGGCGCTGGGCCTCCCGCTCGAACTGCGCGATCACGTCGGGGTCGAGCAGCTCCCGCAGCTCGACCTTGCCGAGCAGCTCGCTCAGCAGCGCCGGGTCGACCGAGAGCGCGGCGGCGCGGCGCTCCGCCAGCGGCGAGTCGCCCTCGTACATGAACGCGCCGACGTAGCCGAAGAGCAGGTCGCGGGCGAAGGGCGACGGCTGCGTCGTGGTGGTCTCGACGAGTCGGATGCGCCGGTCGGCGATGCTGCGGGCGATGCGGGTGAGGGCGGGCAGGTCGTAGACGTCCTGCAGCACCTCGCGGAGGGTCTCGAGGATGATCGGGAACGTCGGATGCCGGCGGGCCACCTCGAGCAGCTGCGCCGAGCGCTGCCGCTGCTGCCACAGGGGGCTCCGCCGGTTCGGGTTGGTACGCGGCATCAGCAGCGCGCGCGCGGCGCATTCGCGGAAGCGAGAGGCGAAGAGAGCCGACCCGCCGACCTCGTCGGTGACGATCTGCTCCAGCTCGTCGGCGTCGAAGACGAACAGCTCGGCGCCGGGTGGCTCGCTCGTCGCGTCGGGGATGCGCGCGATGATGCCGTCGTCGCTCGCGACCGCCGAGCCCTCGACGCCGAGGCGCTCCCGGATGCGCGCGTTGACCGCGAGCGCCCACGGCGCGTGCACCTGCATGCCGTAGGGGGAGTGCAGGATGATGCGCCAGTCGCCGACCTCGTCGTGACCGCGCTCGACGGTGAGCTGCCGGTCGGTGGGCACCGAGCCGGTAGCCTCCTTCTGCTCGTCGAGGTAGGCCAGCAGGTTGTCGATCGCGTTCTCGTCGAGCCCCGCCTCGACGAGGCGGGGCACGGCCTTCTCGCGACCCGCGGCCGACACCTCGCGCGAGAAGCGGCCGAGGGCCTCGCCGAGCTCGGCGGGGCGCCCGATGCCGTCGCCGTGCCAGAACGGCACCTTGCCGGGCTGCCCGAACGCGGGCACGACGTTCACGCGGTCATGGGTGATCTCGACGATGCGCCAGCTGGTGGTGCCGAGGGTGAAGACGTCGTTCACCCTCGACTCGTAGACCATCTCCTCGTCGAGCTCGCCCACTCGCGCGTTCTGCGTCTCGCCGGCGACGAACACGCCGAACAGGCCGCGGTCGGGGATCGTGCCGCCGCTCGTCACGGCGATGCGCTGCGCGCCCGGTCGCCCCGTGAGGGTGCCGGCGTCGCGGTCCCACACGACGCGGGGTCGCAGCTCCGCGAACTCGTCTGACGGATAGCGCCCGGCGAGCAGGTCGAGGGTGGCCTCGTAGGCCGAGCGTGGGAGCGACCGGAACGGGGCGCTGCGCCGCACGGTCTCGAACCAGGCCTCGACGTCGATCGCCCCGCGGGCGGCGGCGGCCACCGTCTGCTGGGCGAGGATGTCGAGCGGGTTCTGCGGGATGCGCACCTCTTCGATCTGTCCGTGCAGCATGCGCTCGGTGACGACCGCCGTGTGCAGCACGTCGCCGCGGTGCTTCGGGAAGAGGGCGGCCGTCGACACCTCGCCGACCTGGTGGCCGGCGCGGCCCACGCGCTGCAGACCCGACGCCGCCGACGGCGGCGCCTCGACCTGGATCACGAGGTCGACCGCGCCCATGTCGATGCCGAGCTCGAGGCTCGAGGTCGCGACCACGCATCGCAGCGCGCCCGACTTCAGCTCGTCTTCGACCTGCGCGCGCTGCTCCTTCGAGACCGAGCCGTGGTGCGCTTTCGCGAGCACGGGGTCGGCCCCGGCGGTCGCGCCGGCCTGCGCCATCACGGCGGCCGGCGGCGCCGAGGCGGTCGGCAGGTCGAGCCCCAGGCGCTCCGCGTAGACCTCGTTCAGCCGCCCGGTGAGTCGTTCGGCGAGGCGTCGCGAGTTGGCGAAGACGATCGTCGACCGGCGCTCGAGCACCCGGTCGACGATCGCCTCCTCGACGTGCGGCCACACCGATCCGGTGATCTCGGTGTTCGACGTGCCCTCGGCGAACCAGTCGTCGGATGCCGCCTCCTCACGCCCGCCCGCAGCGGGCGGTTCACCCGGGGGCGGTGGGGGATGCAGCATGTCGTCGACGGGCACGACGACGGACAGGTCGAAGGTCTTCGAGGCGCGGGGCGCGACGATGTCGACCGGTGCGGCACCGCCGAGGAAGCCGGCGACCGCGTCGATCGGGCGCACCGTGGCCGACAGGCCGATGCGCTGGGCGGGACGGTCGAGCAGGTCGTCGAGCCGTTCCAGGCTCACGGCCAGGTGCGCCCCGCGCTTCGTGGCCGCGACCGCGTGCACCTCGTCGACGATGACCGTGTGCACCCCTCGCAGGGTGTCGCCCGCCTGCGACGTGAGCATCAGGTAGAGCGACTCGGGGGTCGTGATGAGGATGTCGGGCGGCGCCTGCACGAGTCTGCGCCGGTCGCCCGAGGTCGTGTCGCCCGACCGCACGCCCACGGTCACCGCGGGCACATCGAGCCCGAGGCGTCGTGCCGACTGGCCGATGCCGACGAGCGGTGAGCGCAGGTTGCGTTCGACGTCGACGCCGAGTGCCTTCAGGGGTGAGATGTAGAGGATGCGGGTGGAGGGGGCATCCGTCGCCGGAGCAGTCGCCGACTTCTCGCGGAAGACCCGATCGATCGCCCAGAGGAACGCCGACAGCGTCTTGCCCGAGCCGGTCGGCGCGACCACCAGTGCGTTCCGGCCTCCCGAGATCGCCTCCCACGCGCCCACCTGGGCGGTGGTGGGGGCCGCGAAGGCGCCACGGAACCAGTCCTGCGTGGCAGGCGAGAACCGATCGAGCACCTCGCTCATCCCTCTATCTTCCCGCCGGGCGCCGACATCGACGCCCGGTTGCGCTGCGGCCCGTTGCTATGGTGTGGCTATGACGGCGGCGCGCGGGCGGAGTGCGGCGATCACCGTCGCCGTGGTCGGCACCGTGCTCGTCATCGCCTATGCGGCGCTGGCCGCCGTGCAGGTGTTAGTGCTGAACCCGCTCGCGGCCTGGCCGGGGTCCGATCTCGCGTCGATCCGTGCGGACGTCGAGTCAGCGGGCGAATCACTCAACGAGCTGACCGTGGGCATCGTGCTCGGGATCGGCGTCGCGTTGGGCGCGGTGATGCTCGTGGTGGTCATCATCGAGCGCGCGATCGGCGTGCTCGCCGCCACCGCGATCTATCTGACGCTCCTCGTGTTGGGCGAGCCGGCCTACATCTTCACCTCGTTCGGCGTCGGCATGGCGCTCGCCGACACCTACGGGATCACCGGAGGGGATGCCTCGCCCTGGGGGATGCCGCTGCACGTGACCAGCCTGCTCGCGCTCCTCGGGCTCGTCGTCGTCGGCGTGGTCGCCCTCTACCGCCGCGTGCGTCGAACGCCGGCAGCCCCGACGCCGGCCTGACCCACCGTCACTCCGGCCCGCAACATCCTCGACACGCGGCCTCGCTAGCATGGCCGCACGCTCCCCCCCCGGAGAAGAAGAGCGGATGTCGCACCCCCTCCAGACCGCATCCCATGCCCCGGTCGCGCCCCGGCGTCAGATCGGTCGCCTCGTCGTGCCCGACGTGCTCCGCGGCATCGCGATCGTCGCGATGCTCATCGCCCACGCCGACGGAGCCCTGCTGCGCGGGATGCCGGCGCCCATCGACCTCGCGATGGACGAACTGAACGACCTGGCGTCCCCGCTGTTCGCGTTCGTCATGGGGATCTCCGCACAGCTGGTGTGGGATCGCACCGTTCCCGGTCGGCGGGGCGTCGTCGTGGTGCAGCAGATGGCGCGCGGGGTCATCCTCATCGTGCTCGGTGTCTGGCTCGCCGCGTGGGGCGGATGGGTCGACGTCGTGCTCGCCTACCTCGGCGTGCTGCTCATCGTCGCGGCGCCGCTGCTCGTGCTCTCCTCGGTGTGGATCGTCGGCATCGCGGCGGCGCTCGTTCTGCTCGCCGAGCCGCTCGTGCAGACCGCCCAGCTCCTGCTCGGGCCTGCGGTCGCCGACCTCTCGGTGCCGATCGCTGCGGATGCCGCACGGTGGGTCGCCCTCGGCGCCAACTACCGCCTGCTGAGTCTTCTGCCGATGTTCCTGCTCGGTGTGCTCGCCGCACGTCGTGGAATGCCCGCGGGTGCCGCGCTCGGCCCGATCGCCGGCGTCGGGCTGATGCTCGCCGCGGTGGAGCCGATCGCGACCGCGACCCTTCCCGGCGGATGGCCGTCGGGCGGGTGGATCGACACAGCCCACGACCTCGCGCTCGTGCTGCTCGTCTACGCGGGGGTGGCCGGCCTCGCGGGCGTGCGCTCACCCGCCCTGCGGCGGGTGCTGCGGGTGCTGGCGGTGCCCCTGCGGGCGTGCGGTTCGGTCGCGCTGAGCCTGTATGTGCTGCAGATCGCCCTCATCGCGTGGTGGTGGTCGATGGGCATCGGATACCAGCGCACCGAATGGGGACTGTGGCTGGTGCTCGTGCCGGGGCTGGTGCTGATCGGGCTCGGGTGGTGGCGCGTCGTCGGCCTCGGCCCGATCGAATGGCTGCTCGGCGCCGTCACCGGGCGTTATCGCCTCATCGGTCGGCCGCAGTCCGGCGAACGCTGAGCCGCCCCACCCTAACGGGGCGCCTCGACCTCGCGCAGCACCCCGTCCCGCAGCTCGAGAGCGAGGTCGAGGCCGAGTCGCGCGAGGAAGCCATCGTCGTGGCTGACCACCACCACGGCGCCGCGGTAGCCGCGCAGCACGTCGACGACCTGATCGACGGTGTCGAGGTCGAGGTTGTTGGTGGGCTCATCGAGAACCAGCAGCTCGGGGGGTGGCGAGGCCAGCAGCAGCCGGGCGAGCGCGGCGCGGAACCGTTCGCCGCCGGACAGGCTCGACACAGGCCGGTCGACCACGGCTCCGCGCAGCAGGAACCGGGCGAGGTCGTTGCGCAACCGCACGACGTCGACGGATGCCGCCTCCCCGGCGACGTTCTCGAGCACCGAGCGGTCGTCGTCTAGTCCGTCGACCCGTTGGGGCAGGTAGCCGACATGCGGCACCGTCACGGCGGCCCGCACCTCGCCGCCCGGCACGGCGACGACCCCGGCTCCGGCGACCAGAGCGCCGAGGACCGTCGACTTGCCGGCGCCGTTCGGACCGATGATCGCGATGCGCTCCGGCCCGCGCACCACCCATTCGCGCTCGCCCGAAGAAACGGTCAGCACCCGCCGGCTCGGCGAGAGGTCAGGCGCCGGCAGCACGATGCGCATCGATGGGTCATCGCGCACGAGTCGCCCGGCCGCGTCGAGTGCGGCACGCGCGGCATCCTCCTTCCGGCCGGCCTCGCTGCGCAGGCGTCCGGCCGAGACCTGTGCGGCACCGCGCCGGCCGTGGGCGACGATCTTCGGCACCCGCTTCTCCCGTTCGGCCTTCGCGGCCTGCTGCCCGCGGGTCGCGAGCGTCGACTGCACGGCGATGCGCTGACGCTTCTCCCGCCGCAGGTCGCCGGCAGCTGCGGACTCGGTGCGTCGCGCGGCATCCTGCGCGGTCTCGAGCGCGGCGCGCCACGCGGCGTAGCCGCCGCCGGTCGTCGTGAGCCGCCCGGCGTAGAGTTCGGCGGTCTCGTCCATCAGGTCGAGCAGTGTCGTGTCGTGACTGACGACGATGAGCGCGCCCGGCCAGGCCGTGACGAGCGCGCCGAGACGGTCGCGGTGATCGCGGTCGAGGTTGTTGGTCGGCTCGTCGAGCAGGGTGATCGGCGCGCGTCGCAGGCGGATGCCGCACACCGCCGCGAGCACGGCCTCCCCTCCGGAGAGCGCGCCGACGGGTCGATCGAGCATCCCCGGGTCGAGGCCTGCGTCGGCCAGGGCTGCGCCCGCGCGGGCCTCGACGTCCCAGTCGTCGCCGACCTCCTCGAACCGGGCCGGGTCGACATCGCCGTCGGCGATCGCGCGCACGGCGCGCAGTGACCGGCCCACTCCGAGGAGGTCCGCGACCGGACGATGGACGTCGAGCGTCAGGGTCTGGGCGAGGTGGTCGACGGTGCCCGTCGTGCTGATCGCGCCGGCCGTGGGCGTGAGATGCCCGGCGATGAGTTGCAGCAGGGTGGACTTGCCGGCGCCGTTGCGCCCGATGAGTCCGGTGCGCCCGGCGCCGAATGCGCCCGACACGGATTCGAGCGCCGTGGTGCCGTCGGGCCAGGTGAACGTGACGCGGTCGAGCACGACCGCGGGTGCGGTGGATGACATGGGGTCTCCCGGGTGTGGTGGGTGCACCGACACCGGGGCTCACGCTCGAAGCGGGCCCGCACCGTGAAACGGTGACTCGACGGTGTCAGCGCCAGATGGCGGACAGGGAACCGTCGATCAATGTCACCGGAAGATCCTCACACTCGGAACAGGACGCGGGCAGTCTATCCGCGACCCGCGCGCGGCGGCTAGCCCCGCGGATCCGCCGACGCCTCGCGGATGTCGCCGAGTCGTGCCACGAGGAACGCGTGCACGTCGGCCAGCTCCGCCTCCGAGACGCTGTGGGTGAGGCCGGGATACACACGGCCGCTCAGCGCGACGACGTCGGGGAGCCACCGCACGGTGTGCTCGACGAGCGCCGCCGGAATGACCTCGTCGCGCGCGCCGCGGCCCCAGAACACCGGCGGGCGCAGCCGGGCGAGCTCGGTGTCGGTCGGCAGCCCGCCGGGTGCGACGTAGCCCGACAGGTTCACCGCGAACGCGAAGCGCTCGGGGCGCAGTCGCAGCGCCTGTAGCGACACCGCCGCGCCCTGCGAGAACCCGAGGAGACCGACGGATGCCGCGGCATCCACGTTCTCGTCGACCCAGTCGAGAACGCGCTCGGCGGCCGCGGTGATCGCCGCCGGGTCGCGGCCGTCGAGGTCGTCGATGGGATACCAGCGGTGGCCCGACATCGGCCACGGAGCGGGCATCGGCGCGCGCAGCGAGACGCCCAGGTACTCGGACGGGAGGGAGGGGAGTAGGCCCACCAGGTCGTTCTCATCCGAGCCGTAGCCGTGAAGAAGCAACAGCACAGGCCGGTCGCCGCGGTCGGCCAGCGGGGCGGCGTAGCGCACGGCGCTGCCGTCGAGGGGCGGGATCTCGCTCACGTGCCCATCCTGCCGCACCGCCCCGACACGGCGGCATCCGTTCTGCGCCGCCGGCCCCGGTCGACATCTGTGCGTCACACGCGGTGGGGTATACAGGAGGCATGGCGGTGCGAACTCCCGATCCCGACCCCTCGGAGGGGAACGACGACGCGCGCGGCGAGGTGCCGCGCGACCCGTTCCGATCGTTCGCCGGCGGTTTCGCCGAGTCGGGCGGCGGCCCGAACCCGGCATGGCTCACCGACGTCGAGCTCACCGAGGCGCGACGTCGACTGCCGATGCTCTACGTCGAGGCGCTGCCCGTGCGCACCGACGGCGTCGGCACCGTGACGCAGGTGGGCATCCTGCTGCGTGCGACGCCGTTGGGTGAGATCACCCGCACGCTGGTGTCGGGGCGGGTGCGCTACGGCGAGACCGTGCGCGACGCCCTGTTCCGTCACCTCGAGAACGACCTCGGGCCGATGGCCTTCCCGCTGCTTCCGCCCCAGCCGAACCCGTTCACGGTGGCCGAGTACTTCCCGATCCCCGGTGTCAGCCCCTTCTACGACGAGCGTCAGCACGCCGTGTCGCTCGCGTTCGTCGTGCCGGTGACGGGCACGTGCGAGCCGCGCCAGGATGCTCTCGAGGTCACCTGGATGACGCCGGAGGAGGCGGCATCCGACACGCTCTCGGCCGAGATGGAGGGCGGCCGCGGCACGCTCATCCGTCTGGCGCTCGCGAGCGTCGGCGCACTGCGCTGAGGCGCCCCCTAGGCTCGAAGGGTGAGAGAGCCGCTGCAGTTCCCTGAGGCCGCCGACGCGTGGCTCCCGTTCGTGACCGCCTTCGCCGCCGACCGCACCGCGGTCGTCTCCGACGTCGACTGGCGCCTCGTGCAGGATGCCTCGCTCGCACCGATCGAGCGGCTGGAGCTGTGGAACGAGGCGGACATCGCGCTCGGCGAGCTGCTCGGCGCCGCCTACCTGATCAGCGAGTCGCACCCGGACGCGGCCGTGCGCGAGGCCGCCGAGTCGGCCGCGCAGGAGGCCGAGGCGCTCGCCGCCGCCCGCCTGCTGAACCCCGACCTGTGGGCGGTGTTCGCCGCCGCGGATGCCGCGGCCCTCGACCCGCTCGAGCAGCGCCTGCTGTCCCACATCCGCCGCGACTTCCGCCGCGGCGGCGTCGACCTCGACGCCGAGACCCGCGAGCGGGTGCGCTCCCTCGTCGAACGTGACACCGCGCTGAGCCTGGCGTTCTCCCGCAACATCCGTGACGGCCGTCGTGAGATCCGCGTGCCCGCCGAGGGGCTCGCGGGTCTCCCGCAGGACTTCATCGACGCGCATCCGGTCGACGAGGACGGCCTCGTGACCCTCACGACCGAGTACACCGACCTCATGCCGGTGCGCGAGTACGCGCGGGTGCGCGAGACCCGCCTCGCCCTCGTCGCCGCCTACAACGACCTCGCCTGGCCCGACAACGAGTCGGTGCTCGCCGAGCTGCTCGAGGTGCGCGCCGAGCGCGCCCGCCTGCTCGGCTACGCCGACTGGGCCGAGTACGAGACCGAGACCCGCATGATCGGCTCGGGCGCCGCGATCCCGGCATTCCTCGAGCGCCTCGACATCGCGAGCGACCTCGCTTCGTCCGCCGAGTACGACCGCGTGCTCGCGCGCCTGCGGCAGGACGCCCCCGACGTCGACGAGGTCACGATCGCCGACTTCTGGTACGTGCTGGGCGCGATCAAGCGTGAGGAGTACGACGTCGACGCACAGCTGGTGCGCTCCTACTTCCCGTTCGAGCGGGTGCGCGACGGCATCCTCGACGTCACCGGGCGCCTGCTCGACATCGAGTACGTGCCGGTCGCGGCGCCCACGTGGCATCCGGATGTCGCGTCCTACGACGTCGTGCGCGGCGGCACGGCGCTCGGGCGCATCCACCTCGACCTGCACCCGCGCCCCGGCAAGTACAGCCACGCCGCCTGCTTCCCGCTCGTGCCGGGCATCGCGGGGCGGCAGCTGCCCGAGGCGGTGCTGCTGTGCAACTTCTCGCGCGGGCTGCTCGAACACGACGAGGTCGTCACGTTCTTCCATGAGTTCGGCCACCTGGTGCACGACATCCTCGCGGGCGGGCAGCGCTGGGCGCGGTTCACGGGCATCCAGACCGAGTGGGACTTCGTCGAGGCGCCGAGCCAGCTGCTCGAGGAGTGGGCGTGGGATGCGGGCGTGCTCGGGTCGTTCGCGGCGAACGCGGCCGGCGAGCCCATTCCCGCCGATCTCGTCGCCCGCATGCGCACCGCCGACGCGTTCGGCCGCGCGCTCGAGGTGCGCCGCCAGCTCGGTCACGCGACGGTCTCGTACCGACTGCACGTCGACCGGCCGGGCGACCTGCAGGGCGCGACCGAGCGGCTCTACGCCTCGACGAGCCCGGTGCAGCCGCTGCGCGGTGTGCATCCCTATGCCGGGTTCGGCCACCTCACGGGGTACGGCGCCTGCTACTACACGTATCAGTGGAGCCTCGTCATCGCCCGCGATCTGCTGTCGGCGTTCGACGGCGATCTGATGAACCCGGATGCCGCGGCCCGCTACCGCACCGAGGTGCTCGAGCGCGGCGGCACCCGCGACGCGCGCGAGCTCGTCGAGGCGTTCCTCGGCCGGCCGTTCGCGTTCGACGCCTATCGGGCGTGGCTCGCGGGCGAATGACGGGCACACCGCGCCCCGACGCCCCGACCGGGGTCATGCGCGCTGTGCTGCGCGTCGGGCCGAGCGGTGGCGCACACCGCGTGGCGCTCCGGGTCGCGGTCAGCCTCGCCGCCCCGCTCGTCGTGCTGTGGGCGCTCGGACGCCTCGACCTCAGCATCTACGCCACCTTCGGCACGTTCGCCTCGCTCTACGGCCGCTTCGACCGCTACGGCGACCGGCTGCGCATGCAGCTGGCGGCGGGCATCCAGATCATCGTGACGATGACGATCGGCACCGCACTGTCGGCCGCGGGCGTCGACGACGTCGTGCGCGTGATCGTGGTCGCGGTCTTGGCTGCGCTCGTGACGGTGCTGGCCCACCGCGCCCGCTGGCATCCGCCGGGCGCCCTGTTCACGGTGTTCGCGGGCGGCGCGGCGGCCAGCATCCCCGCGACGTTCGCGACTCTCGCCGAGCCTGCGATCATCGGTGGCGCGGCCGTCGCCTGGACGCTGCTCGTGACCGGTGCCCTCGCGGCGTGGGGCACGCTGCGGCGCGGCGCCGCCCCGCGCTCCGCACGGCCCGCGCCGCCGTCCTACCGGTCCGCCTGGGAGCTCGGCGCCACGGCCGGCATCGGCACCCTGCTCGCCGGCCTCACGGGTCTCGCCCTCCTCGGCACCCACTGGTACTGGGCGATGGTCGCGGCGGTGGCCGCCCTCGGTGGCGCGCACCTGAACGCGCGGGTCGCCCGCGGCATCCAGCGACTCGTCGGCACCCTCATCGGCGTCGTGCTCGCCGCAGGACTGCTCGCATTGCACCTGCCACCGCTCGCCACGATCGCCGTCGCCGTCGTCTGCCAGGTCGGGGCCGAGCTGTTCGTCGGCCGCAACTACGGCATCACGATGGTGTTCGTCACCCCGCTCGCGCTGTCGATGGTCGAGCTGGCCGCCCCGACCTCGCCGCAGGAGCTGCTCGTCGACCGGGTGCTCGACACGCTCATCGGCGTGGTGATCGGCACGATCGTGGCCGTCGTGTGGGCGCAGCTGCGCTCGCGCCGGCCGGCGGGCTGAGGGTCTGTCCGCCCCGTGCGCTGACTGCGCCTGCGCAGGCGCGCGCTCACCGTGACCCCGCGGATGGCGCCCGGGCCCTGGGGTCTAGGCTGCCGACGTCTCCCGCGCGATCGCCGCGACGAACGCGTCGATGTCGTGCTCGCTGGTGTCGAAGGAGCACATCCAGCGCACCTCGCGGCGCGACGCATCCCAGTCGTAGAAACGGAACGACGTGCGCAGCCGGTCGGCGACGCCCTCGGGAAGCACCGCGAACAGGCCGTTGGCCTGCGTCGGCTGCGTGAACGAGACGCCCGAGATGGACCCGTCGGCAAGCCCCGCCTCGACCCCGGCGCGCAGGCGCTCGGCCATCGCGTTCGCGTGGCGGGCGTTGCGCTGCCACAGGTCGCCGTCGTAGAGGGCCAGCAGCTGCGCCGAGACGAAGCGCATCTTCGAGGCGAGCTGCATGTTGAGCTTGCGGAGGTACGGCAGACCCTCGGATGCCGCGGCATCCAGCACCACCACGGCCTCCGCCGCGAGCGCCCCGTTCTTGGTGCCGCCGAGGCTCAGCACGTCGACGCCGACGTCGCGGGTGAACGCGGCGAGCGGCAGGTCGAGGGCGGCGGCCGCGTTGGAGATGCGTGCGCCGTCGAGGTGCAGGCGCATGCCGTGGCCGTGCGTGTGGTCGGCGAGCGCCCGGATCTCGTCGGGCGTGTAGAGCGTGCCGAGTTCGGTCGACTGGGTGATCGAGACGACGAGCGGCTGCGCGCGGTGCTCGTCGCCCCAGCCCCAGGCCTCGCGGTCCACCAGCTCGGGGGTGAGCTTGCCGTCGTCGGTGGGCACGGAGAGGATCTTGATGCCGGCGACCTTCTCGGGCGCCCCGCCCTCGTCGACGTTGATGTGCGCTGTCGACGCCGCGATCACCGCGCCCCACCGCGGCAGCATCGACTGCAGGCCGGTCACGTTCGCGCCGGTGCCGTTGAACACCGGGAACGCCGCGGCATCCGCCCCGAAGTGCCCCCGCACGACGTGCTGGAGGCGCTCGGTGTAGGCGTCCTCGCCGTAGGAGATCTGATGCCCGCCGTTTGCCGCGGCGAGGGCGGCGAGCACCTCGGGGTGCACACCGGAGTAGTTGTCGGAGGCGAATCCGCGCACGGCGGCGTCATGCAGGGTGTCCATGGTCACTCCAGCCTAGAAGCGCGGGCGCGCTCAGTCGGTGCCGCGGATGCCGCGGGTCGACGCGATCACGGTGCGCATCTTCTTCTCGAGCGCCTCGTAGAACATCGACAACGGGAACTCGTCGTCGAGCACCGCGTCGGTGTAGCCCGAGGGCGCCCCGGCGAGCACGTCGCGATCGAGGCCTGCGGCCCAGCGCGATGCGGGGTGAGGGGTGACGACCGACGCGACGAGGTCGTAGGCGGCGAGCCAGTGCGCGACCTTCGGGCGGTCGATCGAGCGCCAGTAGAGCTCGTCGATCGCCTCGCCGAGGGCGACGACCGCGTCGGGCACGCCGTCCCAGTCGAAGGTCAGCGCGGTGTCGGTCCAGTGCAGCACGCCGCGCTGGTGCAGCCAGGCGAACAGCAGCTGGCCGCCGAGCCCGTCGTAGTTGCGTACGCGGGTGCCGGTGATCGCGAAGCGGAAGATGCGGTCGAAGATCACCGCGTACTGCACGAGCGGCGCGTGCTCGAGGATGGCGCGGGCCGCGGCATCCAGCTCGTCTCCGTCGTCGATGCGGGCCGACAGTGCGCGCTCGAGGGCGACCGCCTCACGGAAGGCGGTGAGGTCGCAGCGCAGCTCCTCGAGCGAGTAGAGGAAGTAGGGCATGCGCTGCTTGATCATGAACGGGTCGAACGGCAGGTCGCCGCGCATGTGGGTGCGGTCGTGGATGAGATCCCACATGACGAACGTCTGCTCGGCGAGGGCCTGGTCGGCGACCAGGGCGGCGGCGCCCGCGGGGAGGTCGAGCTTGGTGATCTCGGATGCCGCGGCCACCACCCGCCGGAAGCGGGCCGCCTCACGGTCCTGGAAGATCGCGCCCCACGTGAACGTCGGGATCTCCCGCATCGCGACCGTCTCGGGGAAGAGCACGGCCGAGTCGGTGTCGTAGCCGGGCGTGAAGTCGAGCAGCCGCAGCGACAGGAACAGTCGGTTCGTGTAGGTCTGCTCGAGGCGGTCGACGAACTCGGGCCAGATGACCTCGCACACGAGCGCCTCGAGGTGGCGGGCACGGGAGCCGTTCTGGGTGTACATCGGGAAGACGACGAGGTGACGCAGGCCATCGACCCGGTGCCGCTGCGGCTGGAACGCGACGAGCGCGTCGAGGAAGTCGGGCACGCCCAGGCCGTCGCCGCTCCAGCGGGCGAGGTCGACGACGAGCGCGTCGAGATAGGCGGCGTCGTGGGGGAAGCGCGGCGCGAGCGCGTGCACGGCGGCGATGACCTCGCGCACGTGCGCACGGGCCGTCTCGAGATCGGATGCCGCGGCCACCGCGCCGTCGGCGCCCTGCAGCTGCTGCAGCGCGGTCGCCGCGTCCTTCAGGGCGAGCCACGCCGGGTCGCGCTCGACGCCGTGGGCGAGAGCGGGATCGATCGCGATGTCGGGGGTGATCGCGGTGACGGACATGAGGCCTCCGATCGGCGCACGGGGGAGAAACAGGGATCTGATTCCATGCTAACGGAATACTTACGTCGATTCGCTCTTCATGCCGGAAATCCTCCGATGGACCAACATGCCGCTGGTAGTCTCGCGACATGGCCGACGCCGCGACATCCGCCCCCGACGACTCGCCCGTTCCCGTCGAGGACGCGACCGACCTCGAGATCGTGCGCGCCGTGCTCGCCGACGGACGCGTCACCCTCGCACAGCTCGGCGAGCGGGTGGGCCTGTCGGTCTCCGCCGTGCAGTCGCGGCTGCGCAAGCTCGAGACCCGCGGGGTCATCACCGGCTACCGCGCCGTCGTCGACCCCGAGGCCGTCGGCAAGCCGCTCGCCGCCCTCGTCGAGATCACCCCGCTCGACCCCGGACAGCCCGACGACGCCCCCGAGAGGCTCGCGCACATCGCCGAGATCGAGGCCTGCCACTCGATCGCCGGCGACGCGAGCTACATCCTCTTCGTGCGCGTCGCGACGCCCCGCGACCTCGAGACGCTGATCCGCGACATCCGTCAGACGGCCGGCGTCTCGACCCGCACGACCGTCGTGCTGCAGACGTTCTTCGAGAACCGCCCGCTCGCCGTCTGACGGCGGCGGGCTCTGCCGCGCCGCCGTGCGGGCTCGGCCCGCCGCCGCACAACGTCGGAACCTTCTGCGGACGCGCCGTGATGCGGCATCCACTCATGGTGTGTCGGTGAAACGTTCCGACATTGTGCGGGTGGAGGGCAGGCAGACGGGCCGAGTGGGTGGATGCCCCGGCACCCGGCACCCGGCACCCGGCACCTTTGCCGCGCAAAGTCGGAACTTTGTGCGGACGCGCCGTGCTGCGGCATCCACTCACGGTGTGTCGGCGAGAATCTCCGACATTGTGCGGGTGCGAGGGCGACCGGGGGTGCGTCGCGGATGCCGCGGCCCCCGGGCACCTGTCACGACACCAGCGTCAGCACCTCGTCGTAGGCGGCGAAGGCCTCGGCCACCTCGTCGTCGGTGACGATGCAGGGCGGCACCACGTGGATGCGGTTGTCCTGCACGAACGGCAGCAGCCCGCGGGCGAGCAGCTCCTTCTTGATCGCGCCCATCGTGGCCGCCGGCAGCGGCTCCCGGGTGGCGCGGTGGGCGACGAGCTCCATCGCCCAGAAGACGCCGGTGCCGCGCACCTCGCCGATCGCGGCGTGCTTCTCCGCGAGTTCCGCCAGGCGGGGTGCGATCGAGTCCTCCCCGATGCGGCGCGCATTCTCGACGATGCCCTCGGCCTTCATCGCATCGATCGTCGCGACCGCGGCCGCCGTCGCGAGCGGATGTCCCGAATAGGTGAGTCCGCCCGGGAAGACCCGCTCGTCGAACTGCGACGCGATCGCGTCGGAGATGATGACGCCGCCGAGCGGCACGTACCCCGAGTTCACGCCCTTCGCGAAGGTGATGAGGTCGGGGCGCACATCGAAGTCCTCGAAGGCGAACCAGCGCCCGGTGCGACCGAACCCGGCCATCACCTCGTCGAGGATCAGCACGATGTCGTAGCGGTCGCAGATCTCCCGCACCCCCGCGAGGTAGCCGGGCGGAGGCACCATGACGCCCGCGGTGCCCGGGATCGACTCCAGCAGGATCGCCGCGACCGTGGACGGGCCCTCCGCCTGGATGACGCGCTCGAGGTGGTGCAGCGCCCGGGCCGACTCCTCCTCGGGGGTCGTGGCCCAGAACTCGCTGCGGTAGAGATACGGGCCGAACACGTGCACGTGTCCGCGGGCGAACTCGTTCGGGATGCGGCGCCAGTCACCCGTCGCGACGATCGCCGCCCCGGTGTTGCCGTGATACGAGCGGTAGCGCGAGATGACCTTGTCGCGCCCGGTGACCAGCCGCGCCATGCGGATGGCGTTCTCGTTCGCGTCGGCGCCGCCGTTGGTGAAGAACACCTTCTCGAAGCCGTCGGGCGCGAGACCCGCGATGCGCTCGGCCGCCTGCCCGCGGGTGAGGTTCGCCGTCGACGGAGCGATGGTCGTCAGCAGCTCCGCCTGGGCGACGATGCCCGCGACGACGGCCGGATGCTGGTGGCCGATGTTCACGTTGACGAGTTGGCTCGAGAAGTCGAGGTAGGTGCGACCCGAGTGGTCCCACACGCGGGTGCCGGCGCCGCCGGCGATGACGAGGGGCGTGAGGGATCCCTGCGCCGACCACGAGTGGAAGACGTGGGCACGGTCGAGTTCGCTCGTGAGGGTGTCGAGGGTGGGGTCGCTGCTCATGGGGTGCTTTCGTGTCTGGTTCGGTGATGCGGGGGCCCGGGCGGACAACGACCCGGGCCCCCGCGCGGCGGCTTAGTTGCCGCCCTCCTTGAGGGTGACCGTGAGGGGAGTGAAGCCACTGCCCGTCACGTCCACGCCCTCGGCCTTCAATTCGTCCAGCGCCTTCTGCACGTACTCGTTCGAGTACGCCGTCGACGGCGGATCCTTCGTGATGATCGTCGAGCCGGTCTCGTTCTTCGTGTTGAGGGCGATGCCGACCGTCTGGTCCCACTGGTTCTTGTTGATGATGCCGATTCCGCTCGTCGAGGGCCAGATCAGCTTGTTGACCTCGTTGGTCATCCACAGCTGGTGGCTGGTGCCGAGGGTGGACCCGGCCTGGGTCACGATGTCCGCCGCCTGCTGCGGGTTGTCGCGGGCGTAGATCCATCCCTCGATCGACGCCTTGATGAACTTCACCGCGGTGTCGGCGTACGCCGGGTCGCTCGAGAGCTTCGCGGTGTCGGCCCAGATGGCGTCCTGCAGCATCGCGGTGCCGTAGTCGTTCCAGTTGATGACGTTCAGGTCGCTCGGCTGGTACAGCTTGCCGGTGGCGGGGTTGATCGTCTCGAGCACCTGCGCGTACTCGTTGTACGTCATGGCCTGTGCCGCGTCGATGTCACCGGACAGGAATCCGTTCATGTCGAACGCCTGCTGCACGAGGGTGATGTCCTTCGTGGTGTCGATTCCGGCCTTCTGCATGCCGGCGAACAGCTCCCACTCGTTGCCGTAGCCCCAGCTGCCGACCTTCTTGCCCTTGAGGTCCGCGGGCGTGGTGATGCCCTTGTCCTTGAAGGAGATCTGCGTGGTGCCCGAGCGCTCGAAGATCTGCGCGATGTCGGTGACGTTCGTGCCCTTCTCGATCGAGCCGAGCACCTTCGGCACCCAGGAGATCGCGAAGTCGGCGTCGCCGGAGGCGAGCACGTCGATCGGCACCGTGTCGGTGCCGGCCTCCTTGATCGTGACGTCGAGGCCTTCCTTCTCGTAGAACCCCTGGGCGACGGCGGCGTAGTACCCCGCGAACTGCGCCTGCGGAACCCACTGCAGCTGCAGGGTCACGGGGGTGAGTCCCGCGCTGCTGCTCGACGACGGGGTCGACGACGTGGAACACGCGCTCAGCGTGATCGCCGCGACGACGCCGGCGGCGCCGAGCGCCAGCATCCTTCGTGTGCTGTGCTTCATGGTGCTTCTCCTCTCGGTGGTGCATCGGTGGTGCTTCGGGTGTCCGTCGCGTGCTGCACGACGAAGAGGGACGGATGCCGCGGCCCGGGGCCGCGTCATCCGGTGGGTCTCAGGCGCGCCAGCGCGAGGGTCTCGAGCAGGGCGGTGGCGCAGTAGAACACGAGTCCGGTGACGATCGCGCCGAGCACGAACGCCCACGCCAGCGCGTAGTTGCTCGACGAGACCGCCGAGGTGATCGCCTTGCCGAGCCCTGAGACGGGCCCGCCGAAGTACTCGGCGACGAGGGCCGAGATCACCGCGAGCGACGAGGCGATGCGCACACCCGTGAACAGGAACGGAACCGCACCCGGCACCGTCACGGTGCGTGCCGTCTGCCAGCGCCCCGCCGCGTAGGAGCGCAGCAGGTCACGGTGCAGCGGGTCGACGGTGCGCAGCCCCCGCAGGGTGTTGACGTAGACGGGCACGAGCACGGCGATCGCCGCGATCATCTGGCGGCCGGTCTCGACGCTCGCCCCGAACATCGCGTAGAACACCGGCGCGAGAGCGACGATCGGGATGACCGACAGCGCCGTCACGACCGGGGCGCTCAGCTCGTCGAGCGGGCGCCACGCCGCGGCGAGCACCGCCAGCACGACTGCGACGAGCGTGCCGACGACGAGGCCCACCAATGCGTTCGCGGCCGTGCCGAGACTCGCCTGCACGATGACGCCCGCGCTCGCCGCGAACTGGCCCGCGATCGTGAACGGTGCCGGCAGAGCCGAGCCTTTCGCAGGGAACGCCGTCACCAGCAGCTGCCAGACGAGCACCACGGCGATCCCGAAGACGATCGGGGCGAGCACGGTGCGCAGGCGCGGGGCGGTCATCGGTTCTCGACGCCCTTCGCCCCCGCCGAGGGGGACCCGTGCAGGGCCTCGCGCACCGCGCTGACGCGCTCGAAGAACGCCTCGTCCTCGCGCAGCTCCTCGGTGCGCTCACCGCGCAGATCCATCGTCAGGATCTCGCGGATGCGGCCTGGCCGCGGCGACATCACCACGACCCGGTCCGAGAGGAACACCGCCTCGGGGATCGAGTGGGTCACGAACACGACCGCGGCGCCCGTCTCCGCGCAGATGCGGGCGAGCTCGGTCTGCATGGTCTCGCGGGTCATCTCGTCGAGCGCACCGAACGGCTCGTCCATGAGCAGCAGCCGCGGCTTCTCGGCGAACGCGCGCGCGATCGCGACGCGCTGCTGCATCCCGCCCGAGAGCTGGTCGGGGTGCCGGTCGGCGAAGTCGCCGAGGCCCACCAGCTCGATCAGCTCGTCGGCGCGCGCGCGGCGCTCGGCGCGCGGCATCCCGTGCAGCTCCATCGGCAGCTCGATGTTGCCCCGCACCGTGCGCCACGGCAGCAGCGCGGCCTTCTGGAACGCGATGCCGTAGTCCTGGTCGAGGCGTGCCCGCGGCGCCGTCTTGCCGAACACCGTCAGCTCGCCCGCGGTCGGGGTGTCGAGGTCGGCGATCAGACGCATGAGCGTCGACTTGCCGCATCCGCTCGGACCGATCAGCGAGACGAACTCGCCGGCCGCCACCTCGAGGTCGATGCCCGAGAGGGCGTCGACCGTGCGTCCGCGTCCGGTGCGGAAGGTCTTGTCGACCCCGCGCACGTGCACCGCGATCTCGGTCATGCCGACACCTCGTTTCGTCGGTAGCGCCGCAGCGCCAGGGAGAGGAGGGCGACCAGGCCCGCGGCGGCGAGGCCCATCAGCACGGCGCCGAAGATCGGTGACCACTGCTTGGCCGGGTCGGCGCTGCCCGATGCCGCGAACTCGACGATCGCGCGGCCGATGCCGCCGCGCAGTCCGATCGACACCTCGGCGACGATGGTGCCCACCACCGCATTGACCGCGGCCAGACGCAGGGCCGGGAGGAGGAACGGGATGCTGGCGGGCACCCGCACCGCGAGGAACGTGCGCCACCACCCCACCCCGTAGGCGCGCATCAGGTCGAGGTGCTCGGCGGTCGGCGACCCGAAGCCGCGCAGCGCCCCGATCGACACGGGGAAGAAGGCGAGGTAGCTCGCGATGAGCGCGACCGACATCCAGTCCTGCCACTCGAATCCGCCGGTGGAGAGCTGCGTGCCGATGCGTCGCACGAGCGGTGCGAGCGCGATGAGCGGAACGGTCTGGCTGAGCACGACCCACGGCAGGAGCGCCGACTGCGCGGTGCGGAAGCGCTGCATGACGATCGCGATCGCGATGCCGACCACGACACCCACGAGCCATCCGACGACGGCGATGCCGAAGCTGAACGACGCCGCCTGCAGCGTCGCGAGCCACAGAGCGGGCGAACCGGCAGCCCGCGTGACCGGCGACAGGGCCCGGTCGAGCATCGCGCCCAGGTGAGGCATCGCCAGGTCGGAGGCGCGCGGCAGCACCGTGATCCCCGCGATCACCACGCCGGTGTCGGGGGCGAGGGCCTTGTAGACCTCCCATGCGACGCCCACGAGCACCACCCCGGCGATGCCGAGGAGGATCGGGCGCAGGCGGCGCATCATCGCTTCGCGGTCACCTGGTCGGCGAGGGCGGGGATGACGGTCTCGCCGTACACCCGCATCGTCTCCTCCTTGTTGTCGTGCTGGAGGTAGCCCGCGAACTGCGTCACCCCGATGGCCCGCAGCTGCTCGAGCTTGGCGATGTGGTCCTCCGCGGTGCCGAGCAGGCAGAAACGGTCGACGATCTCGTCGGGCACGAAGTCGACGTGGTCGTTGTGCGCGCGGCCGTGCGAGTTGTAGTCGTACCCGGTGCGTCCGGCGATGTAGTCCGTGAGCGCCGCCGGAACGTCGCCCGCAGTGCCGTACTTCGAGACGATGTCGGCGACGTGGTTGCCCACCATTCCGCCGAACCAGCGGCACTGATCGCGCATGTGCTCCCAGTCGTCGCCGATGTACATCGGCGCCGCGACGCAGAAGGCGATCGACTCGGGGTCGCGGCCGGCGGCGGCCGCGGCATCCTTCACGACCTTGATCATCCAGGCCGCGATGTCGACGTCCGCCAGCTGCAGGATGAAGCCGTCGCCCACCTCGCCGGTGAGCTTCAGCGCCATCGGGCCGTAGGCCGCGACCCAGACGTCGAGCTCCGAGCCGCGACTCCAGGGGAACTGCAGGGTGGCGCCCCTGTACTCGACCGGGCGGGAGTTCGCGAGCTCGCGGATCACGTGGATCGACTCGCGCAGCTCCGACATGGTCACCGGCTTGCCGTTCGTGACCCGCACCGCCGAGTCGCCGCGGCCGATGCCGCAGATCGTGCGGTTGCCGTACATCTCGTTCAGGGTCGCGAACACGCTCGCGGTGACGGTCCAGTCGCGGGTGGCGGGGTTGGTGACGAACGGGCCGACGACGATGCGCTTGGTCGCGTTCAGGATCGCCGAGTGGATGACGTACGGCTCCTGCCAGAGCAGGTGCGAGTCGAAGGTCCACAGGTGGGAGAAGCCGTGCGCCTCGGCGAGCTGTGCGAGCTGCACCGTGCGGGCGGCGGGCGGGTTGGTCTGCAGGACGACGCCGAAATCCATGTGCCGCCCCCTCAGACCAGGTACTGGCTCAGGCCGCGCTTGATGTAGCGCCCGTCGCCCTTGCTGCCGAGGTAGGAGCCGCCGTCGACGACGACCTTGCCGCGGGAGACGACCGTGTCGACGTGTCCGTCGATCTCGAACCCCTCCCAGGCCGAGTAGTCCATGTTCATGTGGTGGGTCTTCCCCACCCCGATCGAGGTGTGGCCGTTCGGGTCGTAGACCACGACATCGCCGTCGGCGCCGGGCTGGATGACGCCCTTCTTGCCGTACATGCCGAACATGCGCGCCGGTGTGGTGCTGGTGAGCTCGACCCAGCGGGGGAGGGTGATCTGACCCGACACGACCCCCTGGTACATGAGGTCCATGCGGTGCTCGACCGATCCGATCCCGTTGGGGATCTTCGCGAAGTTGCCGATGCCCATGTCCTTCTGGTCCTTCATGCAGAACGGGCAGTGGTCGGTCGAGACCATCTGGATGTCGTTCGTGCGCAGGCTCTGCCACATGTGGTGCTGGTGACCCTCGTGCTTCGAGCGCAGCGGAGTCGAGCACACCCACTTCGCGCCCTCGAAGTCGCCCCACTCCTCGCTGACGGCGCCGAGCTGGTCCTCGAGCGAGAGGTAGAGGTACTGCGGGCAGGTCTCGCCGAACACGTTGAGGCCGCGGTCGCGGGCGGCGGCGATCTGCTCGACGGCCTGCTTGGCGCTCACGTGCACGACGTAGAGCGGCGCACCGGTCAGGTCGGCGATCATGATCGCGCGGTGGGTGGCCTCCTCCTCGGCCTGCCACGGCCGGCTGATGCCGTGGTAGTACGGGCTGGTCTTCCCGGCCTCGAGCGCCTGCTGCACGAGCACGTCGATGATCGCGCCGTTCTCGGCGTGCATCATCATCATCGCGCCGTTGTCGGCGCCCTTCTGGAACGCCCGCAGGATCTGCCCGTCGTCCGAGAGGAAGACGCCCTTGTAGGCCATGAAGAGCTTGAAGGATGTCACGCCCTCGGCGATCAGCTCGTCCATCGCGGTCAGCGACGAGTCCTGCACGTCGGAGAGGATCTGGTGGAACCCGTAGTCGATCGCGCAGTTGCCGGCGGCCTTCTCGTGCCACGCGTGGTACTGCTCGAGGATGTTCTGCTCGGGGTACTGCACGACGAAGTCGACGATGCTCGTCGTGCCGCCGATCGCGGCGGCACGGGTGCCGGTCTCGAAGGTGTCGCTGGCGAAGGTGCCGCCGAAGGGCATCTCCATGTGGGTGTGGGCGTCGATGCCGCCGGGGATGACGTACTTGCCGGTCGCGTCGACGACGGTGTCGACCGAGCGGGCGAGGTCGTGCCCGAGCAGTGTCGAGCCGGGCGCGAGCACCGCGACGATGGTCTCGCCGTCGATGAGCACGTCGGCGTCGCCCGTGCCGGTCGCGTTGACGACGGTGCCGCCGGTGATGAGGGTCGTGGCCATGGGTCGCTCCTGTCGAATCGGATGCCGCTGCGCGCCGGTCGGGCTCAGGGAGCCGTGATCTCGTCGTAGGTGTCGGGGCGGCGGTCGCGGAAGAACTGCCAGTCGTCGCGCATCTCCTGCACGAGGTCCATGTCGAGGTCGCGGATGAGGATCTCCTCGGACTCGCCCGAGCCGAGCGCGCCGACGTAGTTGCCGCGCGGGTCGACGATCTGGCTGGTGCCGTAGAAGGTGACCGCCTCGTCGCCGTACTCGTTGTCCTCGCGGCCGACGCGGTTGGGGGCGAGGACGAAGTAGCCGTTCGCGACCGCCGCGGCGGGCTGCTCGATCTCCCAGAGGCGGTTCGAGAGGCCTGGCTTGGTGGCGTTGGGGTTGAAGGCGAGATGGGCGCCGTTGAGGCCGAGCTCGCGCCAGCCCTCGGGGAAGTGCCGGTCGTAGCAGATCACCACGCCGACCTTGCCGACGGCGGTGTCGAAGACCGGGTAGCCGAGGTTGCCCGGACGGAAGTAGAACTTCTCCCAGAACTTCTCGACGTGGGGGATGTGGTTCTTGCGGTACTTGCCGACGATGGTGCCGTCGGCGTCGACGACGACGGCGGTGTTGTAGTAGACGCCGGTCTGCTCCTCCTCGTAGATCGGGAGGATCATGACCATGCTCAGCTCCTTGGCGAGCGCGGCGAAGCGCTGCACGATGGGGCCGTCGGCGGGCTCCGCGTACCGGTAGTACTTCTTGTCCTGCGTGATGCCGAAGTAGGGGCCGTAGAAGAGCTCTTGGAAGCAGATGACCTGCGCTCCCTGGGCCGCGGCATCCCGGGCGAACTGCTCGTGCTTGTCGAGCATCGATGCCTTGTCGCCCGTCCAGGTGGTCTGCGTGATGGCCGCGCGTACCGTCGTCATGTTCGCCTCCGTCGACGTCTGTGCACCCGCGCAGCGATCACCGCTGACGGGGTGCGACGGACGCGCCGGCGGGGTCATCCCGTTCTGTTACTGTTCTGCTTGAACATTTCTCTTCGGTTTCCCGCTGTGACGCATCCGTAAATCTCGTGCGCCGGGAAGGACATCGGATGCCGCGCCTCGCCGCCCTCGCGAACCTCGCCGAGCGCACGCCGCGCGCGATCGCCGCAGAGATCGCCCGCCTGGTCACGGAGGGTGCTCTCGCCCCGGGCGAGCGGCTGCCGACGGTGCGCGAGGTGGCATCGGATCTCGGAGTGTCGGCCGGCACGGTGAGCGCCGCATGGCACGCGCTCTCGGGTGCCGGGGTCATCGTCTCGCGCGGGCGGGCGGGCTCGTTCGTGCGGGTCGATCGCGCCGGCTGGCTGAGCCCCCGGGTGCAGGATCTCGCCGCTGCGCCCCTCGAGACGCGGCTCGACCTCTCGCTCGGCACGCCCGATCCCGCCCTGCTGCCGCCGCTCGAGGCGGCGTTCTCGCGGGTGTCGCCCCGAGCCGACACCGGCCGCTACCACGACCTGCCGGTGCTGCCCGAGCTCGGTGCCCTCTTCGCCGAGACCTGGCCGTCGCCCGCCGAGACGATCACCGTCGTCGATGGGGCGCTGGACGGCATCGCCCGCACCCTCGAGCAGGTCGTGCGCTTCGGGGACCGGGTCGCCGTCGAGTCGCCCGGGTTCCCGTACTTCTTCGATCTGCTCGAGGCGCTGGGCGCCGAGGCGGTCCCTCTCGAGCTCGATGCCCTGGGCGTCGCGCCGGCGTCGCTGCAGCGCGCACTCGTGCGGCGACCGAGCGCGGTCATCCTGCAGCCACGGGCCCAGAACCCCACCGGCGCATCGATGGACGCCGAACGTGCCCGCGCGCTCGCGCGCGTGATGCGCGCCGCTCCCGGTGGCGACCGCGTCGTCGTGATCGAGGACGACCACTCCGGTCTCATCTGCTCGGCGCCCGATGTGACCCTCGCCCGGTGGATCCCGGGTCAGGTCGTGCACGTGCGCAGCTTCTCGAAGTCGCACGGGCCCGACCTGCGCATCGCCGCGCTCGGCGGGCCGGCGCACATCGTCGAGCGGGTGGTCTCGCGACGCATGCTCGGCCCGGGGTGGACGTCGCGGCTGCTGCAGACGGTGCTGCTCGGCCTCCTCACCGATGACGGCGCCGTCGCGCGGGTGCGCACCGCCCGTCTCGTCTACCGCGACCGGGTCGACCGCCTCGCGGTCGCGCTGCGCAAACGCGGCATCGACGTCGGCGACCCCGACGGAATCAACCTCTGGCTCCCCGTCGTCTCCGAGCGCGCGGCCCTCGTGAGGCTGGCCGCCGCGGGCATCGCGGTGGCGGCCGGGTCGCCGTTCGTGATGGGCGAGCCGCCCGAGGCGCACGTGCGGGTGACGGCCGGGCTCGCGGCATCCAATGTGCTCGGCATCGCCGACGCGCTCGCTGACGCGGCCGTCGCCCCGCCGCTCACCTGACCGGCGCGCGGCCCGGCGGCTCCCACCCCACCCGCCGCGCGCCCGTCGGTGGTTCCCATCCCACCCGCCGCGCGCACCGTCGGAACTTTTGGCCGCCACGCCGTGCTGTGGCATCCGCCTGCGGCGTGTCAGGCAGAAGTTCCGACCGTGCGCGGCGAGTCGGCGGGCGATGCGGAGGCGAGTGCGCTGCGACGAAAGTGGCCGCACCCGAATACACCCCGAGACGGATGCCGCGTCCGGCCGCCTCCCGTAGCGTGAGACGGTGTTCCGACCCCTGACCCGCCCGCAACTGGCGTTCGACCTCGTGCTCGCCGCGGGGTTCGTGCTGCTCCTGGTGCTGCCGGAGCTCACGCCGTACTGGTTCGGCACGGTCGGATTCGGGCCGGCGCAGCCCGTCGTCGGACTCGTCTTCGCTGCCGCCGTCGCCGCGCGCCGCTGGTCGCCGGCGCTCGCGCTGGGGCTCGCGTGGCTCGCCGCGATCGGACAGATGGTCGCCCTGCTGACCCCGCGCCCGAGCAATCTCGGCGCCCTGATCGTGCTGTATGCCGTCGCGGCGTACGGCTCCCGGCGGATGTCCCGTCTCGCCCTCGCCTCCGCCGTCGGCGGGGCGGCCATCGCGACCGCGTACCTGTCGATCTTCCAGGGCGTGTGGGGGCTGGCCGCCGCGACGAACCGCTTCTCGTTCCCGCTCGAGCGAGTCGTGATCGTCGGCTTCGTGTTCGCCTTGATCCTGTTCGCGCTGCTGCTGTCGTGGACGGCCGGAGCCCTCGTGCGCTCGATCCGGGTCTCCCGCGAGACCCGGGAGGCCCAGCGCCGCGCCGAGGCGGAGGCGGCGGCCGAGCAGGAGCGGGTGCGCATCGCCCGCGACATGCACGACATCGTCGGCCACTCGCTGGCGGTGGTGATCGCCCAGGCCGACGGGGCGCGGTACGCCGCGGCATCCGACCCCGAGGCGACGACCGCGGCCCTCGCGACGATCGCGTCGACGGCCCGCGCCGCGCTCACCGACGTGCGCCTGCTGCTCGAGCAGCTGCGGCACAGCCAAGGCGCCGGCCCGCAGCCCGGACTCGCCGACCTCGATGCGCTGTTCGCGCAGGTGCACGGGGCGGGCATCGACCTGCGGGTGGAGGTGCGTCCGCCGCTCGCCGATCCGCCGGCACCGCTGCAGCTGGCGGTCTACCGCATCGTGCAGGAGGCGCTCACGAACGCCCTGCGCCACGGCGACGGCGGCGCGGTGAGCGTGCGGGTCGCGTGGAGCGAGGAAGCCGTGTCGGTCGAGGTGCGCAACGGCGTGCGCCCGGGCGGTGAGCCGAGCGCCCCGGCGCCGGGCCACGGCATCATCGGCATGACCGAGCGTGCCCACCTCGTCGGCGGATCGCTCGGCGCGGCGCCCCGCGGCGACGAGTTCGTCGTCGTGGCGGTTCTCCCGCGGGGCCTCGCGTGATCCGGGTGGTGCTGGTCGACGACCAGGCGCTGTTCCGCGCGGGCATCCGCATGGTGCTCGACTCGCAGCCCGACATCGAGGTGGTCGGCGAGGCGGGCGACGGGCGCGAGGGCGTCGCAGTCGCGCGGGTGATGCGCCCCGACATCGTGCTGATGGACATCCGCATGCCCGTCCTCGACGGCATCGCCGCGACGGCGGAGCTACTGGGCGACGACGACCCGCCCCGCGTCGTCATGCTCACCACGTTCGACCTCGACGAGGCCGCCGCGCGCGCGATCCGGGAGGGCGCGAGCGGCTTCCTGCTGAAGGACGCCGAGCCCGAGTTCCTCCTCGCCGCGGTGCGCACGGTGCACGCGGGGTCTGCGGTGATCGCGGCATCCGCGACCCGCGAGCTGTTCGCATCGATGACGGATGCCGCACCCCGCCCCGCGCCCGCGGCCTTCGCCGCCCTCACCGAGCGCGAGCGGGAGATCTTCGCGCTCGCCGCGCGCGGGCTCTCCAACGCCGAGATCGCGACGGGAGAGTTCCTGTCGGAGGCCACGGTCAAGACCCACGTCAGCCGCATCCTCACGAAGCTCGGCCTGCGCGACCGCGTGCAGCTCGTCGTGTTCGCGTACGAGCACGGGCTCGCCTGACGCGCACCGGCACGCGGCGACGCGCGCCGCGCGAGGTCATCCTCCGGGATGACCCCGATGCGACCCGCGGGCGACGCGGCATCCGGGCGCGTCTTCGTAGCGTCGACGACATGGATGACTCGACCACCCCGCCCCCGCCCGCCGCGCGCGTCGCGCACCTCACCAAGACCTACGGCTCGACCGACAACCCGGTGCGCGCCCTCGACGACGTCTCGCTCTCGATCGGGCGCGGCGAGTTCACCGCGATCATGGGCCCGTCGGGGTCGGGAAAGTCCACGCTCATGCACGTGATGGCGGCGCTCGACGCTCCGACGTCGGGTCGGGTGTGGCTGGGGGAGACGGAGATCACCGGTCTCGGCGACACCGAGCTGACGCTGCTGCGCCGTCGTCGCATCGGCTTCGTCTTCCAGGCGTTCAACCTGGTGCCCACCCTCGACGTGCGCGGCAACATCGCCCTGCCGATCGAGCTCGACGGGCGTGCGCCGACCGCGCTCGAGCGGGCACGCATCGACGGGCTCGTCGAGTCGCTCGGTCTCGCGAACCGGCTCACCCATCGCCCGCACGAGCTCTCCGGCGGCCAGCAGCAGCGCGTCGCGATCGCCCGCGCCCTCGCCACCGCGCCCGACCTCGTGTTCGCGGACGAGCCGACCGGCAACCTCGACTCCCGTTCGGGCGCCGAGGTGCTGCGCCTGCTGCAGACCGCGTCGCGCGAGCACGGACAGTCGATCGCGATGGTCACCCACGACCCGATCGCCGCGAGTCACGCCGACCGCGTCGTACACCTCGCCGACGGTCGCGTCGTCGCCGACACCCGCGGCCAGAGCGCCGAGGAGATCTCGGCGTTCATGACGGCTCGCGAGCTGCGCGCCACTGAGGCCGCGTCATGACCGCGGTGACCGCCGTCGCCTCGCCGCCGCGCGTGCGGATCGGCGGGTTCTCGCTGCGCGAGCGCGGAACCGGCGCCACCGTGCTGATCGCCGCGGTCGCGACCGCGTTCGCCGTCGTGCTGCTGAGCGCGACCGCGTTCCTGTCGGCCTCGATCTCCGCCAACCCGCACGTCGGCGAGTCGCGCACGTTCGCGGTGGTCAGTGGCATCCTCACGAGCCTGCTCGTCGGGGTCGCCGTGTACGTCGCCTCGATCGTCACGGCGAACACGTTCGCGACGGTCGTCGCGGGCCGCGTACGCCAGATCGCCCTGTTGCGTCTGCTCGGCTCCACCGCCCGCTCCCAGCGCCGCGACGTCGCCCGCCTCGGACTCGTCGCGGGGATCGTCGGCGCCGTCGCGGGGCTCGTCGGCGGCACGGTGCTGTCGTTCGCCGGCGTGTGGGTGCTCGAGAATGCCTACGGCATCGCGGCGCCCGGGCTCGAACTGATCCGCCCGGTGCTCCTCGTGCCGGCGGCGGTGGTCGCGCTCACCACGTGGGCCGGCGCGTGGGCGGGCTCGCGTCGGGTGCTGCGGGTCACGCCGATGGCCGCGCTCGGACAGGCGGTCGAGGCATCCACTCAGGAGCTGTCGCGCTCGCACGGCCGCACGGTCGCCGCGCTCGTGCTCGGGGCGTCGGGTGTAGGCCTTCTCGCGCTCGGCGTCGTCGTAGGGCTCTCTTCGCCCTATGGCGTGCTCATCGCGTTCCCCGGCGGGCTCCTCTCATTCACCGCCCTCGCCCTGGGCGCGCACCTCGTGATGCCGCCGGTGCTGCGTCTGATCGGTCGCCTCTTCGGCCGGTCGGCCGTCGCCCGCCTCGCCGCAGAGAACGCGCTGCGGCATCCGGAGCGGTCCAGTCGTATGGCGATCGCGCTCGTGATGGGCGTCGCGCTCGTGATGATGTTCGCCGTCGCCGGCTCCAGCGCGATCGGCGTGCTCGTCGCCTCCGCCGGTGGTGAGGCGCCGCCGGAGATGACCGCGGGCTTCACCGGATTCACCACGGTCATGATGGCCCTCGTCGCCGTCTGCGGAGTGATCGCCGCGATCGGCGTCGTCGACCAGCTCGCGCTCGGTGTGCATCAGCGGCGCCGCGAGTTCGCGCTGCTGCGCGCCCTCGGGCTCTCGTCCCGGCAGGTGCGGCTGGTCGTGCTGCTCGAGGCGGTGCACCTCGTGCTCGCGTCGCTCGTCGTCGGCATCGTGCTCGGCACCGCGTACGGCTGGGCGGGGGCGCAGGCCGTGCTCGGGTCGGTGAAGCTGACGCCGGATGCCGCGGCCACCCTGGTCTGGCCGGTGATCCCGCCGATCCCGCTCATCGTGGTGATCGCGGCGACCGTGGTCGTCGCCCTGGTGGCGACGGTCGTGCCGACGCGCATCGCGACCCGCACGAGCCCGGTCGCCGCCCTCGCGCAGGACTGAGCGCGGCGCGCGCACGGCGCTCGGCGCGCGTCGAGTGGGGTCCTCCCCCGCCGCTCGGCGCCCCCACCTCGGCGCCCCCGCCTCGGGGACAGCTCCGCGACCCACTCCGCGCCCTCCGCGCGCCACTCCGCGCCCCCCGCGCGCATCGTCGGAACTTCTGGCCGCCACCCCGCGCCGCGGCATCCGTGCTCGGCGCGTCGGTCGGAAGTTCCGACGTTGTGCGGAGGGTGTGTTCGCCCGACGGGCGAACACCTCGGGGTCAGAGGGCGGGTCACACCCCGGGTCACACCCCGGGGTCGCACCGCGGGCTGATCCAGGGTCACACCGCGGGTCGGCGCGCGGTCAGGGCTGCGGGTCGTGCGCCCACGAGGGCGCGAGCGCACGGATGCGCGTCGCCCGCCACTGCCAGGTCGCCCACAGGCCGGGCCAGAGGGCGGGCGCCGCGCGTCCGCCGATGACGAGGCGCTCGCGCCAGAGCGTGCGGCGGGGATCCCCAGGTGCGGCCGAGATCGCCATCTGGTGGTCCCAGACATCGAGCGCCGCGAGCGGCCCGGTGAGCGGGGTGCCCGAGTCCCGCACGATGCGCACCTGACCGTCGGGGCCGTCGACGACGCGATCGGTGATCGCGATGAGCTGCCGCCCGATCGTGATGCCCGCGGCGACCAGGTCGACCGCGGCATCCGTCCCGGGCTCCCAGCGGGTCGGCAGCGGCTCGAGCGGCCGCATCTCGACGAGCGGTCCGTACAGCTCCGCCGCGGCGCGCGGCGAGTGCACGGCGCGCCAGGCGGCATCCGCATCGCAGTCGATCACGAACTTCAGCAGCACGCGCATGCGCCCAGTGTCACACGGGTGGCCGTCCGCGCGGGGCGGCATACGCTGGCAGGATGCCGTCCCCCGCCGATCAGTCCCGCTATCAGGTGCGTGTCGAGTGGGGGGTGGCGGGCCTCGCCCGCCTCGCGCCGGCCGATGTCGTGGTGGTGGTCGACGTACTGCGCCTGTCGACGACGGTGACGGATGCCGCGGCCCGCGGCGACTCCGCCGCGCTCACCGATCTCGCGGGGCAGTCGGGCGCACCGGTCGCGGTGGCTGCGGCGGCGAGCGGGGCGACGGTGTTCGCGGGGTCGCTGCGCAACCCCGGGGCGGTCGCACGCGCGGTGCTCCACGAGCAGCACCGTCGCGGGCAGCGCACCTCGATCGCGGTGATCGCCGCCGGAGAGCGCGACGGCGACGACGTGCGGTTCGCCGTGGAGGATCTCTTCGGCGCGGGGGCGGTTGTATCCGCTCTCGGCGATCTCGGTGTCGATCACACGTCGCCCGAGGCGGCCGCGGCGTGCGAGGCGTTCCGCGGGCTTCGACCGGCCCTGCGCCACCTGCTCACCGCGAGCGGCAGCGGCCAGGAGTTGATCGCGGGTGACGCGCGGGCCGACGTGCTCGCCGCCGCCGAGGTCGACGCGGTCGACGCGGTCGCGGTGCTGCGCGACGGCGTGTTCGTTCCGCGTGCCTGAGCGCGCGGCGACGTGTTCGTGCCGCTCGGCTGAGAGCGCGGCGACGTCAGCGACGCCCGCCCCGACCATCGGCGACGCCGCAGACTCCGCTCAGCGGGGCGTCATCGCGGCGCGCCGTTGTGCCGGCGTGATCTCACGCCGCGACCAGACCAGCACGAAGCGCGGGTCGAACCGGGGGGCGCATTTCGCGCACGACGTGGCGCGCACGGCGCGTCGGTGCCGGTAGACGGTGTGCCCGGCCGGGCAGACGCCGACCCACGGCGCGAGCTCTGTCGCGGTCTCGCCGCGGTGGGTCGTGCCGCCGACGTAGCCCAGGTCGTGCGCGATCGCCTTCCAGGCCGGCCCGTGCCCGGCGTCGACGCCCGCGAGGGCGTGCGCGACCTCGTGCAGCAGGGTCTGGTGGTTGGCGTCGTCGTCGAACCGTGCCGCGAGGTAGCGCGAGACGGTGATGCGCTTGCGCGTGTAGTCGCATTGGCCGGCCCGCAACTTCGCGGCATCGAACGCGAACGTCCATCCGTCGTCGAGGTGCAGCCGGATCAGGGCCTCGGCCCAGGTGCGCACGCGATGCAGTTCGGACATGATGGAAGACTAGAACAAAGGTACGACAGTCAGCCGGCGATGCTCGCGGCGGCGCCCGCGCGCATGCGGTCGAGCAGGTCGATGGCGAGCAGCGTCGAGGTGAGCTCCTCCTCGGATGCCCCGGCCTCCCGTCGCAGGAACAGGGTGGCTTTCACATCGGCGCGAGCCCCATCGAGCTCGCCGAGCTCGAGGCGCACCTTGGCGCGGTGCTGGTAGGCGAACGCGGCGATGCGGGCGAGGCCGAGCCCCTCCGCCTCCTCGGCGCACAGGGTGAGCTCCTGGTCGGCGGCGGCGAGCTGACCGCGGAACTGCTGCACCGTCGCGTGCAGGATGCGCGCCCGCAGCAGGTCGCGACGGGTGCCGGCCATGCGGGCCGTGCGCACCGCGACCTCCGCGACCTCACGAGCCTCGTCGAGCTGGTCGGTCACCTTCAGCAGCCAGACGCGCTCGAGCAGCGCGGGCAGGCTGCGCTGGCCGTCGATCTCCTCGAGGCGCTCGCGGCACGCGCGCGGGTCGACGATCTCCCGCAGGGTCTGGTGGTCGTATCCCTGGATGTAGCTCACGACATCGCCTCCCCGTCTTGCGCGGCCCCGCTCCAGTCTGCGGGCTCCCGCGCCCTCGGGAGCCGAGGGCGCGCCGCGACGGCGTGTCCTAGGCTCGCCGTGTGCCGACCTCCGCGCCCCGCGTCCGCGTGCTCGGCCCGGTCGAGGTCGACGCCGTCGACGGTGCGGTGTCGACTCTCGCGGGTCCGACGGCGCGCGCCCTCGTGGCCGCTCTCGCGCTGGCCTCGCCTCCCGGATCGTCGGTCGGCGTCGAGGCGCTCGCCGACGAGGTGTGGGGTGAGGGGCAGCCGCGGCATCCGCGCGCCTCGGTGCAGACCCTCGTTTCACGCATCCGGCAGGTCGCGGGCGTCGAGATCATCCGCAGCGATGCCGCGGGCTACGCGATCGCGCCGGACGCCGTCGATCTGGTGTGCGCACAGGCGCGCCATGACGACGCCGTCGGGTTGCCGCTCACGGATGCCGCGCGCCTGACCGCGCTCGATGACGCTCTCGCGCTCTGGCGGGGCGAGGTGGGCGGGGATCTCGGCGACGCCCCGGCGGCGGACGCGCTGCGCGCGGCATCCGCTCGTCTGCGTGACGCCCTGCGGCGCGAGCGCGCCCGCACGCTCGATGCGACCGGACGCGCCGCCGACGCCGTTCCGGCCTGGCGGGCGCTGCACGACGCGCAGCCCTATGACGACGAGGCGGCGGCGGGGCTCCTCGCCTCGCTGCGGGCCGCCGGCCGCACGTCTGATGCGCTCGCGGTCTTCGCGGCGCACCGGGCGCGCCTGCGCGACGATCTCGGCTCCTCGCCCGGCCCCGCCCTCGTGGCGGCCCACGCGGCGCTGCTGCGCGAGGACGCCCCCGTCGCCGGGCGCGTGCGCATCGGTCTTCGCTCGGCGCCGACGCCGCTCATCGGACGTGACGGCGACCTCGCGGCGGTCGCCACCCTGCTCGCCGAGGCGCGCATCGTGACGATCCTCGGCGCCGGCGGGCTCGGCAAGACCCGGCTCGCGCAGGCGGCGGCCGCGGCATCCGATGCGGACCTCGTCGCCGTCGTGCCGCTCGCGGGCGTGCGCACCGACGAGGATGTGCCGTTCGCGATCGCCGCGGCCCTGGGCATCACCGAGGCGGCGACGAGCGGGCGGCTGTCGGACCAGGCGCCGCGCCCCGATCTGCGCGCCCGCGTGCTCGCGATGATCGGCGAGCGGCACACGCTGGTCGTGCTCGACAACTGCGAACAGATCGTGGCCGGGGCGGCGGCGTGGGTCGCCGATGTCGTGCGGGCGGCGCCGGGGCTGCGCGTGCTCACCACGAGCCGCACGCCGCTCGACGTGTCGGGCGAGGTCGTGCTCGCGCTCGACCCGCTGCCGATCGCCGACGACGTCGATGCCCCCGCGGTGCGTCTGTTCGTCGAGCGCGCTCGCGCGGTGCGTCCGGGTGCGCGGCTCGACCCGGTCGTCGTCGCGCGACTGTGCACCCACCTCGACGGCCTGCCGCTCGCGATCGAGCTCGCCGCGGCCCGCGTGCGCACGATGACCCCCGAGCAGATCGAGCAGCGCCTCGGCGACCGCTTCGCGATCCTCACCACCGGACCCCGCGACGCCCCCGAGCGCCACCGCACCCTCGAGGCCGTGATCGCGTGGAGCTGGGACCTGCTCGACGCCTCCGCCCAGCGGGCGTGGGAGCGCCTGGCCGTCTTCCCCGCCGGCTTCGCCGCGGAGGCCGCCGCGAGCGTGATCGGTGTGCCCGGCGCCGACGACGTGCTCGAGCGCCTCGTCTCGCACTCCCTCCTCATCGCCGCCGACGACCCGCAGACGGGTGCGGTGCGGTTCCGCATGCTCGAGACGGTGCGCGAGTTCGGGATGTCGCGCCTCGGCCCCGATGCGCACGACGACGCCCTCGACGCGGTCGCCCGATGGGCGGTCGCCTTCGCGGCCGAGCGTCTCGCGACCGCGTTCGACGAGCGGGTGCACGCCGAGATCTTCGCCGAGCACGACAACCTCGTGAGCGTGACGCGGCGGGCCGCGGCATCCGGCGACGACGCCACGGTCGTGACCGTCTACGCCCTGCTCGTGCAGACCTGGCTGGTGCGCGGGTCGATCACCGAGCTGACCTCCTTCGGCACGGTCGCGATCGAGGCGATGGGCCGGGTTCGCGACGATGCGGTGCCGCCGGATGCCGCGGCGGTGCTGCTCACCGGAACAGCGGCGTTCGCCCTGATCACCACTCGGGTGCCGGCCGCCCGGCCGCTCGCGCGCCTGGCCCTGTTCCGTCGGCGTCGCGCGCCCATCTCGCCGGTGTTCGCGGGGCTCGCCGACGTCATCCTCGCCACCCGCGATCGCGTCTCGTTCGATGCCGCGATCGGGCGCCTGCGGGCCTCGTCGGACCCGTCCGTCGCCGCTCTCGGAGAGCTCGTGCGGGCGCAGGCGACCGAGAACGACGGCGACCACGCCATCGCGCTCGCCGCGTCGCGGCGCGCATGGGACATCGCGACCGCCGGCGGTGTGCGGTGGCTCGCGACGGCGGCCGCGTCGTCGGTGTCGGAGCTGTCGAGCCAGGTCGGTGCCGCCGCCGACGCGCTCGAGTGGTTCGAGCGTGCCGCGGAGGGGTTCCGTGTGTTCGGCGCCGACGAGCAGGTGCGTCAGCAGGGGTGGGTGGTGGCGGGCAACCTCATCGGCCTGGGGCGGTTCGACGAGGCGCGTGCGCGGTTCGCCGCGCTCGTGGAGGCGGCCGAGGTTCCGGGCGCCGACCGCGAGATCGCCTCGATCGGCTGGTTCGGTCTCGCCGAGACCGATCGTGCGGAGGGGGACACCGACCGTTCCGCCGACGAGTTCGCGCGCGCGATCGACACCTTCGTGTCGGGCGATCAGCGCAACTCCCCCTGGTACCTCATCACCTTGGGCGCGGCCCTGTCGGCAGCGTCGATCGACGGCACCGGCACGCCCGAACGGCGGGCGCTGTGGGCGCGGCGGCTGCGGGTGCGCGCGATCGTCAACGCCCGGGTGCGCCCGCAGCTGACCGACCACCCGGTGCTGGGCACGGTGCTGCTGGGGTGGTCGGCGTGGGCGCTCGACCAGCCCGGGCTCGCCGAGGCCGCACTCGCCGCGCTCGCGCTCGCCGAGAGCTGCGGCGTGCGCCAGGACTTCCCGAGCCTGCGTCTCGACGCGCACCTCGCCCGCGCCGAGCGGATCGCGGGGGCCGATGCGGTCGCGCGTGCCCGGTCGGCCGAGCGCGAGCAGCCGCGGGAGGGTCGCGCAGAGCGGTCGTTCACGATCCTGCGCGGCTGAGCGCCGCGCTCTTCTCCCCCGGAGCCTGCGCGTCCGGGGACACGACGAGGGGGTGGATGCCGCGGCATCCACCCCCTCGCGCCGCCCGATCAGGCCTTGCGCATGTAGGCGCGCACCGTGAGCGGCGCGAACACCGCCACGATCACCGCGGCGCCGAGCAACGACACCCACAGGTCACCGCTGATGGTGCCCGTGTTGGCGAGGTCGCGCACCGCCGTGACGAGGTGCGAGATCGGGTTGATGTTCGCGAACCAGGCGAGCCAGTCGGGCAGGGTCGAGGTCGGGACGTACGCGTTCGAGAGGAACGTGAGCGGGAAGAGCACCAGCATCGAGATGCCCTGCACGCTCGACGCGGTGCGGGCGATGACGCCGAAGAACGCGAAGATCCAGCTGATCGCCCACGAGCAGACGATCACGAGGATGCCCGACACCACCACGGCGCCGAACCCGCCGCCCGGGCGGTAGCCCATGATGACGCCCATGACGAACACGAGAGTGGTCGCGATCGCGTAGCGCAGCGTGTCGGCCAGGAGCGCGCCCGACAGCGGCGCGATGCGCGCGATCGGCAGCGAGCGGAACCGGTCGAACACGCCCTTGTCCATGTCCTCGCGCAGCTGCGTGCCGGTGACGACCGAGGTCGTGATGACGGTCTGCACGAGGATGCCGGGGATCAGCTGCGGCAGATAGTTCTGCACGTCACCGGCGATCGCGCCGCCGAAGATGTACGCGAACATCAGCGTGAAGATGATCGGCTGGAACGTCACGTCGAACAGCTGCTCGGGCGTGCGGCGGATCTTCACGAGTCCGCGGTAGGCCATCGTGAACGTGTTCGCGAGGGTCTGGCGGAGGCTGGTGTGGTTCTTGAGGGTGCGCTCCGATGCGGGGACGATCGGGGCGGTGCCGAGGGCGGTCATGCGGACACCTCCTGCTTCTGGTCGGCACCGGCGTCGTCGGCATCGGATGCCCCGTGGCCGGTGATGGCGAGGAAGACCTCGTCGAGGGTGGGCTTCTGCACGCTGAGCTCGGCGAGGGCCACGCCGTGCTCGCGCAGGGTCACGAGGAGATCGGTGACTCGGTCGGCGTCGCCCATCGGTGCGGTGATGCGGGCGGACTCGGGCGAGAGCGTCCCGCGCACGCCGAGCACGCGCTCGATCACCTGCAGCGCCTCGCCGGTGTCGTTCGCGTCCGCGAGCCGCAGCTGCAGCGACGACGTGCCGACCGACGCCTTCAGGTCATCGCTCGTGCCTTCGGCGACGACGCGGCCGCGGTCGATCACCGCGATGCGGTCGGCGAGCTGGTCGGCCTCGTCAAGGTACTGGGTGGTCAGGAGCACCGTCGACCCGCTGGCGACCAGGTCGCGGATGGTGTCCCACATCTGGCCGCGCGTGCGCGGGTCGAGTCCGGTGGTGGGCTCGTCGAGGAAGATCAGCGGCGGCTGGGCGATGAGGGATGCCGCGAGGTCGAGCCGCCGGCGCATGCCGCCGGAGAACTTCTTCAGCGGGCGGCGGGCGGCGTCGGTGAGGGCGAAGCGCTCGAGGAGTTCCTCGGACTTGCGCTTCGCGTCGGCCCGGCTGAGGCCGAGGAGGCGCGCGAAGATCATGAGGTTCTCGGTGGCCGACAGGGTCTCGTCGACGGACGCGAACTGGCCCGTCACGCCGATCAGTTGGCGCACGACCTGGGGTTCACGCACGACGTCATGGCCGAAGATGCGGCCGCTGCCGCCGTCGGGGCGCATCAGGGTCGCGAGCATGTTGATGGTGGTGGTCTTGCCGGCGCCGTTGGGCCCGAGCACGCCGTAGACCGTCCCGGTGCGCACCCGCAGGTCGACGCCGTCGACGGCACGGTTCTGCCCGAAGACCTTCACGAGTCCATCGGCTTCGACCGCCCATTCGGTGGGGGAGGAGTTCGTCATGGCTCCACCCTCGACCTCGCCGCTGTCGCGGCGCTGTCTGGGCGCTGTCTCCCCCGGTCGGGCGGCGACAGCCGGGTGTGGTGGCGGGGCGCGGTTCGCGGGCGGGCGGGCTGCCGCGCGGGGGTGATGCGTGCGGCGGCGGCAGTCGCGGTTCGCGCACGGAATGCGGTGCGCACGTGATCGTGCGCTCGCGCCGGACGCCCTTCGCAGGCGGTGCCGCCGTGCGCGGGTGGTCAGCGTTCGAAGAGGGATGCCGCGGGCTTCGGTGACGGCGAGGCATCCGCGTCGGTGGCGGGCCGTGCGTCGCGCACGAACGCGCGCAGCTCATCGCCGTGCGCGACCTTCGCCGGATGCGGACCGGCAGCCATCAGCCGCGGCAGCCATTCGATCGGGAGCGGGGCGGCCGAGGCGGCCACGACGAGATTGCCGAACCGGCGGCCCTTCAGCACCTGCACCTCGGCGAGCACGATCACGTTCTCGAGCACAGCCTCGACCGTCGCGACCTGACGCCGGGCGTGGTGGAGCCCCGCACCGTCGGCGACGTTGACGAGGAGCACCCCGTCGGGGGCGAGCAGGGATGCCGCGGCCCGGTAGAACTCGACGGTGGTGAGGTGTGCGGGCGTCTGGGCGCCGGCGAACACGTCGGAGACGACCAGGTCGACCTGGCCGACGAGCCCGGCGGGGAGGCGCCCCAGCCCCTCGCGGGCATCGCCGATGCGGGTGCGGATCGACGCGTCGCGCGGAAACGGCAGGTTCTCGCGCACGAGGTCGACGAGTGCCGGCTCCAGCTCGATGACCTGCTGGCGCGACCCCGGCCGGGTGTGCGCGATGTAGCGCGGCAGGGTCAGCGCGCCGGCGCCGAGGTGCACCGCCGTGAGGGGCTGCCGCGGCATCCGCAATCTGTCGATCACCGCGCCCATACGGGCGACGTACTCGAAGTGCAGGTGCGAGGGATCCTCGAGGTCGACGTGCGACTGCGGTGTGCCGTCGACCTCGAGTTCATACCCCGAGACGTACGCGGACGGCACGATGCGGGCGATGGTGCCGTCGCTCAGCCGCGCCTGCGGAGGCAGTTCGACAGTCGCGCGGGCCATGGGTCGAGGCTACCCGGGCGGGGCGGGTGGTCTCGCGGTGAGGGCCGGCCGGACTGCCCGCTCGGCGCGCGCCTGCCCCGCTCGGCCCGCTGTGCCACCCCCGCCTCGCAACGTCGGAACCTTCGCCCGGCTCGCCGACGTGCGACATCCTGCCCCCGGGGTGTCGGCGAGAAGTTCCGACGTTGCGCAGCCATGACGGGGTCCCCGCCCGTCCCGGCTCCGTGCCACCGCAGTGCCGCCCCACCCCGCTGTGCCGCCCCGCCGCAACCCAACCACCTCGCCCCGCCCCGCAACCCACCCGCTACCGTGGGCGCATGCGCGCGATCGACCTCAACGCCGACCTCGGCGAGACGGTCGACGGGGTGCCGACCGCCGACGACGAGGCGATGTTCGCCGTGATCTCGTCGGCGAACGTCGCGTGCGGCGGGCACGCGGGGGATGCCGCGTCGATGGCGGCGTCCGTCGAGCGCGCGGCGCGGTTCGGGGTGGCGGTCGGGGCGCATCCGTCGTATCCGGATCGGCCGGGTTTCGGCCGGGTGCGGCTCGAGATGGCCCCCGCCGATCTGCGCGCCAGCGTCGCCGGTCAGCTGACGGCGCTGCGGGCCGCCGGCGCCGACCTCCGCTATGTCAAGCCGCACGGCGCGCTGTACCACGCGGCCGGATCCGACCCGCTCGTCGCGACCGCGGTCGTCGCCGCGGTCGCCGACCTCTCAGCGGAGCTCGGTCGCCCCCTTCCCGTGCTCGCGCTCGGCGACGCGCTCGCCGCCGCGAGTGCTGCTGCCGGCCTGCCCTTCGTGAGGGAGGCGTTCCTCGACCGCGGACACCTCCCCTCGGGCGACCTCGTTCCCCGCGGCGAGCCCGGCGATCTCCTGCATGATCCGGCCGAGGTCGCACGCCGCGCGGTGCGCCTCGTCGACGAGCGCCGGGTCGCCGCCGTCGACGGCACGACGGTGACGACGGATGCCGCATCCCTCTGCCTCCACGGCGACACCCCCGAGGCCGTGGACATGGCGCGGGCCGTGCGCGCCGCACTGTCGTCCGCGGGCATCGTCGTGCGCGCGGACTGGTGACGGCGATGCCGACGCTCCGGCCGATGGGCGAGGCGGCCGTGCTCGTCGAGGTCGACACGCTCGACGCCGCGCTGGCGCTGCACGCGTCGCTCGCGGCATCCGTCGTTCCGGGTGTGCACGAGCTGGTGCCGGCGGCGCGCACGGTGCTGGTGCGGTTCGATCCGCGCGCGACCACGCGTGCCGCGGTGGCCCGATGGGTGACGGATGCCGCGGCCTCCCCGCCGCGCGACGCCGCTCCCGCGGCGGTCACAGTGCTCGAGGTCGTCTACGACGGCGACGATCTCGATGAGACGGCGCGACTTCTCGGAGTCGATGCGCCCGCGCTCGTCGCCGCGCATACGGGAGCGGAGTGGATGGTCGCCTTCACCGGGTTCGCTCCCGGGTTCGGCTACCTGGTGCGTGCGGACTGGCCGTTCGACGTCCCGCGCCTCGACGCCCCCCGCACGCGGGTGCCGGTCGGGAGCGTCGGGCTCGCGGGGGCGTTCAGCGGCGCCTATCCGCGCGCGACGCCCGGCGGGTGGCGCCTCATCGGCCGCACCGATGCGCCGCTCTTCGACCCGCGCGCCGCGCGTCCCGCGTTGCTCGAACCGGGCGCGGCGGTGCGATTCGTCTCCGCGCGGGATGTCGTGCGGGGTGCTGTGCGGGCGGATGCCGCGGGTGGGACGGCGGCCGAACCCGGCCAGGCGCCGGGCGCGCCGAACGCCGAGCCCGCCATGCCCGGCCCCGCGCTCGATTCCGCGCGGGGTACGCCCGCCGCGGCGCCCGGCGCCCTCACGACGCCGAACGTCGAGCCCACCGAGCCCCGCCGAGCGTTCGAGGTTCTCCGTGTCGGAGTCTCGGCGACGCTCCAGGATCTGGGGCGCCCCCACCTCGCTCACCTCGGCATCGCCCGATCCGGCGCTCTCGATCGCGCCGCGCTGCGGGCGGCGAACCGACTCGTCGGCAACGTCGAGGGCGACGCGGGCATCGAGGTGGTCGGCGGGGGGACGGCGCTGCGCGCGACCTGCGATCTCTGGGTCGCGCTGGCCGGCGCGTGGAGTGACGTGACCGTCGATGGCGTGCCGATCGAGGCATATGTCGCGACGGCCTGGCCTGCCGGGTCGGTGCTGGAGATCGGATGGCCGCGCCGCGGCATCCGCACCATCGTCGCCGTGCGGGGCGGCGTCGACGTGCCGCTCGAGGCGGGTTCGTGCGCGACGGACACGCTCTCGGCACTCGGACCCGCACCACTCGGCGCCGGAGATCTGCTGTCGATCGGCGCGGATCCCGCGTCGCCGATCCCCGTGGTCGATGCGTTCCCGTGGACGGTGCCCGCCGAGACGCTCGAGCTCCCGGTTGCGCTCGGCCCGCGCGACGACTGGTTCACGCGCACCGCTGTCGACGCCCTGTTCGCGAGACCCTGGCGGGTGAGCACCGACAGTGATCGGGTCGGAATGCGTCTCGAGGGACCGCTGCTCGCCCGCACCCGCGACGGCGAACTGCCGAGCGAGGGCATGGTGCCGGGTGCACTTCAGGTGCCGCCGTCCGGCCGCCCGACGATCCTGCTCGCCGACGGCCCCGTGACGGGCGGATATCCGGTGATCGGTGTCATCCCGGATGCCGCGCTCGACCTGCTCGCGCAGGCCGCGCCCGGCACCGTGCTGCACTTCACCCGCCGCTGACCGGCCCCCTCCCTCCTCCCTCCTCCCTCCTCCCCCTACCCATCGCCCCGCGCCCACCCTGCACACTCCGAATCAACCTCACCCCGCCGAATCCACACGTGCCTCGCGCGCGCAAAGTATTGATTCGCCGCGGCGGTGTGGATTCGATGAGGGGCAACATCGAATGCACGCCCCGCCCGCGCTCGCACCTCCCGCCCGCCCACCTCCGCGCCGGTCAAGTCCCGTGGTGTGGTGTCACTTCGGTTGTTTCCGGTGGTGGATGGGGTTAGGCGGTCAGGTAGAGCTCGGGGCGGGCGGGTTCTGCGTGGTCGCGGAGGGTGTGGATGAGCTTGCGCATGG
>Ga0209963_1000346_pt1 | contig 95785 bp, 98 predicted proteins | sample ThiBio_1000_biof_2_FD_183957 | JGI IMG/M metagenome (GOLD analysis project Ga0209963, IMG submission 183957) | Wastewater bioreactor microbial communities from Cape Town, South Africa - Thiocy_cont_1000_biof (SPAdes) | ecosystem: Engineered > Bioreactor > Thiocyanate-remediating >... | reverse complement strand
GGCGCGACCCCGACCGAGCCCGCCGACGCGCAATCGACCAACTCCGCGCAATCGGCTACGACGTCACTCTCACACCCCACCAGGAACGCCAACTACCCGAAGCAAGCTAACCGAATCTGCGTATCAGAGTGGTGGGCGATACTGGGATTGAACCAGTGACCTCTTCCGTGTCAGGGAAGCGCTCTCCCGCTGAGCTAATCGCCCGAATGTGGCAGTGCGAGGTGGGAACGGGATTCGAACCCGTGTACACGGCTTTGCAGGCCGTTGCCTCGCCTCTCGGCCATCCCACCGAGGAGGCTCGCCGCGTGTGCACACGGTGCCTCACCGAGCGGACGACGGGATTCGAACCCGCGACCCTCACCTTGGCAAGGTGATGCGCTACCAACTGCGCTACGTCCGCGAACGTCCCCCGTCACTGCCCGGGGTGCGACGACCACTGTATCCGAAGGTTCGCTCGCGTTCCAAACGGGCCACACTGCGGAGAAGTGAACGCCTGCATGTCATGCATCGCCGCGTGCGAAAACCGCCGGATCGAGCGCCGCCAGTTCGGCGTCGACGTCGATGAACGCAGACTCGTCACCCGGCGGGACGATCGCGAGCATCTGCGCACCGAACCGACGCAGGTCGGCCGACGACGCGGCTAGGCGAGCAGATCCCTCCGGGGAGTTAAGTTCGAGGATGACGTCATCACCTGACGGATAAACCTGCACGTCGCCCGTTCCGGCATGTCGTGCAACGCCGATGAGCAGCAGTTCCCGTGCGAACACCCAGACGACGGGAGTGTGGCACGCCCTGGTGAACGTCGCCCGAAGTGCATAAGGGTCCCGCGTCGTGTAATCGAGTGCGGCCGCCACCCGAGCATCCGTGTCCGGGCCCGACACCAGACGCATTGCCACGTTCGCGCAGACGTGCCGATGCGTCGCATCCCCTTGCGATTCCATCGTCGTGACTCCTCGCGCCATGTCCGGTATCGCCGATCTTTGTAGCCTCATCGTGTCATCAACGAGACGTTGAGTAACCCCTTATGCAGAACGCGTCGCGAAAAATCATCCATTTGGCGCAAACAAGTTGACGGAGCGTTGCACGCTCGGTGACGCGAGTTCACACAGCGCAGCCAGCTCGCCTGTGGTCCGTGCCGGCACCATCGTCGGGTATTCTTGATCGCGCGGCCTTGCGGCCGATCCCGGGCGATTAGCTCAGCGGGAGAGCGCTTCGTTCACACCGAAGAGGTCACTGGTTCGATCCCAGTATCGCCCACCACGAAATAGTGGCGCTGATCTGCGACTACCGACCTTAAGTGGCTCGCGAAGTCGTTCCTTGATCCGGTAGGCGATCGCGACCTCGGCGTTCGGGTCGCCGAGCGCGAGCAGCGAGGCACCCGCTGAACCGCGCATGCGCCGACACGGATGCTGCCCAGTTTCACCCTGCCCACTGTAGAATTGGCTCATGAATTCGACGCTCGCAGAAGTTCTTGACGCGGCCTGCGCCCTCCCGCGTGCCGAGCGCGCCGAGGTTGCGCGCGAGCTGATCGCTACGCTCGAAACCACTAGCGAATCCGATAAGGCTCGTTACGCCGAGCTTCGCGCAGCCGTCGATCAAGGCATCGAGCAGCTAGATCGCGGCGAGGGAATTCGCGTTCCTGCCGACGGGATCGGTGAGTACATCCGCGGGCTCGGCCAGATCGCTGCTGATCGTGGTGCTCGGCGCACCGCGTGACCTACGAACTTTCTCTCGCTCCGGCCGCACGTGCCGACATCATTGACACGCTTGACTGGTCGGTCAAGAATTTCGGCGACCTCGTTCGAGAAGGGTACGAAGCGCTGATCGTCGCAGCCTTCGATCTGATCCGAGACGATCCGACCGTGCTGGGTTCACGCGAACGCGCCGACCTTGCGGTCGGCCTGCGAACGCTTCACCTGCGCGCATGCCGCAACCATGTGAGTCCTGCCGTCCGGCGGATCTCGAGCCCTCGGCATTTCGTGGTCTATCGAAAGGTCGGTGAAGTTGTCCAGGTCGTGCGCTTGCTGCACGACGCGATGAACCTACCCGAGCAGCATTTCGACTGACTGAAGAAACCGCTCACCCCAAAATCACCCCGAGGGCGGATTGCATGGTCTCAGGGACACCCTGTGACCTGCTAAAACGCCCCAGAAATCGGCCCTGAAGGCGTTCATACCGAAGAGGTCACTGGTTTGATCCCAGTATCGCCCACCATCCTGACCAGCGGAAACGCTGCGACGAACCGACTCCGTGCCTCATATGTGCACCACGGTTTGACCTTCCGAACGATCGGAAGGCGGCAGACATGCCCACCATGCAAGCAGTCACTACCCATCAGCTCGCGGCGCTCGTCGCGGTCGAGCGCGAGGCGCACGAGCGCTACCGGAAGGCGACGCAAGCCATCTACCGCGTGCTTTGGACCTACAACGGCGTCGAGAACGATGCTTACAAGACGGCGTCCGACGAGGAAGAAGCGGCGGTGCGTGCGATGGTCACGGCGCAGATGGCGGTCGACGAGGCGCTGTCGGTGGTCCGTGATGGAGTGCCGGCATGACAACAACCGAGACGGCGGGCACCGTTATTGCCACGATTCCCCGGCCCGAGTGGGCAACGACGTCGGATCAGATGTACGGCGGGATCATCGATCACGACAACACGGTCCGGCGCGGCGACCTGTTCGCGTACATGATGCAGTCGGACGAGTTCGAGCAGTGCGCGGCCGGGGTCGCGATCGCACGCGGCGAGGTCTCGGTGACCGTGTACTCCGACCCCGTGCCACCGGCGGAACCGACGAGCGTCACGATGGACCTTGAGCAGGCTCGGGACTACGCCGGAGCCGGCGCCGATCTGGTGGCAACGTTGCCCGCGGCGTACGACGCGGCGGTGACGGCATGAGCGCCCCGCTGGCAGATCAGATCGACACGATCCCGTTGCCGCAGTGCCCGCCGTAGTGTGCGGCGCCGCACCGGATGGGCTGGGAATCGGTCGACTTCGACGGCACGACTTCGTTGTTCCATGCGCGACGGATCGACGGCCCGGCGAGCGTCGAGATAAGCCAGCTCGTGCATTCGCGGGGCTGCGTGATTGAGCCGGGAGCGGTCTTGATCGGGCTCGGCGATCCGCGGCCGGACGACATGACGGCCGATGATGCTCGCGCGTTCGCCCGACAGTTGCTCGCGGCCGCGGATGAACTGGACGTGATCACGGCGTCCTGAGACGCCCGTAGAGGGAGTAACGCCCCGGCCCGAGTGTGATGTGGGCCGGGGCGTTTCGCTGTCTCTGAGGTCGGATTGACCATGCGGGGGTGGGGGGAATACCCCACTGGCGCATGCGCCGCGGTTCCCGGCATAGGCGACCGAGAGGGAGCCTCTTTCGTTTTTCGCCCGGGGGGTGAGCTGTGGGCGATGCGTTGCCGATCGCTCAACGGCGCACTGTGCGGCGCATGCGTTCGCGATAGCGCGCGATGATCACGTCCACCAGGCTGATCCCCTATGTGGCGAGTTCGGCGTCGAGCATGTCCCGGGCGGCGGAACCGCAGGGCGCACCGTATCCGGGTAGTGATTCGGCGAGGGCGATCGCGTCGGCGTCGGTGCGCAGGATCGCGGGGCGTCGGCGTTTCATATCAGCTCCATGTGAAACGGAGTGTTGGGCGCGGCTGGGTCGAGGTCCAGCGCGCCGTCTGGGTGTGTGTCCTTCCACGCGATCACGGCTGCCCAGTAGGCGCACTCCGGGTGGCAGCCAGTTGGCCAGTCGGCAGCCCGGTAGCGGGCGATCTCGGCGGGTGTGTCGGTCGGTTTCTCGCGGCGGCGCATCAGGCCACGCCCGTGATGCCGTAGACGCCGCGCACGGTGCCGCGCACTTGGGCGCGGCCGTCGGCTTCGCCCTGCGGGATGCGTAGTGCGGTCAATAGTCGGGCGAACGTGACGCGCTGTTGCCGAATCTCGGCGGCACAGGGATTGACGCGCGGCCCTTGTGAGGTCTCGCCCATGATGCCGTCTTGGTCGATCTGTGCCTGCAGCGTGTCGCACAGGTCGGCGGTTCGGCAGGCTTCGCGCAGGATGACGGTCTCGTGCTCGTCGAGTTCGTAGTCACGAAGCACGGCCCGCCACAGGGCGCGGCCAGATGCCTGCAGGCCCTTGGGCGGGTCCGGCGGTTTCGTCTTGTTGGTGGCCATTTCAGCGCCTCCTATCGCCCGTATAGGGCTCTTCGTTTCGGTTGCGGGGATACATCTCGCCTATGCCGGGAACCGCGGCGTGCGTGGGTCGAGGGGTGGGTGCCCGGCCGCGGTTCCTCCACCCCGCGGCCGGGCGGTCTCCATCTCTAGAACACGACCACGCCACGTCGGCCGTGCGGCATCTCCACGTACTCGCGGCGCAGTGCGTCGTCGAGAGCGGTATGCCGTCTCAGGACTTCGTCCACCGAGTCGGCGAGCGCGAACGCGAGACCGGAATACTCTCCGCGGGCTAGGCCGATCAGTGCCCGGTCCGGGCCGTGCTCCTGTGCGTCTCCGGCGAACGTGCGGACCGCGCGGCGTTGCATGCTGTGCCCGTCACCTATGACGTCCTGTCCGGCCCAGCCGGTGACCCGTTCGACCGGGCCATCCGGGATGCCGACGATGGGCAGCAGTGTGTCGGCGCGAGGCGGCACGTGGCCGCCTTGCATCACGGGGACGATGGCCGCGAACACGGCAAGGTCGGCCAGCGCGGCACGTGCCTCCTTCATCTCGCGGGTTGCGTCGGCTTCGACAACGGCGTCCAGGTCGAGCGGATCGTGCCCGGCCGGCAGTTTCGCGGCAGCCTTGCTCAACGCCCTGCAGGTGCGGGCGAACGCGGGTGCAAGGTCTTTCGCCGCGCCCGCTCGCAGTTCGGGCAGCTTCTCGTCCATGACGGCGGACCGGGCACTGGCGAGTCCGTCACGGAGTGTCTTCACCGCGAGGGCTCGGGACGTGACGGCGATGGCCCGATCCAGCCATGCGGTCAGGTCGTCGGCTTCGAGGCCGGCGCGCAATTCGGCGACGGCCACTTCATCGACGGCGGCCTGCGATTCGATCAGTTCGAATACCTCGGCGCCTCTGGTGGGTACGGGGATTCCGGCGAGTCTGTATGCGGCGTCGATATTTTCGAGGTCGAACATATTGCCGGTTGGATTCGGTCGGTAGATCTGGTCGTTCATCGGTTTGTCCTTTCGTCGGTGGTGTTGTCATGCTTCGTGTCGATGTCGCGGCGGATGGCGTCGGCGAACATTTCGCCGAGTACGCGCTGCCGTTCAAGTTCCACATAGGTTTTGAATACCTGTTGTTGCCGGCGTTCGTCGCTGGTTGTCATCGGTTGTTCCCTTTCGGTTTGGTGGTGACTGTTCTTGTTGCGGTGCATCCGCGGCAGTGGGCGATCAGTCGGCCGGGGATGATCTGTTGCTGGATCGCCCAGCCGGAATGGGTGCAGTCGTCGTCATGCTCGGTCGGTGATCTCGGCTCGGTGTGCACGCGCGGCGCCTCGATGAACGTGGTCATGCCGTTTTCCTCCTCTCGTTGATTCCGTTGGCCCGGTCGAGCCCGGCCCAGACACCGAACGGCTCCCGGTTGGCCTCGGCGAACGTTGCGCACTCGGCGAGCACAGGGCAGCGCCGGCAGGCTCTCGCGGCGTAGGCGCGAACCTCGGCGGCGTCACTCGTCCACGCGGCCGGGTCGGCCAGGCAGGGAACCGGCCCGGCGTCGGTAAGGGCACGCTGCAGCTCGGTCCACGCGTCCATCGCGTCGGCCCGGATCGCAATCGTGAGTGTGGCCATTACCGCGCATTCCGGTCGCGTAACGCTCGGGCGAGCGTGGCATCGTCGGTCAGCTCGGCGATCCGGACCAACCCGGCGGCGATGATGCGATCGAGGTCCGCGGTGTCGCACTCGGCGATGGGCTTGCCCACGGTCCGCCGGGCCGCGTCGTCGATCGCGCTCACCGGTTCGCCGCCATGGGGTCGCGGCCCTCGGCGATGGCCTCGATGCCGGGGCGCAGGTGAATGCCACCGGCGTCCGCGACCTCGAGCACCGGGTGCAACAGGTCGCGGGCGAGCACTTGCATGGCGCACGCGGCGACGTAGCCGAACCCGGCCGAACCGACCTCGGTCATCACCTGTGCGGTGATGGCCATGCGCTTGTCCTCGTCCCGTTCGGCGGCGAGCCGGAATGCCAGCTTGGTGCCGGCATCGGTGATCCGGTCCATGTCGATGACGGCCTCGGGTGCGCCGTTGTCGTCGGTCACGATGTAGTCACTCACTTCAGTTCTCCTTCGTGGGTTGGGGTGCGCCGATCACGATGGCTTCGGCTTGGCAGGTGATGCAGCGGTATCGCTTTTTGCCGCGGTCGAACGGCAGGTCTGAAACGCGCACCGTCGGGTCGGCGCACCAGCGGGCGTGGCGCAGGGTTGGGGTGGTCACAGTTCGGCCCTCGCGTCCGCCATCAGCGCGGCGGTGCAGTCGGAGCACAGGACGTGATGGGGCGGGACCTCGGCGCCGCAGCGTTCGCAGGCGCGATCCGGTAGAGGTAACAATGGGTTTTCACGCGTTCCATCGCGTGCCGGATCGTCTTCGGGGTCGCTGGCACGCGGTGGCACGCGGTCCGGTGCATTGTGGGCTGTGCCGATCAGATGCAGGCCGGAATAGGCGCGTTCGCGCTTGGTGCCGTCGATCCGCGGTTGGATCGTCTTGACGGTCGGGCGGCAGCTTCGCAGGTCCCGGCCGAGAGTCGCCGCGGTTCCGGGATGCTCGCGGCCGTTGAGGTCGCACCAGGCCTTCCACGCGGCGTACAGGTCGGTGACGGTGACCTCCCCTCCGGGGGCGGTTCGTTCGCGTAGGAACGATTCGACGGGGCTTGCCATGTCCATCAGGCCGGTGATCGCGTCGTCGGATGATGCCGGGATGGTGAACGCGCGATTTTCCACCAGGCGGGCGAGTCCGTCGAGTGCCCAGTGCAGGATGCCGGGTAGCTCGGTGAGCAGCTTGTCGGTGAGCCGGTGGTCCTCGTGGCCGAGGAACGATCGGGCCATCGTCAGCACCAGGAAGCGGTTGACGACGGCGCCGGACGCGTCGCCGAATTGCGGCAACTCGTTCGATGCGATCATGAACCGCACGGGCAGGCGGCCGGTCCAGGTGTCCCGGTATTTCCGGTCGATGGTCAGGGCGTCCTCACCCGAGATGGACAGCAACCGCTCCACGGTGGCGCGGGTATCGCGGCCGCCGAGCCGGGCATCGGCGACGATCGCCAGGGACTTGCCCAGCAGCGGCGCCAGCCCGAAGTTGGTGCCCAGGCTCGCCAGGGTCGGGCCGACGACGTTGCCGGCGCCGATCAGCTCGGTCACCACGCGGGAGATGGTGCCCTTGCCGGATCTTGTCGGGCCGATCAGCAGCAGGATCTTGTGCATGTCGGTGCGGCCCGAGAGCACGTATCCGACGTATTCCTGTAGCAGCCGGATCGCGTCCGGGTCGTCGGGCCACAGCTGGGCGAGGAAGCGCAGCCACTGCCGCGGTTCGGGCGGTGCGGGGTCGTAGGCGAACGGGACCGATACGCGGGTGAAGTAGCGGGGTGTCGCCGGGTTGAGGGTGCGTGTGGGAACGTGCAGCAGCCCGTTGGTGCAGGCGACGGTTTCCCGAGCCGGGGGGTCGCTGGCGGTGCGGCTGAGCCACGCCGGGGCGTCGATGTCCTCGTGCAGATGCGTCGCCGCGGCGAGAGCGTCGGACAGGTCGGACACGCGCCGGGCGGTGGGGTTCCAGCCCTTCGGCTCGCTGCTCTTCTCGTCGACGAACAGGGCGTGCTCTACCCGCTTGTACAGATCCGCGCGGATCTGCCGGTCTTCCACGTCGGCCCAGTGCGCGCCGGTCCAGCGCACCCAACCGCCGCGGTAATGCCGCAGGGTTTGCACCGCGTCCGCGTCGAGGTGTTCCCGCAGGATCACCCGGGCGACGGCCATCGGCGCGGTAGGCGGTGGCAGCACGTTATCGGGCGCCGTAGTCGTTGCGGCGGTGGGAATCTCGGTCACGGTCGCCGTCATCGCCCGCCCCCGATCCGGTCGAGGTCCGCGCGCAGAGATGCCGTGACCTTTTCCAGCTCGCCGGGAATAGCGTCGATATCCGCCTGCAGGTAGATTGCGGCCAGCCGGTGCAGCTCGTCCGCGGCCCGCCGGCGGATGCCCTGCTCAGCGACGATCCCGGCATGGAACACGACGGTGCAACCGACCGGGGCATCACTCGCCAGCTCGGCGACGCGGGATGCCAGCATTACCTGATTCGGGCCCGGCTTGACCAGACCATGCGACCGGGCGAACGGCGGGAGCGTGGTCGAGTCGATCGGCACGCCCTCGTCGGCCATGCGCCGGATCACCCGGTACAGATCGGCCAGGAACGGATCGGTGAAGTCCTCCGGCCGCACCAGCGCGTCGGCCTCACGGCCGTCTCCGACCGGGCACCACAAGCGCGCCCCGATAAACGTCCGCTCAGCGGCCAGGTCTGCGGTATCCTGATTCCAACCTGCACGGTTGTTTTCCTGCTCGCCCTCGGTGTTGCCAGCACCGGGGGCGGCGGCATTTCCGGGCGGCCTATCTCCCTTTTGCTTGGCCCCCTTGTCGGCGGGACGGGCCGTGATGCTGGGGAACCGGGTCGAACCCGGCGGCGCGGTCATGCCGCATCACTCGCCGCGGGGATCGGACGCATGGCAGCGAGTAGGTCATCCTCGCGTATACGGACGACCTTCGAACCGATCCGGCTCGCGGGGATTGTTCCGTCGGCGATCCATCTTCGGATCGAGCGGACGGTGACGCCGAGCATTTCGGCGGCGATCTCAATTGAGACGTAACGCGGTACTGGCGCACGCATGGCAGAACCTCTCGGATCTGCCGGCGCGCAACTCTCCGGGCTTCCCGCATACGCGGGGCGCGTTGAACGATTACGACTCTACCGGACGAGTGCGGACAATGGGCGCGACACGCGGGATGACATATTGCGCGACACGCGATTCACCAGCTGTGACCTTGTCCAGCGTCAAGCGCTGCACCATATCGCGGGCTAGCCGGAGGATTGCCGCGCCGTCCGCGGTCTGCACGCCATGTGCAGGGCAGGCGGCATGTAAATCAGCGCCGTCCACCCTGCGTCGAATCATCGTCGTGCGCACGGGCCGGGCGGCACGGTCCCGGATCACCTGTACCGCAGCGAAGTACAGCGGCGGGAGGCCGCGGACGGACCGATCCAGGTAGCGCACGATGCCGACTGGAGACCCGCACCAGCACTTGATCCGCACGACGAAGGTCTGATGGTCGCCGGCCTGAATCTCGGTCGGGACACCGTTCACGACCCCGCGCTCGCCGAGCATGGGATCGTCGCCGGGTGCGTCGCCCCACCATCCGCGGCTCCGATTTACTCGGTTACTCACTTTCCACCCCCAGCAATCTCCGACAGCCGCGCAGCGATCCTCGCATCGGCTCCGGCGGCGGCGTGCTGGTAGCGCAGCGCCGCGCCCGCGGTCGAGTGCCCGAGGCGTGCCATGAGTTCGGCGAGCGTCGCCCCGGTCGATGCGGCGAGCACGGCCCCGGTGTGTCTGAGGTCGTGCCATCTCAGGTCGGGTCGGCCGGCAGCGGCACGGGCCGGGTAGAACGAGCGGTACAACGTCGACGGCGCCAGGTGCGAGACACCATCCGCCGCAGGGAACAGCAGCCCGTTACGGCCGTTGACATGCCCGCGCAGATGTTCCTTCACGGCGGGGATCAGGTGCGGCGGGATCGCAACGTCTCGGATGCCCGCGGCGCTCTTGGTGCTGCCGACCACGTAACCGGTATCTGTGCGCACGACGCCCCGCCGGATACGGATCACGCCGTTGGTCAGATCGAGGTCGGCCCGCCGCAACTCGGTGAGTTCGCCGAACCGCAGACCGCACCAGGCAGCGATCAGGGTCATGACGCGGTACTTCTCCGGCATGTGCGCCACCAGGTCGCCGAGTTCGGGCAGGGTGGCGGGCCTGATCTTGCGTGCCCGTTTCGCGGTTCCAGCGCCGCGGATCGCGCAGGGATTGAAGTCGATGAGCCGGACGTGCGGCTCCGTGGCGGCCGTCATGATCGTCTTTAGCAGGCTGTAGGCGTGTGCGCGCATCGTCGGTGTCCCGGTCCCGAGCATCGTGTGCCAGGCGTCGACCTGATCGGCCGTTATCGACCGGATCGGCCGGTCGCCGAACGTCGGCAGGATCAGCCGGTCGAGTAGGTGCCGGTAGTGCTCCAGGGTGCGCGGCTTGCGGCCGTAGTCGGCAGACTTGCGCATCCAGGTCTCGGCCCAATCGCCGAACGTGCGCCCGGCGGTCTTCATCTGCCCGCCCTGCCCCGTCGCCGGGGTCCACACGCCCTCGGCGATCGCCGTATGGATCTTGCGCAGCCACGCAGCGGCGTCCTCGGCGGTGTCGAACGTCGCCGGAGCGGTGGACCGCTTACCGTCGGCGCCCGGCCCGATATACGACGCTTGATAGCGCCGTGACGGAAGCCTGCGGACCTTGCCGAACCCTCGCCGTGTCGCCATGCCGAACCCCTGTCGTCGTGCCCCCGGCGTGCACCAGCAACGTTAGCATGCGTCCTCTTGTGTCATGGTGAATTCAGCGATACTGTGTCGAATGACAGCAGGTCAAACCGTATTTCAGCACCTGGAACACAGTAACGCCGGATCGGTCGAATACTGGTTCGATCCCAGTATCGCCCACCAGGTATTCGCAGGCAGAGGTTTGCAGAAACTCTTGGCTCGTGTCGCAGTGACGGCGACCGCTTTCGTTGCTCACATATTGCCCACAAACCTCAGCGATCAGCGTGATTCCGGGTGATGCCACCAAGAGCAGTCGATACGCTTCCTGGGTGGCCTATGACAAGGACCTCGCCGACCGCATCCGAGCGCTGCTCGCCGGTGAGTCCGCGATCGCTGAGCGGCGGATGTTCGGCGGTTTGGCATTCCTCGTCAGCGGCAACATGGCGGTGGCCGCCAGGGGCCGCGGAGGCCTGATGGTGCGAATCGACCCCGAGGCTACCGATGCCCTTGCCGCCAAACCCCATGTCGAGCCAATGCAGATGCACGGCCGGGAGATGCGCGGCTGGCTGCACATCTCCGCCGAAGGTGTACGCACCCAGCGGCAGCTCGGGCCATGGGTGGCGCGCGGCGTCACGTACGCACGCTCATTGCCGCCCAAACCGTAGCGCCCGCGGTACCACGGGCCAATCCGCTACCGCACGTTCGTATCTCGTCCTAGGCTTCCGCGAGCGCAGCACTACGAAGTCGTTGCCATGGCGGTAAAGTGCTTTCAATCGTGACTCGTCGGCAGGAGGTGGGACCCATGAACGCGGTATGCACAGTGGGCGCTCCCCTGCAGTCCACGATCGCGCGACTGAGATAGTCGCCGCCGGGAGCGCCCGACAAGCACTTCCGAAAGGCGACTCCATGAACACAACACCTTCCTCAACTTCGGATGTCACCTCGACGACGGTCTCCGGTCGGTCGAAGCCCGAGCGGGACCAGCTACAGACTGACGCCGCGACACGGACGCGCGTCGCGGGCGAGCGGGCATTGGTCCTCGGTGGCGGCGGATCGACAGGCAACGCCTGGCTGATCGGCGTCCTCGCCGGCCTGTTCGAGGCCGGGCTCGACGCGACCGCGGCCGACCTGACCGTCGGAACGTCGGCCGGGGCCACGGCCGCGGCTCAGATTGCGGGCGCGAGCCCGACCGAACTGCTCGCCGCCATCCTTGCCGATCCTCCCCAAAAACGACCCGACCCGGTCGATTCCGACCGAGAACGGGTTCCGATCAGGCCGGCGGCAGACGGCGTGGCCAGGATAAGGAAGATCATCGATTCCGCCGCTGATGCGGCCGAGATGCGCCGCAAGATGGGCGCGGCCGCGCTTGCCATGGAGGTCGACATGGAAGCAATGTCCGACGGCTCCTGGCCATCACGGTGGCGCGCCACGGTCGCTGCGCGGCTGCCCAGTCAGCTCTGGCCGCAGCGAACGGTACTTATCACAGCGGTCGATGCGCAGACCGGCGAACCTGTCGTGTTCGACCGCCATAGCGGCATAGCCCTGGTGGACGCTGTCGCAGCCAGCTGTGCCAGCGGCCTGCCACACCGGATCGGAAACCGCCGATACATCGACGGCGGTTTCCGATCCAACGCCGAGAACGCGGACCTGGCGGCGGGATACGCACGGGTGCTGGTGCTGTCACCCTTCGGCGGCAGGTCACTGACACCGCCGGAATGGGGCATGTATCTCGCGACGCAGGTCGACGAACTCCGTCTACGCGGCAGCCGAGTCGAAACGATCTTCCCGGACGCCGACTCCGAGCACATGTTCGGCGCCAATGCCATGGACCTTTCGCTGCGCCCGCCGGCAGCCCGAGCCGGATACGACCAAGGCAGAGCCCTCGCCGAGCAACTCACCGAATTCTGGCTCTGACACGCTCGAAATCGGCGATCGGAGACGACATCACGACACCAAGCCAGCCCGCAGAGGTTGATAGTGGTACGCCAACGCCCGAAGGGTAGGCGAGGTGGGCTCGTGGTAGAAAAGGTCGGCCGAGCCCAGCACGGGCCGGCCTCGCCGCCGGGTGACGCGGCGTGGTTGGAGGGCTGACATGTTCCACTCCACGCACGGGCCGGCCTTGGGTTGGATGCTCGTCGGCGTCCTGATCGTATTCGCCCCGTGGCTGTCCGAACGGGTGCGGCTGCCCGGCGTGATCGGCCTGTTGGTGGGTGGAGCGCTGATCGGAGCGCACGGCCTCGATCTGATCAGCAATCCGGCCGTTCTGCAGAGTGTGGGAAGCTTCGGCCTGTTGTATCTGATGTTCCTGGCCGGCCTGGAGTTGGACCTGGGGGCTTTCGCCGCGCTTCGCCGGGTCGCGCTCGGGTTTGGCCTGCTCACCTTCGCACTTCCGCTGCTGGCCGGATTCGCGGTCGCGTGGTGGGCAGGGTATTCGTTGGCGGCCGCCGTGTTGATCGGCTCGTTCTGGGCCAGCCACACTCTGGTGACCTACCCGGAGTTCCGGCGCCGCGGCAAGTCCGGTAACCGGGCCGTCGCCGCGACGGTCGGCGCGACCATCATCACCGACACTTTGGCGTTGATCGTGTTGGCTGTGATCGCCGGGCTGCAGACCGGCTCCCGCCCTGGAGCCGTGTTGGCGCTCCAGATACTTGCCGGGCTGGGCATCCTTGTCGTCTACAGCCTGTGGGTGCTGCCGCGCATCGCCCGGCTTGTCTTCCGCAGCGTCGGACAGGAGGCCGTGGCGCGGTTCGTGTTCACCGCGGCCGCGTTCGCGTCGGCGGCCCTGCTCGCGGAGGTCGTCGGCATCGAAGGCATCGTCGGGGCGTTCTTCGCCGGGCTCGGCATCAACCGGCTGGTGCCCGCTGCCAGCGCGCTGATGGAACGAGTCGAGTTCGTCGGCTCGGCCATCTTCGTGCCCGCATTCCTGGTGTGGGTCGGAACTCTCGTCGATCCGGTACTGCTCGCGTCCACAGCCACCCTGCGGTTGGCCGGACTCTTCCTCGTTGCCCTCGTCGTCGGCAAGGCCGCCGCGGCCCTGATCGCGGGCGCCCTGTTCCGCATGCGGACTGTCGAGATTGCGGCGATGTTCTCGCTGTCCTTGCCGCAGGCCGCCGCGACGCTCGCCGCAACGGTGGTCGGGAGCGATCTTGGCCTGTACGGCGCCGGCGTCGTCAACGCGGTGATCGTCGTGATCGTCGTGAGCATCCTGATCTCCTCGATCCTGGTCAGCCGGTGCGCGCCCCGGCTGACCACCGCGGCGGTCGACACACCCGACATCGGGTCGGCTGTGCTGCTGCCGCTGTCAGCCGATCGGGAATCGGGTGCGGTCGCGGCACTGTCGGCACGGCTGGCCGCCAACTCGCACGGCCTGGTGGTACCGCTGCGGATCGTGCTCGACCGCGCCGACCCCACGCACGTGCCGAAGGCACGTGCGGCCCTCGCCGATGCCGCCGCAAGCCTGGCCAAACTCGGCGTCGAGACCCGGCCAGCGCTGCGAGTCGACCAAACCGCAGCCGCCGCCTACAGTCCGAGAGCATCGAACAACAGGCCAGCCTGGTGATCCTCGACACCGAAGACGCGATCCTGGAACCAGCCGACGCCACCGAGTTCATCCGCGCGGCAGCGGTCCCTACAGCAATCCTCGCCGGAAGCACCCAGGACGGCTATCGACGCGTGCTCGTCGTCCTGGACAAGGTGGATCTCGAACGCTACAGCGCGGCAGCGTCGGTAGCGGTCCGGATCGGTGCTCGCTGCGCCGGCCGAGACACCCCGGTCGTCGTCATCACCCCCACCGACGGACGCGACTGGGCGCTCCAGACAGCCAACGCCGGCAAAATCACCGTCACCGCCACACGGGAACAGCGGTTCATGGCCGCACGAAAACACCTCCAGCCGGGGGACCTGCTCATCGTCACGGGACGGCGAGCCAAAGCCACCGACAGGGCCGCACACCGCCTGACCGAGACCGCGTCCGTACTCACAGTGCACGCACCCACCACCGGAGCCGGCACCACCGCCACCGCGGTACCGGCCCGGATCGCGGTAGGCAGACTGTCCTAAACCGCTACCCCACCACCAAAACCACCGCGGGCCAACCCTCGACCCTGGTGTCACATCCGCTCGCCGGACAGCATCTTCCGGTTCACCCAATGCTCGGCGTAGAAGGACAGCACCGGAACCACGCCGGCCAGCAGCACCTTGAGCAGGTTCGTGAGCTTCCACCGTGCGCGATACGAGAGATCGAACGCGAGCAGCACGTAGATCGCGTAGAGCACGCCGTGGATCGGCCCCCACACCGCCACCGCCCAGCCGACGTCGAACCCGTACTTGAGCACCATGGCCAAGACGAGGAGCAGCAGCCCGACGCCGACCACGAACGACGCAATGCGGTACCGGAGCAGCGCGGCCGCGATCTTGGGCGTCAGCGTCCTGGTGAGGCTCGGCTGGGTGTCAGCGGGCACGTCGTTCGTCCTGTTCTGCAAGCGCGGCGAGCGCACGGTTGTACGCCGCCAGTTCCGGATCGTCGTCATCGTCGGCGTCGTCGATGTAGCCCACTCCGACGGTGAAAACCTCCCGTTCGGGATTCGACGATCGAGTATGACGCTGTTCGTGTTCCACGCGGGTGTCGGAATCCTCCGGCCCGGCGGGCGCGTCCGGCGCGGAGACGTCCGCCTCGTCATGGTCGACCGGCAGCGCGTCATCGGCGTCGTCGTTGTCGGTATCGATGCCGGCCGCCTCGCCGATCTGCGCCTCCCGGGTCGACTCCAGCTGCAGGAAACGCAACCACATGTAGATGAACGACCCGGCGAATACGGGCCACAGCAGCGCATACCCGAGGTTCTGGGCGGTGCCCCGGGCGGCTTCGAACACGTTCCACTGCCACCAGCCCAGCCGCAGGCAGGTCAGCGCGGCGGCCAGCACCAGCACATGGCCGACCAGCACACCCGGTCGGAGGTAGCGGCGCGACACACCTCGACGGTACCGGGTCATCCGACGCCTTGGCGGTCTGTCGCCGGGGAGACCAGGTCGCCAGCCTCGCTCCGGGTGTATCGACCGGTGACGCCCGCCAGGTCCGCTATCACGTCGACATCGCAGCGGAGGCCCGAATCGTCCGGGAGCTGCAGCCCGGCCGCGCCGGAGACCCGGTGCGCGGCAAAGGATCCCGGTCCGTACTGCGGTCGCAGCTGGGCCGCGTCACGAGCCGCGAGCAGGGTCGTTCCGGTGCCTTGGCGATCCGGGACCACGGCTCGCGGCACGGCCACGGCCTGCCGCAGCGCATCGTCGAGTTCCCCGGGTTCGAGCGAGGGCAGGTCCGCCGGCAGCACCGCGACCGGACGGGAATCATCGCCGCCCATCGCGGGGAGCGCCCCGCATGCCTCGCGGATCACGTCGTTCAGGCCGACGACCCCGGTCCGGCGGGCGCACACGCCCGGCATGCCCCGGAACAGGTCCCCGTCTGCTGGATCGTCCACCAGCACCCAGACACCCCCGACGCGGTCTGCGGCCGCGACGGCCGTCACGGTGTCGAGCGCCATGGCCCGCGCCAACCGCCTGCGGCTTTCAGGATCGAGTGCGATCCGGGACTTGCCGATGCGAGTGGACTTGATCGGAACGAGCACCAGCCAGGACAGCGTCATACCCGGTCAAACCTGACTGCCGACCGGAACGGGGTTCACATCTCACATTGTCACCACCCCGCGACGCGCCCCGCTCGCGGGTCCCCTGTCATCAACACCGCAGTCGACACCGCCCGCCGACAACGGCAGTCGACACCGGCCGGCACGGCACACCGGCGCCGATACCATCGACAACCATGCGACGCGCCGCCGACAGAATCCCCGGTGGCACGGTCGGCGATCGCGATCGGCGGGCCGTGATCACTGTGGTCATCGCGATCATGACGGTCGCCACACTCGTGCTGACGTCCTGCACCATCGGCCCGTCGCGCAGGCCCGATCTGGCGATATCGGGCGGCAACACCACCGCGCCGACGCGGACATCAGACCGTCAGCCCATGCCGCTGGGGCCGGGCGGTCCCGGCCGAACCGCGCGGCCGCTGGCCTGGGGCGACTGCCCGGCGACGACCCCCCGGACGGCGCCCGACGGGACCACCTTCACCGTGCGCTGCGCCACGCTCATCGTTCCGACGTCGTATCCGGAGCCGAACCGCGGGTCGATCGAGTTGCACGTCGCGCAGGCGCGGGCAGCCGAGACACCGCCGGGCGCACCACCTCTCGTCGTCACGCTCGGTGACCCGGGTGCGGTCAGCGAGGCATCGATTGCGGCGACCGCGGCGGCGCTACCGGCCGATATCCGCGCGCACTACACGATCGTCGCCATGGATCCGCGCGGCACCGGCGAGTCGACACCCATCAACTGCGTCTCGGCCAGCACGGCCCGCGCGATTCTGGGCATGGCCGCCGACCCCGGAACCCCGACCGGCACGTCCCAGCTCACATCGATCACCCGCCAGCTCACCTTCGACTGCGGGGACACGGCCGGCCCGGCGCTGACGAAGATCAACTCGACCAACGCCGCCGACGATCTCGACTCGCTCCGCTCGGCCCTGCGCGTCGACCGGCTCAGTATCCTTGCGCGCGGCGGCGCGACGATCGGAGCGGTCTACGCGGACCGGTACCCCGGGCGGGTGACGGCCATGGTCCTCGACTCCCCCGCCGATCCGACGCAGACGCTGCAGGATCGGGCCGTCGCGACCGCGACCGCCGCGCAGACGCTGCTTCGCGACTTCGCCGCCGCCTGCACGGCACGCACCGGCGGCTGCCCACTCGGCGACGACCCGGTCGCGGCGATTACTGCTCTCGTCCATCGGTTCGCCACCAGTGGAACCGACGCCGGGCCGTGGGTGATGACCGCGGGAAGTGTGCTCCTCTCGCTCATCGAACTCCTGCCGGACCCGACCGCATGGCCGCCCCTCGCGGACGCCCTGGCCGCGCTCGGCGACGGCAACGCGCGGCCGCTCGCCGACCTCGTCACCGGCGCCCTCGGCGGCGCGGATCTCACGGCTCGGCTGTCCGCCCGCGTCATCTACGACTGCAACGACACCACCGATCGGCTCGACCTCCGCGACGTGGCGGGCGCGGTGACGCCGGCGCGCACGGCCGCTCCGATGCTCGGCCCGTACGCGGTTGCGCTGTCCGGGCTGTGCGCCTCCTGGCCCGCGCCCGACGAGGCGCTCGGCAGGCTCTCCGGCGCAGGCGCACCGCCGATCATCGTCATCGGGTCCGTGAACGATCCTGTGCATCCGTTCGCGGCCGCGAGGTCGGTGGCTAGCCAACTCGCGTCGGCGACCCTGGTGACGTGGCAGTCCGGTCGCGACGGCGCGTACCCGGCCAGCGGGTGCATCGCATCGATCGTGGACGACTATCTGCTCCATGCAACGGTGCCCGACCGCGGCACGCTGTGCCCGCCATGACGATTGCGCGACGCGCCGGCGCCGTCGGGTGCTGCGTACAGTGATTCCATGGGGCGCGAAACAAATCCCACCGTGGTGAAGTCCGACGAGGAGTGGCGCGCACAGCTCGACCCGGCCGCCTACGCCGTGCTGCGGGAGGCCGCCACCGAACGGCCCTTCTCCGGCGAATACACGGACGAGTTCTCCGAAGGCGTGTACTCGTGCCGTGCCTGCGGCGCCGAACTTTTCACGTCGATGACGAAGTTCCGGTCGCATTGCGGGTGGCCCAGCTTCTATGCCCCCTCGGACGCCGACCACGTGACGCTGCACCGTGATGCGACGCTCAGCATGGAACGCATCGAGGTGCGGTGTGCGTCCTGCGGCTCGCACCTCGGCCACGTGTTCGCGGGCGAGGGGTACGACACCCCCACCGACCAGCGGTATTGCATCAACTCGATCGCGCTGACGCTGCGGCGCCGCCCCGACCAGGGCTGAACACGGGCTGAACACGGGCTGATCGGGGCGCGATCGGGCCCCGGTCGAGCGGGCTTGCCCGACGTCATCGGCGTGGTGACCGGGCGCTGTCGGATCGACGCCGTATCGTTCGAAGCATGGGCAGCGTGGGCTCCACCACTAAGGCGACTCCGGCGGCTTTCCGCCGCGCGGTCGCGGAGTTGTTCCATGCACCGCTACGTCCCGGCGCGGACGTCGTGGAGTTGCCGTCGCCGACCCAACTCGCGCCCTATACGTATGCCGTCGCGGTCACGGTGACGGCGCCCGACGACGCGGAAGCGGCGTCCGGCCGGCTGGTGCTGCTGCACGATCCGGACGGGGTGGATGCGTGGGACGGCACCTACCGCATCGTGGTCTTCGGAAGCTGCGAGATCGACACGTCGATGGCCTCCGACGCCTTGTTGCCAGAGGTCGCGTGGTCCTGGCTCACCGAGCGGCTCGCCGCCCACCGCGTCGATTACCGTGCGCTCGGCGGCACGGTGACCATTACCTCGTCCTGCAGATTCGGCGATATCGCCGGCCCGCCGCGCATCGATGAGCTGGAGTTGCGCGCGTCGTGGACCGCGGCCGGGCCGCACGTGGGTGTTCATCTCGCTGCTTTCGCGGACTTCCTCGCCACCGCCGCCGGCCTACCGCCGGTGGGCATCACAGCCATCCGTGAGCAACCTCACCCATTTGCAGGGCATCTGTCTTAGTCAGCGCTCGATGCGTATGAGGTTCAGGCACTTGACTCGGGCCGATTGGTCGATTCACACTCAGCGGACGATGCTGGGCGTGATGAGCGCGACCTGGCGTGAGAGGAGCAACCGTGACAGGTTCGGCTGTCGGCGCCCACGGGGCGACGGCCGAGCGCCGGCCCGAAGCCGACTCGCGGTCGGGTGACCTACCGGCGCAGCGTGCGTCGACTGTGGCATCGGCTGTGGCGTCACTCGGGCGCCCGGGCGAATCGGGCGACGCGAGCCAGGCCGGCGGCGTTCTGTTGATGGACACCGATCAGGCCGCGCTGATGTCGCTGAACGATGAGCTGGTGACCGTCGGGCTCGGCCCCGTCCGCGTCGCGACGAACATCGACGACATCGAGGACATCGCCCGACAGCAAAGCCGTCTCGCCGTGGTGAGCCTGCGCTTCGGATCACGCGCGATTGCGGCGATCCGGGCGCTGCGTCTCGGCGGCTGGCGGCGCGTCCTCGCGCTCGCGACGACCGCCGAGCCGGAGCCCGCGATCGACGCCATGGCGGCCGGCGCCACCGGAGTTGTCGTCGCTCGCCGCGCGAATCCCACCTCCGGGCAGCTTCCGGCGGGTGTGCACGACCTGTCCGCCCGAGAGGTCGAGGTGATCCGCATGGTGGCGGACGGCCGGTCGAACAAGTGGATCGGCGAGCAGCTCGACCTGTCGGCACTGACCGTCAAGAGCCACTTGGCGCGCATCGGGCGCAAGCTCGGCACCGGTGATCGCGCTCACATTGTCGCGCTGGCGCTCCGCGCGGGCGTCATCACCTGAGCCCGCCATCTTGTCCGATCAGCAAACGACCCACGATCCCGTGGGGCATCGGCCGTCCTGCCCGACGTCCGATGGCGAGGCCGCTGGGGTATCGGTCGCCGTGCCGCTCCTCCACCCGCGCGACGGGACGCCCGCGCCGATCGCCAACGCGACGGCGTTGGCCGATCTGGCCGCCGTGCTTGGCGCGTCCGACGCGCCGATCGCCCTCGATGCGGAACGCGCCTCGGGATTCCGTTATGGGTCCCGAGCGTTCCTGGTGCAGTTGCGCCGGGAAGGAGTGGGCACCGCGCTGATCGACCCGGTGCCGTTCGCCGATCTCGCGCCGCTGGCCGCTCCGCTCGCCGGTGGCGAATGGGTGCTGCACGCCGCGAGCCAGGACCTGCCCTGCCTGGCCGAACTAGGACTGCGGCCGCGCCGCCTGTTCGACACCGAACTGGCCGGGCGGTTGGCGGGGCTGCCGCGGGTGGGCCTGGGTCCACTGGTCGAGCAGATACTCGGACTCCGGCTGACCAAGGGACACGGCGCCGACGACTGGTCCCGCCGGCCACTGCCGGCCGACTGGCTGGACTACGCGGCGTTAGATGTGGAGGTCCTTATCGAACTCCGCGATGCGATGGCCACCCTGCTGGCCGAACAGGGCAAATCGGAGTGGGCAGCGCAGGAGTTCGCGGCGCTCGTGGCGGCGCCGCCGCCCGCACCACGGCCGGACCCGTGGCGACGGACCTCCGGGATCCATCACGTCACCGACCGGAGAACCCTCGCGGCGATTCGCGAGATGTGGTATGCGCGAGACGATCTCGCCCGCACGCGGGACCTCGCACCGCACCGGGTGTTGCCGGATTCGGCAATCATCGCGGCCGCCACGGCACTGCCCGGCACAGCACCGGAGCTCGCGGAACTACCCGTCTTTTCGGGCCGTGCCCAGCGGCGAGCCGCGCCGCGCTGGCTCGCCGCCCTGGAACGCGCGAGGGCCCTGCCGCCTGCCGATCTACCGCCGCGCCGGTTGCCGTCGGAGGGGCCTCCACCGCCCGGGCGCTGGCAGCACAAGGACCCGGCCGCAGCCGCCCGGCTCGATGCGGCGCGAAAAGGGTTGGCCGAGTTGTCCGAACGGCTCGCGATCCCGGTGGAGAACATGATGAGTCCGCAGCTGGTGCGCGACGTACTGTGGCGGCCCCCGACGACGGTCGATCTGCCGGAGGTCCTTGCCACCGGCGGAGCCCGACCATGGCAGGTCGAACTGGTGGCGCCGACCCTGGCGGCGGCACTCGCGGGAGCAGTCTCGCCGGTCTGACGGGGCTGTCGGCCGAACGTCGTCATACTCGATGCCGGGCGGCCGCCGAGCGGAAGTTACCGATCAGTAGCTTTTTCGCTAGCATCGAGGCATCCGAGGCATCTGCCGTCGATCACCCAACGATCAAGGGAGTGAGCGCGTGACAGCCCGAACCCTGAAGGATGTCGCCTTCGTCGAGGGCGTGCGCACGCCGTTCGGCAAGGCCGGCGCGAAGGGCCAGTTCGCCGAGACGCGCGCCGACGATCTGGTCGTGAAGGTGATCCGCGAGCTGCTGCGGCGCCACCCGGAGTTGCCGCCGGAACGGATCGATGAGGTCGCGGTGGCCGCAGCCACGCAGACCGGGGACCAGGGATTGACCATCGGACGCACGTCGGCGCTACTGGCGGGCCTCCCCCGGTCGGTGCCCGGCTTCGCGATCGACCGCATGTGCGCGGGCGCGATGACTGCCGTGACGACCGTCGCGTCCGGTATCGCGGTCGGCGCCTATGACGTGGCCATCGCCGGTGGCGTCGAGCACATGGGACATCATCCGATGGGCGACGGGGCGGACCCGAATCCGCGGTTCGTCGCCGACCGGCTAGTCGACCCGTCGGCCCTGAACATGGGCGCGACCGCGGAGAACCTGCACGACCGCTGGCCGAGCTTGGCGAAGCAGCGCGCCGACGCCTTCGCCGCGGCCAGCCAGCACAAGTACGCCGCGGCGCTCGCCGCCGGGAAGATCACGCCCGATCTGGTTCCGGTCGCGACACGGTCGACGGAGCAGGGCTGGGGGCTGGCGACGACCGACGAGTTGCCCCGGCCGGACACCACCGCCGAGGGGATCGCCGACCTGCGCACCCCGTTCCGGCCGCACGGCCGGGTGACAGCGGGCAATGCCTCGCCGCTCACCGACGGCGCGACCGGCTGCCTGCTCGCCTCCGTCGATACCGCGGCCGAACTCGGGCTGCCGGTGCGCATGCGCATGGTCGGGTACGCGTTCGCCGGCGTCGATCCGGAGCTCATGGGCACCGGGCCGATCCCGGCAACCGAGAAGGCGCTGGCCCGTGCCGGTCTCGGGCTCGACGACATCGGGCTCATCGAGATCAACGAGGCGTTCGCGGTCCAGGTGCTCGCGTTCACCGACCACTTCGGCCTCGCCGACGACGACCCGCGCCTGAACCCGTACGGCGGAGCGATCGCCGTCGGGCATCCGCTGGCTTCGTCCGGGGTTCGGCTGATGATCCAACTCGCCAGGGAGTTCGCCGAGCGGCCGGACGTGCGGTACGGGCTCACCACGATGTGCGTCGGCCTCGGCATGGGCGGCAGCGTGATCTGGGAGAACCCGCAGTACACCGGCGCGGGCGCGGCCGATCCGGCAGCGGACATGACGACGGGCACGGCGGCCGACGCGACACGGCACGCCGCCGCATCGGCCACCGTGACGACGGAAGGAGAAGCGGCATGAGCACTGCGGTCCCCACCTCAGCGACTACCGCGGCCCGCACAGTGACCCTGCCCGGCGAGGTCGTGACCGCGGCGCACGTGCGGCTCATCAGCGTTCCCGGCGTCGCCGGACAGGTGGCGCTCATCACGCTGGACAACGGCATGGACCACACCCGGCCGACGACCTTCGGCCCGCAGGGGCTCGCCAATATCGACGCGGCGCTGGATCAGGCGTTCGCTGCGGCGCCCACGGCGATCGCGATCACCGGCAAGCCGTTCGTCTTCGCCGCCGGCGCCGACCTGTCCGGTATCGGCACCATCACCGACCGCGAGATCGCCCATGCCGTGGGCGATCTCGGCCGGCGGGTGTTCCGGCGCCTGCGCGACTCGGCGATCCCGACCTTCGCCTTCGTGAACGGCGCGGCGCTCGGCGGCGGCGTCGAGATCGCGCTGCACTGCCACTACCGGACCCTCGCGTCGAACGCCGCCATGGTCGCCCTGCCGGAATGTTTCCTCGGCATCCTGCCCGGGTGGGGCGGCACCCAGCTGCTGCCGCGTATCGCCGGTCCGGAGGCGGCGGTGACGGTGATCATCGACAACGCCCTGAACCAGAATCGGATGCTCCGGCCCGATCAGGCGCTGAAACTCGGCGTGGTGGACGTGGTGCTGGACGCGGCGGACTACCTGGAGCGTTCGCTGAGCTGGATGGCCGGCGTGCTGAACGGCTCGATCGCTGTGCCGCGCAAGGATTATCGCGCCGATGAAGCGGCATGGTCCGCTGCGGTCGCGCAGGGCCGGATGATCGCCGACATGCGCACGCATGGCGCCTCCCCCGCGCCGTACCGGGCGCTGGAGATGATCGACCTCGCCCGCACTGCCGACCTCGACGAAGGGTTCGCCGCCGAGGGCGACGCACTGGCCGACCTGATCTGCTCGCAGACGTTCCGGGCCGGCGTGTACGCGTTCAACCTGACCCAGAAGCGCGCCCGCCGTCCCGCCGGCGCCCCGGATGCCGCGCTGGCCCGGCCGGTCACCAAGGTCGGCGTGATCGGCGCGGGGTTGATGGCGACCCAACTGGCGCTGCTCTTCGCGCGGCGGCTGCACGTGCCGGTGGTGATCACCGACGTGGACCAGGCACGGCTGGACAAGGGATTGGCCGGCGTGCGCCGCGAGATCGACGCGCTCAAGACCAAGGGCCGGATCAGCGGCGACGAGGCGAACCGGCTGGCCGCGCTCGTCGCCGGCTCGCTGGACTACGCGGCGTTCGCCGATGCGGACTTCGTCATCGAAGCGGTCTTCGAGGAGATGGGCGTCAAGAAACAGGTCTTCGCGGAGTTGGAGCGGCACGTGCCGCCGACCACGGTGCTCGCCACCAACACCTCGTCCCTGTCGGTGACGGAGATGGCCGCTGACCTCGCGCACCCGGAACGGGTGGTCGGGTTCCACTTCTTCAACCCGGTCGCGGTGCTGCCGCTGGTGGAGATCGTGCGCACGGTGCCGTCGCCTCGGGCCGGCGGGGCCGAGTCGTCGCCTCCGGCCGGCGGGGCTGCGCCGTCGCCTCCGGCCGGCGGGGCTGCGCCGTCGCCTCGGGCCGGCGGGGCCGGCTACACCGACGACGCCGCCCTGGCCACGGCGTTCGCGACGGCGAAGGCGCTGCGCAAGGGTCCGATCCTGGTGAAGGACGCGCCGGCGTTCGTGGTGAACCGGCTGCTTACCCGGTTCATGGGCGAGATCATCGCGGCGATCGACGAAGGTACCGACCCGGCCGTTGCGGACGGGGCGCTGGCCCCGCTGGGCCTGCCGATGACGCCGATCATGCTGCTGCAGCTGGTCGGCCCGGCCGTCGCGCTGCACGTCACGGAGACCCTCGCGGCGGCGTTCCCGGACCGGTTCGCCGTCAGCGCGAACCTGCGCCGGATCGTCGACGGTGGACATCGCACGCTGGTCGCCTTCGACGAGACCGGGGCGCAATCACTCGACCCGGCGATCGTGGCGCTCTGGCAGCAGGGCGACGCGCCGTCGACCGGTGACGAGGTGCGCGCCCGGGCGCTCGCGGCGCTGGCGGACGAGGCACACCGGATGCTGGACGAGGGCGTGGTGGCGGAGGCCGCCGACATCGACCTCGCCATGCTCACCGGCGCCGGCTGGCCGTTCTGGCTGGGCGGGATCACCCCGTACCTCGACCGCGAGGGTGTCTCGGAACAGGTTGTCGGGCAGCGTTTCTCGCCGCCGGGCGTCGCCACCCTCCCGGCGTAGACACCACCGGCGCGGCTCGCGTGCGGTGTCTTGCCGCACGTCGCGATATTCGGATTTCTCGTCGACTGAGAGTCCTGCAGGGTTTCGGGCGCCATTTTCCCTGCAGCACTCCCACTCGACGCCCGGCATCGCCACCCTGCCGGCAGACACGACCGGAACGCCGGGCCGTGCGGCTGCCGCGCCGACCAGGGCCGACTACCGTGGACAGGCGTGAGAGGTGTGCGTCTGTCCTGGTGGCTGCAGCCACTCGGCGTCGCCGGGTGCGCGGTGGCGTTGTTGACCGCGCTGCGTCCGGGGGCGGTGGGCGCAGCGGTGATCATCGCGGTGGCCGTGATCGTCGCGTGGCGAATCTCCCCGCTGCACCGGTCCCCCGGTATGACGCATGCGGAGGCCGTTCACCGGGCCGGGGCCGACGGCGCGGTGGTCGTCTACTGGCGGCCCGGTTGCCCGTTCTGCGCCCGGCTACGCCGCGGCCTGGGGACCCGGCGGCACGAGGTGCTGTGGGTGAATATCTGGGCGGACGAGGACGCGGCAGCGTTCGTGCGCAGCGTCAACGACGGCAACGAGACCGTGCCGACCGTGGTGATCGGCGGCAGCGAAGTATGGACCAATCCGGATCCGCGCCGCGTTCGCGACGCGCTTCCCGCGGTCCGGTAGTTGCCGGTCCAGTAGTCGCCGGGCGCTGAGCGACCGGCCCCGGAAAGGCCCACGTAGCGGCGCAGTCTCGGCCGCCGACCGAACCAGTCGATAGGGCGCTCCGATCAGCGCGCTACCAACACTCAGACAGCCGCACCGGCCAGCGCTCAGACAGCCGCGGCTGCCGTCACCCGCCGGTCGAGGGCGATGCGCCAGGCTTCGGGGCCGCGCTCCAGGTAGGAGATCTCGAAGGCACCCGGGTCGCGTTCCTCGATCTGCGCGAGCAGCGGCAACGGGTCATGCGGAGCGATCAGCTCCAGCCCGGCGCCTGGGCGGACGGCGTCCAGTGCGCCGAAGACCGTGGCGTGCCGAATGTGGTGCGGCACCTGACGGGCATCCAGCACCGGCCGGCTCGCCACAGGGGCCTCGCCCGGAACGTCGTCATAGGCGGCGGTTTCGCTGACGTCGTGGCTATCGCCGCACCCACAGCCTCCACCGCCGCACCCGCACCCGCCGCCAGCGGCGTCTGCCTCTTCGTACCCACCACCACTTCCGCAGCCTCCGCCACCACAGCCGCAGCCGCCGGCCTGCCCCGCCGGCTCCGCATGGCCGTGCCCGGCGCCGCCACCGCATCCACAGCCGCCGCCACCACAGCCGCACCCACCACCGGTCGCGGCCGACCGCAGCTCCTCGAACTGCTCGTGCATCCGCTCCAGCCCGGCGGCCAGCGACACCTCGCCCGCCGCGGCGAGCGCCGGCAGCACGTAGTCGTTCTCCTTCTCGACGTGCAACTCGAACAGCACGCGCAACGCGTGCGCAGCGGCCGATGCGCCGAGCGGTGTCGTCGCGCCCGCCAGGTCGTCGATCAGCTCGGCGAGCACGCGATGATCCGCGATCATGGCATCGATGAGCAACGCGCCACCCGGCAGTTCGCGTGCCAAGGCGTAGAGCGTGTCCTCCTCGGCGATCGCGTGCGGCAACAGCTCACCGCGGCAGAACAGCACGAGGTCGCGGCGCGCGTTCGAAGCACCCTCGAGACTGCCGGACGACGATGCGTCCAGCAGCGCGGTGGCGTGTGCCACCACGGTGCCCACCAGTTCCGCGTGATGTTGCGTGATCGCGTCCAGCGCGGCCGAATCGGCCTCGTTGGTCGCCACGGCAAGGGATGTCGTCATAGTTGATCAAACCTTCCGGTCGGGTCCGGCCCCGACAGTAGCGGGCGTGAGACGAGTTTATTACAGTCATGCTCGTGACAATTGGCGTCGGCGCGACGGCGCGCGAGAATCCCGCGGAGTCCCTTCCGCTCGGGCCGCGATACGCGCTGGCCGCGGCCCCGCAGCTGTCGGGTGCCCGCGCCGCAGTCCTGCGCGCGCTGACCAACGCGCGTGCCGCCGTGACCGTGACGGCGCTGGCCGACCAGTTGGGGCAACACCCCAATACCGTACGCGAGCATCTCGATGCATTGGTCACCGACGGGCGCGCGAGCCGCACCCGGTCGACCCCGATCGGCCGCGGCCGTCCCGCCTGGCTCTACCGTGCCATCGGTCACGCGAGGGCGGGCGATGACGACGGGCTGCTCGGCGACAGCGCGCTCGCGACCGACGGCCAGGAGTACATCGCACTCGCGGTCGCGCTGATCGACCAGGTTTCGGATTCCAGCCCGAACCCGGGAGCGTTGGCACGCCGGGCCGGTGAGCGCTGGGGCCGCACGTTGGCCGCACGGTATCGGGACGCCAACCCGCACACCGACTCCGACGCGGTCGGCTCCGTGGCGGGGATCCTGCGCGACCTGCGCTTCGAGCCGCGTATCGGGGACGATCCCACATCCATGCGGCTCACCACGTGCCCGTTCCTGGATGCTGCCCGTCGACATCCGGATGTCGTGTGCCAGGTGCACCTGGGGATCGTGCGGGGCGCCGTCGCGTGCCTGGGCGGTGACCCGGACACCGCGGATCTGCGGGCGTTCGCGGAACCCGGGGCGTGCCTGCTGACGCTCTCGGAAGTGCGATGAGCGAACCGGCCCCGCCGGACACCACGCCGGCGCCGCCCCCGACCTCTCCGCACCGCCCACCGAGAACCGACCGCGTCCGAGTTCCGGCCAAGCCACGGCCCATGGGCGTGCGCCTGGCGCTGATGGTCGGCGGCGGGATCGCGCTGCTCGCGGGGTTGGACGCCGCGTTGCTGCTGCTGGGCGTCGCCGCGCCGGTGACGACCGAGCGGCTCGCGTCGGTGCACGGGATGCTGATGGTGCTCGGCTTCATCGGCACGGTGATAGCACTGGAACGCGCTGTGGCGCTCGGCCGGACATGGGGCTTCGCCTCGCCGGCGTTGATGGGCCTCGGTGGCATCGCGCTGATCTCGCCGATCCCCCTCCGCACCGCCGGACTGCTTCTCATGGCGGCAACCGGGCTGCAGGCGGCGATCTTCATCCCGCTGTGGCAGCGGCGCCGCGACGCAGCGGTGCTCGTGCAGTCGCTGGGCACCGTCAGCGCGTTCGGGGCGGCGATCCTGTTCACCGGCGGGGTCGCCACGGCGTCGTTCCTGCCCTGGCTCGTCGGTTATGTGGTGTTGTTGATCTCCGGCGAGCGAATGGAGCTGGCGCGCCTCGGCCGATCCGACGACCGTGCCGAAAGGGCCGTTCTCGCAGGCGGTGTCGGGCTTCTGGCGGCGATCGTGCTGCTGTTGCTCTTCCCCGGCTGGGCGGCCCCGGTGCTCGGCCTCGCGCTGCTCGCCATGGTCGCCGCGCTGACCAATGTGGACGTCGCCCGCAAGATGCTGCGGTCCACCGGCCTGCCGCGGTTCAGCGCGGCCTGTCTGATGGCCGGTTACGTGTGGCTGACGGTGGCCGGCGGCATCCTGGTACTGATTCCGCATCCGTTCGACGGCGGCGCCTACGACGCGCTGGTGCACTCGGTGATGCTCGGCTTCACCATGTCGATGATCTTCGCGCACGCGGCGGTGATCCTGCCCGCGGTGCTGCGCCGCCCGCTCCCCTACCACCCCGTCATGTACCTCCCCGCCGCGCTGCTGCATGTGGCGCTGGCCGTCCGCGTGGTCGGCGGCGACCTCCGAGGCGCCCATCTGGTGTGGCAGATCGGCGGAGTGGGCAATGTGATCGCGGTCCTCGCCTTCGTCATCACCGCGGTAGCGACGGGTATGACGGCGTCCCTCGCCGCGCGGCGGCGACGAACCCGTGCGAACCGCGCCGTGCACCTGGAGACGTCGACTGCCCGGGAGGTGACGCCGGGTGCCGAATAGACGTGCCGCATGGCACCTCAAGGCGAACGCCGGCGTCATGTTCTGGCTGCTCGCGTTGCTCGTCGTGACGCTCGCCCACCGATTCCTGCCGGCACCGACGTGGCTTCTCGTACATCTGCTGCTGCTCGGCGCGGTCACCAACGCGATCGTGGTGTGGAGCACCCACTTCGCCGACTCGGTGCTGCGGTCCCGCCCGTCGCGGCGGGGTGTCGCGGGCCAGACGGCGCGGCTGTGGTTGCTCAACCTGGGCGTCGCCGCCGTGGTGGCGGGAATGACGATCCCGCAATGGTTCTCGGTGCTGATCGGCGGGATCCTGATCGGTGCGGTGGTGCTCTGGCACGGTGCGGCGCTGGCCGTGCGCATGCGTCGGTCGCTGCCCGCGCGGTTCAAGCCCACGGTGCGGTACTACCTGGTGGCTGCCGGCCTGTTGCCGCTGGGGGCGGCGGCCGGGATCCTGCTGGCGCGGGACGTCGACCACGACCGGCTCGTCGTCGCACATATGGCCATCAACGTGCTCGGCTGGGTCGGGATCACCGTGATCGGCACGCTGGTCACCCTGTGGGCGACCATGTTGCGCACCCGCATCGTGGACGGCGCCGAACGCGCCGCGGCCCGCGCGTTGTGGATCCTGCCGGCGTCCGTCCTTGCGATCGCCGCCGCGGCGCTCTGGGCCCCTCCATGGGTCGGCGTGATCGGCATCGCGGGATACCTGGCCGGGCTGACCGTCGCCGCGGTCCCGCTCGTCAAGGAGGCGCGGGCCAAGCCGCCGCACAGCTACGCCACCTACTCCGTCGCGGCCGGCGTCAGCTGGCTCGTCGTCTCCCTCGTCTGGCTCGGCGTGCTCGCGGCGATATCGCCGACCTGGTCGGCGTTCTCGGCGGATCTCGGGGTGGTGGTCGGCCCACTCGCGGCAGGGTTCGCGGCGCAGGTGTTGCTCGGCGCGCTCAGCTACCTCCTTCCGGTCGTCGCCGGCGGCGGGCCTGTCGCGGTCCGGGCCGCCACCGCCGTCCTCGACCGTGGCGCCGCGTGGCGGATCAGCGTGATCAGCGTGGGCATCGCCGTCTGGGCGCCCCCGGTGCCGAGCCTGGTCGCGGTGGTCGGTTCGGCGGCCGCACTCGTGGGGCTGGCGTCCTTCTTGCCGCTGCTCGGGCTCGCGCTCCGGGCATCGATGAAGGCCCGCCGCGACACCGCGCCGGGCCCGTCATTGGCCGAGCGTCGCGAGCAGGCGGCCGACGCCACCGCGGCTCTGGCGCGGCCCGGACGGTTCGCCGGTCCGGCCGCGGCCGGATTCGCGATCGTCGCCCTGGCCGTCGCGGCGGCCGTCGCTCTCAATCCCGCGGATGTCGGCGCTGCGCCGGTGCACTCCGCGGCCGGCGGCGCCGCTGCCACCGGGCAAACCACGGTGGTGAAGGTGCAGGCCTACGGCATGCGGTTCCACCCGGAGAACATCTCGGTGCCGGTGGGGAATCGCCTGGTGATCGACGTGACCAATACGGACACGATGGTCCACGACCTGGTGCTGGACACCGGGGTGACCTCTGGGCGCCTGCAACCGGGGCAGTCCGCCACCGTGGATGCCGGCGTCGTCGGCCGCTCGATCGAGGGCTGGTGCTCCATCGTCGGCCACCGCCAGCTCGGCATGGTCATGCATATCACCGCGGTCGGCGCGGGCAACGAGGCCGGCGCCATCGCCGGCACGACCTCGACACCGTCGGCGAGTGCCGACATGCCGGGCATGCAGCACACCGGCACGAGCGCCGACAGTGCCTCCGCTGCATCGGATCTGGACTTCATGGCGGCGCCCCCGAAGGGCTTCAAAGCACACGACGCGACGCTGCCACCGGTGCTGCCGGGCACGGTGCACCACATCACCTTCACCGTCAAGAACACCGACACCGAGGTGGCACCCGGGGTCCGCCAAACCCTGTGGACCTACGGGGAGAACGGACAGTCGGGCACCATGCCTGGCCCGGTGCTGCACGGCAAGCTCGGCGACACGTTCGTCATCCACCTGGTCAACGACGGCGATATGGGGCACTCGGTCGACTTCCACGCGGGGGAACTCGCCCCCGATATGCCGATGCGCACCATCAACCCGGGGCAGTCGCTCGACTACACGTTCACCGCGAACCGTGCCGGGATCTGGATGTACCACTGCTCGACGATGCCGATGAGCGCGCACATCGCCAACGGAATGTTCGGGGCCGTTGTGATCGATCCGCCCGACCTCGCGCCGGTGGACAAGAGCTACGTGCTCGTCGCGTCCGAGTTGTACCTCGGCCCGCAGGACGGCAGCGTCGATGTCAACAAGGTCGCCGCGATGAAACCGGACGCGCTCGTCTTCAACGGCTACGTCAACCAATATGACGCCGATCCGCTCACCGCCACCGTCGGGGAGCGGGTGCGCATCTGGGTGCTGGACGCAGGCCCGAACGAGCCGCTGGCCTTCCACGTGGTCGGCGGGCAGTTCGACACGGTCTTCCTGGAAGGCGCCTATCTGCTGCGCGCAGGCAACGCGGAATCCGGTGGCAGCCAAACGCTCTCGCTCGCGCCGTCGCAGGGCGGGTTCGTGGAGTTGACGTTGCCGCAGGCGGGCCACTACCCGTTCGTCTCGCACATCATGACGAACGCCGAGCACGGCGAGCACGGCATCCTTCAGGTGCTGCCGAAATAGCACCGCGCGCGCTACCTGCAGAGGCCGAGACGGCTCAGCACGGCGGGCAGGATCGCCGCCATGGCCCGGGCACGATGCGAGAGCTCGTTCTTCCGCTCCGGCGCCAGCTCCGCGCTCGTTCGGCCGGTGCCGTCCGCGTCGCTCTCCGCCGGGACGAACAACGGATCGTAGCCGAACCCGTTGCTACCACGCGACTCTCGGATGAGCCGGCCGGGCCAGCGCCCGCGAACCACCTCCGCCCGACCGGCCGGATCGACCAGCGCGACCGCGCTCACGAAGGCCGCACCGCGCCGAGCGTCCGGGACGTCGGCCAACTGACCGAGCAGCAGCGCATTGTTCGCGGCGTCGTCGCCGTGCCGACCGCACCAACGGGCGGACAGAACCCCCGGCATACCGTTCAGGGCATCGACCTCGAGACCGGAATCGTCGGCGAGTGCGAGGATGCCGGACTCCTGCGCCGCTTGCCGCGCCTTTATCAGCGCATTGTCCTCGAACGTGGCGCCGGATTCGGGCAGCGGAGAATACGGCGGTACGTCGCCGAGGCCCAGCACGGCGACCTCCGGCGGCACCAGGCGGCGCAGTTCGGCGAGCTTTCCGCGGTTGGCGCTGGCCAATAAGAGCCGCGGACCACTCCCCGAGGACGGCGTCATACTCGTCACGACCCGCTTCCCGGCAAGGCCTTGGGATACGGAGCCGCCAACGCCTCCCGTTGCAGGCCGGCGAGGGTCGAAATACCCGCCAGCGCCGAGTCGATGAGCGCGTCCAGCGTCGAGCGGGGGAATGTGGCGCCCTCCGCGGTGCCCTGCACCTCCACCAGCGTCCCCGTCTCGGTGGCCACGACGTTCATGTCCACCTCCGCGCGCGAATCCTCCTCGTACGGCAGGTCCAGGCGCACCCGGCCGTCGACCACCCCTACCGAGACGGCGGCGACCTGGCACGAGATCGGCTGGGGATCAGCGAGCGCACCGGCCGCGCGCAGGTAGGTGACCGCATCCGCCAACGCGATATAGGCACCGGTGATCGCGGCGGTGCGGGTCCCGCCGTCGGCCTGCAGCACATCGCAGTCGATCGCGATGGTGTTCTCCCCCAGCGCCGCCAGGTCGACGCACGCGCGCAGCGATCGGCCGATGAGCCGGGAGATCTCCTGCGTGCGGCCCTTCACGCGCCCGCGGACGGACTCGCGTTCGGTCCGCTCGTGCGTCGAGGACGGCAGCATCGCATATTCGGCCGTCAACCAACCCAGACCCGAGCCCTGCCGCCACCGCGGTACGCCGCGCACCGCGGACGCGGCGCACAGCACCTTGGTGTTCCCGAACTCCACCAGCACCGACCCGGCCGGATGCAGCTGGAAACCGCGGGTGAATCGAATCGGGCGCAATTCGTCGTCGGCGCGTCCGTCCGGCCGAAGGCCACTTGTCGTCATTGTCACAACGCTACCGATCGGCCGGAACCGGGCAGTGGGCGGGCACCGAAACTCGCCGCTTCGCAATGCCGCGATCGGAACCGGAGCGCGTGAAATAGTAAAGCTGAATGTGCATGTGACGAATGGAATCTCGTGACGGGCCGTCCGGCACCTGGAAATCGCGTCCACGGCCTGCCGGGAGGAGTGGTCAGGTGCCGGTCAGCACGGCGGTCGTCGGGCGCCAACCCGTGATCGACCGTGCGCACAACGTCGTCGGCTACGAATTGCTCTTCCGCCCGCTGCCGACGAGCGAGACGGCACGAGATCCCTACGCCGCGCAGTCGTTCGACGGCGACGAGATGACGAACCAGGTGATCTTCAGCGCCCTCGGGCTCGGTATCGACCGGCTCACCGGCGGCCGGACCGTGTTCTGCAATGCCGACCGCGGTGTGCTCACCGGCCAGATCCCGGTCAGTCTGCCGCCGAGACAGACCGTCATCGAGGTGCTGGAATCCGTCACCATCGATGACGAGGTCCTGGCGGGTTGCCGAGCGCTCAGCCGCGCGGGTTATCGCTTGGCCGCCGACGACTTCCTCTGGATCACGGGTGCCGAGGAACTCCTCGAGATCGTCGACATCGTGAAGATCGATCTACGTGCGACTCCGCTGGACGCCGCCGCGGCGCTGATCGCGCGCTGCCGGCCGTTCGAGGTGCAGGTGATCGCCGAGAAGATCGAGACCGCGCAGGAATTCGCCGCGTGCCTGGAGCTTGATTTCGACCTTTTCCAGGGCTACTTCCTGGGCCGCCCGACGACGGTCAGCGGGCCGGCCCTCGGGACGTCGCGCCTTGCCGTGCTGCGGCTGGCGACGGCGGTGCTGGACGACGATATCGATTACGACTCCATCGATCGGCTGCTGCGCGCCGAGCCGGCGCTCAGCTACCAGCTGATCCAGTTGGCCGCGATCGGAAGGTTCGGGGAGACCAAGAGGGGCGTGCGCAGTGTCCGGGAGGCCCTCGTCTGGATCGGCCTCAGCCGGCTGCGGGGATGGATCCCGGCACTGCTGTTGCGCCCGGCCGGGCGTGCGATCGACACGAACCTGCCCGCTGTGCTGACGCGCGCCCGCATGGCGGAGTTGCTGGCCATGGATCTCTTCCCGCGGGACAGCGATTTCGCGTTCACGGCCGCGATGCTCTCGGCGTTCGACCTGCTGCTCGGGGTGCCGCGGGAGAACCTCGCCTCGATCCTGGACATCCCCGTCGACCTGCAGCGGGCGGCCTTCGGCAACGACACCCCGATCGGGCGCCTGATCGGCGACATCATCGAGTACGAGCGGCACGGCGCAGACCCGGCCTGCTTCCCCGGCGTCGGGCGGGACAGGGTAGGTCACGCGGCCGCTCACGCCTTCAGCTGGGCAGTTCAGGCGACGCAGCTGATCGATTCCTACGCCGCTGCCTGACGGCGGCGCTGCGGCACCGATTCAGCGGTTCACGCGCTCGGCAGGGCACGCCTGGAGCGCTGCGGCGCGTCGGCCCGGGCGACGAGAAACGCCGCCAGGGCGCCGCCGATCGCACCGAAGAGGTGCGCCTGCCACGAGATCCCGTCATGACCGGGTAGCAGTCCCCAGAAGATGCCGCCCCACAACGCCAACAGCACCACGCCCATCACGATCTGCGCGAACCGGCGGGAGAACAGGCCGCGCAGCACGAGGAATGCCAAATAGCCGAACACCAACGCCGACGCCCCGACGGTCAGACTTCCGGATCCCGCCGTGAGCCAGACGCCCAGCCCCGAAACGAGCCAGACCAGCACCGTCACCGCCAGGAACTGCCGCAGCCCGCCGACGAGGATCAAGAATCCGAAGATGACGAACGGCACCAGATTCGAAATCAGATGCCCCCACCCGGTGTGCAGCAGCGGGCCGTCCGCGATACCCCACAACCCACCCAGGGTGCGCGGCCTGATTCCGGCGGCGTTGAGCCGGTAATCCATCGCCCAGTTCACGATCTGGACGAGAGTGAGTACGGCAGCGCCCATCAGGATCGTGATCGCTGCTGGTTTCACCCTGCCGGGTGCCATGATCGCCGGAGGTCGGCGCGCGACCGATCGGCCGGGCTCCGGTGTGACGGGCGCGCTGCCGGTGGCCATCATGCATCACCCAGCATCGCTTGTACCAGCGATTCCTGGATCGTAGACAGCCAGCGGTAGGTCAGGTACATGGCGTATTCCGGTCCTCTCGGGTCTGCCGCCGCGGCGGCGGGCGGGGTTGCGTCGTCGGTGATGTTCAGGCGCACCCCGAACACGAGGCGAACGTCGTTGAGGGCGACGAGCCAGGACCGCGCGGTCTGCTCGGTCAGCCGCACGGTGCCGCCGCCGCGCGGCAGCGTGTCGAGCAGGGTCACCGCGGCGTCGTCCTTTGCGGCGATGACCTCGGGTTCACGCAACATTCGTAGGCCCGCGGCGAGGCCCTCGTCGTCACGGTGGAACGCGGGCAGCAGGCGCGCGACCGCGGGATCGCCGGGCGGTGTCGACGGTCCGACGGCCATGCCGGTGAGCCCGGCCAGCGGGTCGTCCTCCGCTCCGCCGCCGCGTTGCGCCAAGAGGGTCCGGACCTGGTCGACCAGGTCGGCCAACAAGGTGGCCTCCGCCGGGTCGAAGGCAGCGGTGAAACGCCCCAGCCGGGATCGGAACGGACGCACGTCAGCGATCCTGGGCCATCGTCGCCCAGAGCCCCGCGCCATGGAGCTGCGTCACGATGGACTCCATCGAATCGCGGGGCCCGTGCGCGACGGTCGCCCGGCCCTTGTGGTGGACGTCGAGCATGAGCCTCTCCGCCACCGGGCGCGGGTGTCCGAGCAGCGTCTGGAACACGTAGGTGACATACGACATCAGGTTCACCGGGTCGTTCCACACGATCACGACCCAGGGCGCGTTTTCGGCGGTATCCGAGAGTGATCCGACCTCGCTGTCGGATACCGGAAGCGTCATCGCCGACGCCGCGCTGGTCACCGGTCCAGTGTCTCATGCGGCTGTATAGGCTTCCAGGTGTGACGATGTCCGAGCCGACCGGCCTGCTCACCGATCAATACGAATTGACGATGCTGCAAGCGGCACTGGCCGACGGGACCGCCGATCGGGTCTGCACCTTCGAGGTGTTCGCCAGAAGGCTGCCGGGCGGGCGCCGGTACGGTGTGGTCGCCGGCATCGAGCGAGCGCTCGAGGCCGTCGCGGATTTCCGCTTCGATGACGCGGCGCTCAGCCACCTCGAACCCGTCCTCGACCGGCGGACCCTGGACCATCTGGCCCGGTTCTCCTTCGACGGCGATATCGACGGCTACCCCGAAGGGGAGCTCTACTTCCCGGGATCGCCCATCTTGTCCGTGACCGGTACGTTCGCCTCGGCGGTGGTGCTGGAGACCCTGCTGCTGTCGATCCTGAACCACGATTGCGCCATCGCCACGGCGGCCGCACGCATGGCTTCGGCGGCGCATGGTCGCACGCTCATCGAGATGGGCTCGCGGCGCACGCACGAAGTGGCCGCGGTGGCGGCGGCGCGGGCGGCCTATCTGGCGGGTTTTGCGGCGACGTCGAATCTGAAAGCCGGGCAGCGCTACGGCATTCCGACGACGGGAACCTCGGCGCACGCCTTCACACTGCTGCACGAGACCGAGGCGCAAGCGTTCGCCTCCCAGGTGGCGGCGCTCGGAGCGGAAACAACGCTTCTCGTCGACACCTACGACATCACGGCGGGGATAACCACGGCCGTCCGCGTCGCCGGTCCCGGGCTCGGCGCCATCCGGATCGACTCCGGGGACCTGGGGGTCCTGGCGCGCGCCGCCCGCGAACAGCTGGACTCGTTGGGCGCCACCGGCACCAGGATCGTGCTGTCGGGGGATCTCGACGAACACGCCATCGCCGCGTTGCGCGGAGACCCGGTGGACGTGTTCGGCGTCGGAACCTCGGTGGTCACCGGTTCCGGGTACCCGACGGCGAACATGGTGTACAAACTCGTGGAGGTCGACGGCCAGCCGGTCGCGAAGCGCAGCCCCCAGAAGCAGACCACCGGCGGCCGGAAGTCGGTGCTACGGCGCCACCGCGCGTCGGGCACCGCGACCGAAGAAGTCGTCCACCGGGTGAGCGGGAAACTCCCGCCGGCCGCACCCGGGGATCGCACGATCCCCGTGGCGCTGATGCGTTCCGGGCAGGTGGTGCCGGGCCTGGGAACGTTGGCCGACGCCCGCGAAAGGCTCACCGCAGCGCTGATCACCCTGCCGTGGGAAGGGTTGAGCCTCGCCAAGGGCGACCCGGCCATCCCGACCACCATGTACGCGGCCGAGTAGACCCGCGCCGGACCCGCCGGGAGGCACACCGTGAACGCCGAATACACACCGTCGAGCGCGTTGGTCGTCGTCGACATGCAACACGATTTCGCGGATCCGACCGGGTCACTGTACGTGCGTGGTGGCGAGACGATCGTCGGGCCCATCACGGCGGAGATCACGGCGGCCCGTGATGCGGGCGCCACCGTCGTCTACACACAGGACTGGCATCCGGCGCACACGCCGCATTTCGCGACCGACGGCGGTCTGTGGCCCGTCCATTGCGTCGCGGAGTCGGCCGGCGCGGCCCTGGTGCCCGGGCTTCCCGTCGCCGGTCCGCTGCTCCGGAAGGGCACCGGCACCGAGGACGGATATTCCGGGTTCTCCGAGGTCGACCTGGCCACCGGTGCGACGAAGGGTACGGACCTGTCGACGATCTTGGACGAGGCTGGCGTCATGGACATCACGGTCGTGGGCATCGCCGGCGACTGGTGCGTGAAGGCGACCGCCATCGACGGCGTGCGCCTCGGCTACTCGGTGACGGTGCCGCTCCGGTTGACCCGGTTCGTCGAACTGCAGGAGGGCGACACGCAGCGCGCGATCGCCGCGATGCGTGAGGCGGGGGTCACTGTTCTTGATGAGGCAGGTTCGTGATCGGGCGGGCCCGTCATCCGGCCCGTCTGTGATCGGGCAGGCTCGCCATCAGGCGGCGCGTTCCGGCATCGCCATGCCGGCGGTCCAGCCGGTCCATGCGGTAACCGTGCACCACACGATGGTGTGCCCCGCAACCAACTGCCCACTTCCCCGGTAGCGCGTATCCAGGGCGGCCAGAGCCATATCGAACCGCGGGTCGGCCGTTCGGTATCGCAGCACCTCGGCGACGGCGTCCGCGTGCACCCACCACCGAGCACCGGCGTCCGTCGCACCATCCACGAGAAGCGATACGCGCGGATGGGCCGAGACGTCGCGCACGCGCGCCGCGGAGGCGATGCTTTGCGGCTCACCGATGTGCACCGCGTCCAGGGCACAGACGACAACGCCCTCGTCGCCGTCGTCGATGACGGCGAACGGCACCGGCGTGATATGCGGACGGTCGCCCGGTCCGGTAGTACCGAACCGGGCGACCCGCTCACCGGCGAACAGCCGTCGTACCCGCAAGAGATTCATGACGGCCCCTCCCTATATCGCCGGTGAAAACCGGACTTGTCACGGCGACCTCGCGGTCGCTGGATGCGGCTGCTCCGCTTGTGCGGCCCCGTGCGGCAACATCCGGACACCGACCCAATCGGCCGTGTCCGGTCAATGCTTAATTGCCCCTACGTGCGAGACGCCCATCGGGCGATCATCGTGACGGTTCCCGGATCGATCTCGGTGAAACCGGCGTCGCGGACAGCGAGAAGGCCCGTTTCCCGCCACGCCCGGAGCGGCGCGGACGTCGCCTGCGCGAGCCGCTCCCATTCCGGCGGCGCAACCGGGCGCACCGCGACCCGAAGGCCCCTGTCGATCCACGCCACGAGATCCCGCGGCCGGTCGCCGGCGAGCAGTGCGGCGCCGATCATTCCCGCGTGGCCGGCCTGCGCCATCGCCTTGCCCAGCGTCATCGGCACCGCCGGATTCGGGTGCACCACCAGCGTGTCGGGGCCGATCTCCGGCCACTCGTCCGGTTCCACCCGCGGCGCGTCGGTTCCGCCGACCTGCAATCGAGAAATGCGATGGTCCAGCCGCGAGGCGAGCCCGGGGACGGCGACGTACACGTCCGTACCGCCCGAGGACAGACCGATGCCCGGCACCGATCCGGCCTCGTGCCACTGGTTTCCGCGTGCGCGGCGCGTGACCTTGCGAATGTGGCCGAGCGCGTAAGCACGAACGTCGTCATACCAGATCCCGCCGGGTTCGCTGCGCGGATCGAGGCACACGGCGGCGCACCCGCGCGCCGCCAGTCCGAGCGCCGTGTACCAGTCGGGGCCATGGTCGCGTTCCATGCGGACGATGATCTGCATCGCGCGGATCTCGGCGGGGTCCTCGATCCGGTCTGCGATCACCGCATCGTGATCGAGGCGCAGCCAATCGGCGTACCGCTGCCGGACCGGGGCGAGTGCGCTGCCCCGTGGCGCTGCTCCGGCGGAATCCCGCCGCTGCGGGTGCGCTTCGGAATCCGTCATCGAACCCCGCCGCCCACATGATCCGCACCCATGCCGAGCATCGCCAGGACCGGTTCGAGAGACGGTCCGGTCAGCACGGCGGAAGCATGCCGCTGCACCACGGGTTTCGCGTTGAATGCGATGGAAAAGCCTGCCGCATCGAGCATGTCGATGTCGTTGGCGCCGTCGCCGATCGCCACGGTCCGGTCCAGCGAGACGGCGCACTCGGCGGCGAAGCGGCGCAGCGCGGCGGCCTTTCCGGCTCGGTCCACGATGGGCCCGAGCAAGACGCCGGTGAGCACGCCGTCGACCACCTCCAGCGTGTTCGCCGCCGCGAAGTCCAGCGCCAGATCCTCGACCAGGTATCGGGTGACTTGGGTGAATCCACCTGACACGATGCCGCGGCGCACCCCGCGCCGTTGCAGGGTGGTCATCAGGGTCCGCGCCCCCGGCGTCAGCCGGATCTCGGCAGCGACCTCCGCGAACACCGCAGCGTCGAGTCCGGCGAGCAGTGCTACCCGTCGCCGCAGCGACGCCTCGAAGTCCAACTCGCCGCGCATGGCGGCCGCGGTCACCCTCTCGACCTCCGCGCGGTGGCCCGCACGATCGGCGAGCATCTCGATGACCTCGCCGGTGATCAGCGTCGAGTCGACGTCACAAACCAGCAACCGCCACCGAAGCGCACCGTCCGTGACGTCACCACCGACCATTCGCCCGGCACCGGACACCGCGGATTCGGCCGCTGGGCCGGTTCCGCTCAGCGCACGGTCTCCATATTCGCCGCGAGGTATTCGTCGATCTCCTGCTGGGTGATCGGCGTCCACTCGCGTTTCGGGCTGTGCTCGGCCTCCGCGAGGAGCCGCTCGGCCAGCCACGGGTGATGCAGGTCGAACGCCGGACGCTCGGACCGGATCCGCGGCAACGCCGTGAAATTGTGCCGGGGTGGTGGCGACGACGTCGCCCACTCCAACGCGTTCCCGTACCCCCACGGATCGTCCGCGGTGGTCACCTCGCCGTACCGCCAGGAGCGAATGGCATTCCACACGAAGACGAGCATGGAGGCGCCCAGCACGAACGCGGAGATGGTGGAGAACGTGTTCAGGAAGGTGAACCCGTCGGACGGCTGATAATCCGGGTACCGGCGCGGCATGCCCATATTGCCCAGCCAGTGCTGCACCAGGAACGTGCCATGGAAGCCGATGAAGGTGACCCAAAAGTGCAGCTTGCCCAGCGCCTCGTCCATGAACCGGCCGGTGAACTTCGGGAACCAGAAATAGATCCCCGAGAACGTCGCAAACACGATCGTGCCGAACAGCACGTAGTGGAAGTGCGCCACGATGAAATACGTGTCCGTGACGTGGAAGTCGAGCGCCGGCAACGCGAGGATCACGCCGGTCAGCCCGCCGAACAGGAACGTGACCATAAACCCGGCGGCGAACAGCATCGGCGTCTCGAAGGTGATCTGGCCGCGCCACATGGTGCCGATCCAGGTGAAGAACTTCAGCCCGGTCGGGATCGCGATCAACAGCGACATGAACGAGAAGAACGGCAGCAGCACGGCACCCGTCGAGAACATGTGGTGCGCCCACACGGCGGTGGACAGCGAGGCGATCGCGATGGTGGCGAACACCATCCCGCGATAGCCGAACACGGGCTTGCGGGAGAACACCGGGATCACCTCGGTCACGATGCCGAAGAACGGCAACGCGATGATGTACACCTCGGGATGCCCGAAGAACCAGAACAGGTGCTGGAACAGCACCGCCCCGCCGTTGGCCGGATCGAAGACGTGGGCGCCGAACTGGCGATCCGCCTCCAGCCCCAGCAGCGCCGCCGTGAGCACCGGGAACACGATCAACGCGATGATCGACGTGATGAAGATGTTCCAGGTGAAGATCGGCATCCGCCACATCGTCATGCCCGGGGCACGCATGCAGACCGTCGTCGTGATCATGTTGACGGCGCCGAGGATGGTGCCGAGCCCGCCGAGGGCCAGGCCCATGATCCACAGGTCGCCGCCGGCGCCCGGGGAGTTTACGGAATCGGACAGCGGCGTATACGCCGTCCAGCCGAAGGCCGCGGCCCCACCCGGGGTGACGAATCCCAGCATCGCCGTGATCGACCCGAACAGGTACAGCCAGTAGGAAAAGGCATTCAGCCGTGGGAACGCGACGTCCGGTGCGCCGATCTGCAGAGGCAGCACCAGGTTGGCGAAGCCGAACACGATGGGCGTCGCGTAGAACAGCAACATGATCGTGCCGTGCATGGTGAAGAGCTGGTTGAACTGCTCATACGACAGGAATTGCATGCCCGGCCGCGCCAACTCCGCGCGCATCAACATGGCGAGGAACCCGCCGATCATGAAGAACGACAGCGCCGTGACGACATACATCATGCCGATCTGCTTCGGATCGGTCGTCCGCAAATAGCCGAGGAACTTCGAGCCCCGTGGTGCCCGCTGCGTGGGGAAGGGGCGAGTGACCACAGGTCGTGGAGCGACGGCCGTCACGAAAGCCTCCAGATCATCCGTATCGGTGCGCGGGCACAGGGCTGTGCACTCACCAAGGGCGGTGCGTTCAGGTTGTCAGCTTAACGTGCCGCACCGACGGCACCCGGCCGGGTCGGGCCCGTACACGCCGGGGTGTCGAAGGACTACCGGCCGACCGCGTACCCCTGCATCCCCCGCGGATTCGCGCCCGCGCGCAGCACTCCCGTATCTAGGTCGCGGGAGACCGCCGACAGCCGTCCCAGCGACCACGGCCCGGAGAGCACCACCTCATGCCCACGGCTCCGGAGTTCGGCGAGAACCGCTTCGTCGAAACGATCTTCGATGACGAGCTGTCCGGGGTGGGCGTCGTGCGGGGCGAACGAGCTCGGCACGTGCGTGGTGTGGAACGTGGGCGCGTCGATCGCCTCCTGCAGGTTCCGCCGCTCGCGGAGATGACGCAACAGGAACGGCACCTGCCACTGGTCCTGCTGGTCACCACCGGGCGTGCCACAGGCGAGCACCGCGTCGCCGCCGACGCTCACCATGGTCGGCGACAGGGTGGTGCGCGGCCGCCGGCCGGGTCGGAGCGTGGTGGGCAGACCGGGTTCCAACGTCATCATCTGCAGCCGGGTGCCAAGCGGAAAGCCGAGCGCCGGGATGAGCGGCGACGATTGCAGCCACCCGCCGGACGGCGTGGCCGAGACCATGTTTCCCCACCGGTCGACGACGTCGATATGGCAGGTATCGCCGCGGGTCCGGCCGCGCGCGTCCGGGAGCGCATCATGCAGCGCCTCCGGGAGCGCCTCCGCCGCCGCGGGCCGCGCCTCGGGCACCGTCGGTTCGCCCTGGGTGGGGTCGCAAACAGCGTCACGAGCAGCGTCATCGGGGTGATGGGCGCGCACCGATGACGCCGACCCGTAGGTCGCCGCGGCCGCGTACGACGGGAAGACCGGCGTCCGTCCGTCCGGGGATCCGGCGCGCAGCTCCCGGCTCGCGGCCTGGCCGATCAACGCACGGCGCGCAGCCGCATAGCCAGCCGACAGCAGCGTGGCGAGCGGCACCTCCGCGCTGTCCCCGTAGAACGCGTTGCGATCGGCGAGGGCGAGCTTCGCTCCCTCGACAACGATGTGCACGAACTCCGCGCTGTCCGGTTCCAGGTCGACACCGTCGAGCATGGAGAGCTGTTGCAGCAGCACCGGCCCCTGCCCCCACGGCCCGGTCTTGGCCACCGTGTAGTCGCCGAACCGGACGGTCGCCGGCTCCTCGTAGCGCGGCAGCCAGGCCGCCAGGTCGGCGCCGGTGACGAACCCCGGGTGCCGATCCCCGGTCGAGTCCATCGCCGGCATGCGGCAGAAGGCGTCGATCGCGTCCGCGACGAACCCCTCCCGCCACGCGCGGATCGCGGCGTCGATACCGGCCTCGCGCGCCTTGCCCGCCGCGGCCTCCACCAGGCGGCGGTAGGTGGCCGCGAGCGCCGGATTGGCCAGCCGCTCCCCCGCCCGCGGCGCGCGCCCGCCCAGCAGGTACTGCGCCGCCGAGGATGTCCACTCCGTCCCGAAAAGCTCCGCAACGGAGATGACGGAGTTCTCGATCGATGCCAGCACCGGGAAGCCGCGCTCCGCGTAGCCGATGGCCGCGTCGAGAACCGTTGCGACATCGATGGTTCCGTGGTCGCGGAGCAGCATCAGCCAGGCCAGCGTCGAGCCCGGGATCGCCGCCGCGGTCAATCCCGAGCCCGGGATCTCGGCGAGCCCAAGCCCGCAGTACGCGTCGACCGTCGCCGCGGCCGGCGCCGGGCCCTGGCCGCACAGCACCTGCACCAGGCGGCCCGCCTGCGCAAACAACAGGCTCATGTCCCCGCCCGGACCGTTCAGGTGCGGCTCCACCACCTGCAACACGAACCCGGCCGCGGCCGCCGCATCGAACGCATTCCCGCCGCGCTCCAGGATCGCCATGCCGGCGGCCGACCCGAGATAGTGCGTCGAGGCCACCATGCCGACATGGCCCTGCAATTCCGGACGAGTCGTGAATTCTGGCACGAACGCCAGTATGTCCCAGCGTTTCGGCGGGGCATCGGATGGATAGCCGAAGAAGGCACAGCGAAGAGAATGGTCGCCGTCCGGCGGCTGCCTGCACGCTGCGCCCGTCGGCACGAGACGACGTAGGAGGCGAATGAGTGGTGTTCGGCGTATATGTCTCATTGGTGCTAGTCGTCGGCGCGTACACGGCGCTGGCCCTCTGGCCACCGCGACGCCCACCGGCTATCGCCGTCATAGCGTTCTTCGTGAGCCACCTGATCAACGAACTGCCTGGTATTGCCCTGGCGGCATTGATCGTCGGCACCGTGCTCTCCGTCGCCGTAGGGGCGCCCACCTCACCCGGCGACCTGGTCTTCTTCGTACTTGCCGGGCTGAGCGCGGTCGGACTCATCGCCGTCATGAGGCGCGGACTCGCGGCGCGCACGGTCGTGGCGCGAGCGGTGGAGACGGAACTCGGAGCCGGCGCGTGGTCGTCGCGCATCCACCGCGGATGGTCGGGCCGTCGCCTCGCCCGTGATCTCCTCGGGCCGTTTCCGGTACGGCCACCGGGCATCCGACGCGTGAAAAACGTGGCATACGGCCATGCCGGGCGCCGCAACCGGCTGGACGTGTATTACCGCCGTTCCGGCGGCCACCCCGGTCCGGTGCTAGTGCACTTTCATGGCGGGCATTTCCAGATCGGCCACAAGAGCCGCGAGGCGCGTGCGTTGCTCTTCCGGCTTGCCGGCGAGGGGTGGTTGTGCATCAGCGCCACCTACCAGCTCCGCGCCGCAGGCCGATTTCCACACTCGCTCATCGATGCCAAAAAGGTTGTCCACTGGGCGGTCTCGAACGCTTCGGAATACGGCGGCGATCCCGGAATGATCATCGTGTCGGGAAGCTCGGCCGGCGCGCACCTGGCGTCGATGGCCGCACTGACGGCCAACACCGCGAAGTTCCAGCCCGGTTTCGAGGATGCCGACACGTCGGTGGCGGCGGCCGTATGCCTGTACGGGTACTACGGCGGTCGGGGCGCCTCGCGAGGACTCGCCAGCTCACCCGTGGGATGGATCGGACGGGACGCACCCCCGTTCGTGGTCGCGCACGGTGAGAATGATCCGCTCATCCCGGTCGAGCATGCGGACGACTTCGTGCGACGGCTGCGCGAGGGCTCGGCGAGCCCGGTCGTGTACTTCCGCCTCCCGGGCGGCGAGCACTCCTTCGATCTCTTCTGCTCGCCGCGGTTCGACGCCGTCATCGAGGGCGTCGCGGCATTCGGCGAATGGTTGCGACGGGCGCGTAGCTGAGCGAGCGCAGCACCGTCGTGTGATCGCCTGTCAGAGGGGCGGCGGCACGGCCCGCGCTTCCGCGAGTGCTTCGTCGGCCCAGGCGACCTGCTGGTCGGTCCCCCAGTGCCCGGCGGCGTCGCGTGCTCGTTCGAACGCCGCGACCGCCTCGGCACGTCGGCCGGCAGCGAGGCGAGACCAGCCGAGGTTGTTGTACAGGCTGACCCGCCAGCGGAGCGTGCGGGGGTCGGACACACCTTCAAGGATCTCCAACGCGTGCTGCGTCCAGTACGCGGCCGCGTTCGGCTCGGCGATCGCCAGCATGTGCAACGCATCGACGTGGAGAAACGTAAGCCCCGTCGCATGGGCCGCATCGGCGGCCGTCCGGAACAGCGGCGCTGCGGCCGCCGGTTCGCCCGCCGAGTTGCGCACCCGACCACGCTCCAGCGAAACCCGCACCGCCACGACGGGCGCGGCGGCGCACACCGCATCGAGGACGGCGTCCGCCTCGCCGAAGCGGTCCTGCAAGCCCAGCGCCCGCGCGACCTGCGTCTGCAACTCGGCGCGGGCGACGGCATCGTCTTCTGTCTCCGCCGCGTCTCGCAGCCGCCGCTCCGAACCCGACGGGTCCGAGAAGTCCCACAGTCCATCGAGATCCGCCTGCGCCAACGTCATACCGAGATCGTAAAGCGAAGTCTGCCAAGGGAAATCCCGCACAGGCTCGGGAAGGGCCGGAAGCGAGTCGAATGGCCTTAGGTGGCACCACGGCGACGTCGCCGAGAGGCGCGAACTGCGTCATGGGCGATGGCCCAGGTCGATGACGCGATCACAGACCGTGGCAGCGTCGTCGCGGTGCGAGACCATGACGATGGTGCGGTCGGGGCAGGCGGCGACCACATCGGCCAGCACAGCGATCGCGGTCGGATGGTCGAGGTGGGCGACGGGCTCGTCCAGCAGCAGCACCGGACGTTCGGAGAGCACGGCGCGAGCGAGGCCGAGCCGTGCCCGCTCGCCACCGGACAGGTCGCGGTGGTCGGCGCCGATCATGGTGTCCAGGCCCTCGGGCAGCTGCGCGAACCACGGTGCGAGCCCGGCGTCGCGGATGGCGCGATGCAGGTGCGCATCTGTCGCGTCGGGGCGTGCGAGCAGCAGGTTCTGCCGCAGGCTCGTGGCGAACACGTGCGGCTCGTCATGGAGGATCGCGAAGTGCGCGCGGACCTGTTCGAGGTCCAGGTCTAGGGCGCTGGTCCCGTCGATGGTGTAGCTCCCGGCGCTCGGGTCCAGCCCGCGCGCGAGCACGGACAGCAGCGTGGTCTTGCCGCAGCCGGACGGCCCGATGATCATGACGCGTTCGCCGGGGTCCAGGCGCAGCCGCACCGGGCCGAGATCCGGTCGGTTCCCCGCACCGGGGTGAGCGTCGGACCCGGCGTCCGGCACGCCCCACGATGCGGTGAGATCGATGAGTTCGAGTGTGGGCGCGGGCTGGCGGGCATGCGACGTCGCCGCTGCTGCCGCCTGCGCTTCCGGTGTTGTGACCGTCGCCGCTTCCGGGCCCGGCACCGTGAGCGCGTCCGGCACCGCAGCCTGCGCCACGGCTGGCGGCTGAGAGAGCAAGCGGCGCACGCGATGTCGCGCGGCCGTCGACCGGGCCAGCGACGTCATCGCGTCGGGCACCGCCACTAGGACCTCCCCCAGCGCGATCGGCGTCACGACCAGCAGCGCGGCCACCGGTGCCGTCACCGCGCCGTGCCGGGCCGCCGCGAACGCAATCACCGCCACGGCCACGGTCGCCGCCGCGACCGCAACCGTGGTGAGCGCCGTGTCGATCGCGCGGCCGGCCGCTTGCCGCCGCACCGCGCCGCGCAGCGCACGATGATCGGCCGCGAGCCGCGCCAGGATCGCCGGCCCGGCGCCGATCGCCCGCAGCTCGTCGGCATGCTGGGCGGCGAGCAGCGCCGACTCCGCGACCGCCGCACGCCCGGCCAGCACGGCGGACTGCGCCCGCGTCTGAATCCACCAGTCGACCGCCCCGACCGCGGCCACCACCACGAGCAGACCGGCGATGGCCAGCCCCGCAGTCGGGAGCAGCAGTCCCGCGACGCCGGCGGCCACCGCACAGCCCACTCCGGTCGCGATCATCGGCACGGTCACGCGGACCTGCGCGTCCACCTCGTCATCGAGGTCCGAGACGATCGAGGTGAGCATCTCGGAGCGGCGCCGGCGGCCCAACCGCGCCGGGGTGAGCGGAATGAGGGCGGCGAAGAGCCGCGCTCGTCGGGAGGTGAGATCGGCCAGCGCGGTGTTGTGGGACGCGATCCGCTGCGCGTAGCGAAGACCCGGGCGGGCGATGCCGAAGGCACGGACCCCGACGATCGCGACCATCAGCGTCAGGATCTGCGGGCGCGCCGCCGCGGAGACGATCAGCCACCCCGCGGTAGCGGTCAGCGCGATGCCGCAGGCGGCGGCCAGTCCCCCGACGATGCCGGAGCGCACGACCCCACCGCTCGGGCGCCACGCACCCCGCATCTCGGCCGTTTCCGGCTTCTCGTGAGCGAGAACCGTCGGGCCGGGCAGCGGGCGTGCGTCCGGCGGCTGCAGGTCGATGCGCGCCATCACCGCGCCCCTGCCGGGAGCAAATCGCCTGCTGCGGCATCGATCTCGCTGGGCGCGGCATCCGGGCCGATCTCGATGTGCGTGTCCGCGATATCGACCAGATCCCGGCGATGCGTGACGGCTATGACGATGTGTTCGCGCGCGAGGCGCGCGAGGACCGCATGGACCGCCTCGGACGCCCGACCATCGAGGTGTGCGGTCGGCTCGTCGAAGGCGAGCGCGGGTGCGTCGTCCAGCATGGCCCGCGCCATCCCGAGCCGGGCCCGCTGCCCCGCGGACAGGCCGAAGCCGTCGTCGCCGATCACGGTGTCCAGGCCGGCGGGCAACTGGTCCAGCAAGCCGACCGCGTCGAGCGTGTCAGCAAGTTCGCCGTCGGTGCGCGCCGGCCCGGCGGTGACGCCCGCTCCGATCAGCAGGTTCTCGCGGACGGTGCCGGGGAGCAGGAACGGCCGCTGGGTCACCAGATGCGTACGCGGCGCGTGCACGGTGCCGGAGGTGGGAGCCCGCAGTCCCGCCAGGATCGTGAGCAAGGTGGTCTTGCCGCTGCCGGACGCTCCGGTGATGACGGTCAGCCCCCTCGGGGCGGTGAACGTGATCGCGGCCAGCGCGTCGACGGGCGCGCCCGGGTACCGGAACCGGAGCCGGTCGGCGACGATGCGGCCGAGCGCCGGCACGGCAGGCACCGGGGCACCGCCCGCCGCCGACTCGAGGAGCCCAAGCGCATCATCAATCGCCGCAGCGCCGTCCGCCGCGGAATGGAACTCCGCGCCGACCCGGCGAATCGGCCAGTACGCCTCGGGGGCGAGCAGGATGGCGACGAGGCCCGTGCCGAGCGGCATGGATCCGGCCGCGAGCCGTAGCCCGACGGCGACCGCCACCATAGCAACGGAGATGGTCGCGAGAAGTTCCAGCGCCGCCGAGGACGTGAAGGCGAGTTTGAGCGTGGCAATCGTCGCCACGCGGTGCCGGTCGCCGGTGCGGCGCACCTGCCCGGTCTGGCGCCGCGCCCTGCCGTAGGCGACGAGGGTCGGCAGCCCGCGCACCGCGTCCAGGAACTGGCCTGATAGGCCGGCCAGCGCCGCCCATCGGCGCCTGGTGGCGTCCGCGGTGGCGTGCCCGATCAGTGCCGCGAAGACGGGCAGCAGCGGGACGGTGAGCACGACGATCAGCGCGCTGGGCCAATCTACGAACAGCATTGTGCCGATCGTGAGCACCGGCAGTACGCCGGCACCGATGAGCGCAGGAAGATAGCGAGCGACATACGGTTCGACAGCGGTGGCGCCGCTGGTCGCCACGGTGAAGGCGTCCACGGCAGGCGTGGCTGGCTGGCCTTCCGGGTCGCGCGCCGACCCCCCGTCGCTGCGCGACAGCATGACCTCGAGCAGCCGCTCACGTAACGCCGTGGAGACCGTCACACCCGCCCGCGCCGCACCGATCTCACTTGCCGCCGCGATCACTGCTCGAACGGCCGCGACGGTCACCAGCGCCCAGGCCGCACCGGTGGGAGAGGCATGCTCGACGACCGCTACCACCAGGGCCGCCACGGCGAACGCCTGCGCCACCGCGGCGACGCCGCCGAGCACCCCGAGCGCTCCGAGCAGGCCGACCGGTCCGCGACACTGCGGCAGCAGCCGTAGCAGTCGCGGGTCGAAGGGCCGCACGGTCAACCCGCCGCCCTCGCGGAGCCTTCCCGCGTGGCATCGCCGGACGGCAGCCCGACCGGGACCGTCGGGTCGACATGCTGGGCGGAGATGCGGCGCCGGAACACCCAGTAGGTGTAGCCCTGGTAGATCAGCACGATCGGCGTGAAGATCAGCGCGACGACGGTCATGATGCCCAGGGTGTGCGTGCTGCTGGCGGCGCCGTGGATCGTGAGCGACCACGCCGGGTCCAGGGTGGACGGCATGACGTTCGGGTAGAGCATGGCGAACATGGCGACGACGGCCGCGCCGATGGTGAGTACGGTACCCGCGAAGCTCCACCCCTCCCGGCCGCGGGCGGCCGCGGCGAGAGCAGCGAGCAGGGCGATCGCCGCCACGGCGGCCGCGGTCCACGACTGCACGCTGCCGTGCTTGCTGCCCAGGACGACGAATAACACCACGGCCAGCAGCGCGGCGACCGGGCCGGTACGTAGAGCGATGCGGCGCGCGCGCACCCGGATCGGGCCGTCGGTCTTGAGCGCGACGAACAGTGCACCATGCGTCAGGAAGAGGGCCACCGTCGTCAGCCCGCCGAGCAGGCCCACCGGACCGAGGAGGGTGAAGAGCGTCCCGGTGTATTCCCCATGCGCGTCGATCGGGACACCGTTCACAATGTTGGCGAGCGCCACCCCCCACAGCAATGCGGGCACGGCCGAACCGATGACAATCGCGATGTCCCAACGCTTCCGCCACTGCGGGTCGTCGATCTTGGCCCGATATTCGAAACCCAGCGCACGGATGATCAGCGCCACGAGAATCAACAGCAACGCCAGGTAGAACCCGGAGAACAAGGTCGCATACCAATACGGGAATGCCGCGAACATGGCACCGCCGGCGGTCAGGATCCAGACCTCGTTACCGTCCCAGAACGGGCCGACGGAGTTCAGCAGAACCCGGCGATCGGCTGGGGTGCGGCCGAGCACCGGCAACAGCATTCCGACGCCGAAGTCGAAACCTTCGAGCACCAGGTACCCGATCCAGAGCACTGCGATCAGAACGAACCAGATGACAGGCAAATCCATGATGAATCAGATCCCTTGTTCCGGTGTGGTGGAGGTTGTCTTCGATCGGGGCCGTCAGTACGCGAACACCATCGGCGCTTCGGCCGCGTCGCCGTCATTGCCGTCCGACGTGGCTGGCGGCTCGTACGGCTCGGCCCCGGCGCGCACGTAGCGCAGCGTCAGCTTCACCTCGATCACGGCGAGCACCGCGTATAGCAGGGTGAAGACGAGGAGCGAGGTGAGCACTGTCCACGCACCCACTCCCGGGGACACGCCGCTCGGTGTCGCCATCAGACCGAACACGAGCCACGGCTGGCGGCCAGTCTCCGTGAAGATCCAGCCGAAGGAGTTCGCCAGCAGCGGCATCAGCGGCCCGATCGCGATAGCCAGGAACCACCAGCGCGCCTGCGGCACGCGCTTGCCCCGCGTCGCCCACAGGGTGGCGACGGCCATGATCAGCGCGACGATGCCCAGGCCGATCATCAGCCGGAACGACCAGTAGGACAGCGGGACGTACGGCATGTACGAGGCCGCCGAAGCGAGCCCGAGCGGGTCGTGGCCGAACTGCTGCAGGTATTGGGCGTTGAGATCGTTCAGGCCGGCGACCGGTTTCGAGAAACTGCCCGTCGCCAGGAAGCTGAGCAGGCCGGGGATCGTGATCGCGAACTTCTCCGACGTGCCGCTCAACGAGCCGACGGTGAACAGGGAGAAGGGCGCGTGGCCCGACGCGGAATTGTAAAGCGCTTCAGCCGCAGCCATTTTCATCGGCTGCACTTCGGTCATGATCTTGCCCTGGATGTCCCCGGTGATGATCACGAGCACGGCGGACACGGCGGTCACCCAGGCCCCGACGCGCGTCACCGTCCGGTACATGGGCAGATCCTCGCCGACATTCTTCCGGCGCATGTGCCACAGACCGACCGCCAGGACGAACGCTCCGGCCGTCATATACGCGGCGACGATCACGTGCGGGAAGGTGATCAGCTGCACCTTATTGGTGAGGACGGCACCGAAGTCGGTGAGCTCGGCACGTTTGGTGACCGGGTTGTAGGTGTAGCCGACGGGATTCTGCATGAACGAATTCGCCGCCAGGATGAAATAGGCGGACAACATTGTCCCGATCGCCACCAGATACATTGACAGATTGTGCAACTTCGCCGGCAGCCGACCCCAGCCGAAGATCCATAGGCCGAGGAAGGTGGATTCCATGAAGAACGCCAACAATGCCTCGATGGCGAGCGGCGCACCGAAGATATCCCCGACGAATCGCGAATAATCGCTCCAGTTCATGCCGAATTGGAATTCCTGCACGATGCCGGTGGCCAGACCCAACGCGAAGTTGATCGTGAATAGTTTGCCCAGCAGCTTGGTGGTGCGCAGCAGATCCGGTCTCTTGGTGCGGAGGTACGCGGTCTCGAACCCGGCTACCACCATTGCGAGGCCGATCGTGATCGGCACGAAAAAGTAGTGATAGACGGTGGTGATCGCAAACTGCCATCGAGCGACAGCGACCGGATCCATGGGTGACCTCCGAACGATCCGTGATGTCGGGGCTCCGGCCATCACGCCGTGACTTCCGCTTCCGATCATCGAATGTCGCGGGAGATGACGCGCACGGCCAACGTCCCCCATCACGGAGCCGAACGTCCCGAACGGGCGGAATCGGGCATGCGGTGATGTGGGCTATCTCATGGCTCTTCTCATGCTTTTCCAGCGGCCATTCTCACGGCCCGTCACGCGGCAATTGCGGGCTTCGACATCCGGGGCGGGCGGACGGCGCGCCTCCGATGTCCGAAAAGCGCCCGAAACGCCGACGGGGCCCAAAGTCATACGACGCGGCGGGACATTCGGCACTGGCGACCGAAAGGCAGCCAAAGGAACGTTGAGGACGTGAGGCGTCGTGCGCGACCGGCACCGGCCCACTGACCGTTTCGGCTCACCGTTTCGGCCGCGCACGCGGGTGCGACATGGATGTGACGAGGTCGCCGGCAGCAGGCCGCGACCGCCAGCCGCGGTATCCAGGAAAGGGATGACCGAAATGGTGTATGTGGCACCCGGGAAGACCGGGAGCATCGTCAGCGTGCAGCCACGGTACGAGAACTTCATCGGGGGCAAGTGGATCGAGCCGACCGAGGGGAAGTACCGCACCGACCTCAGCCCCGCTACCGCCGCGCCGATCACCGAGGTCGCGGAATCGACTCCCGCCGACATCGAGCTCGCCCTCGACGCGGCCCACGCGGCGAAGGATGCCTGGAGCGAACGTTCGGCCGCCGGCCGCGCCGAAGTGCTGAACGCCATCGCCGACGCCGTGGAGAAGAACAAGGAGATGCTGGCCGTCGCCGAGAGTTGGGAAAACGGCAAGCCGGTGCGGGAGACCCTGAACGCGGACATTCCGCTGGTGGTCGACCACTTCCGGTATTTCGCCGCCGCTGCCCGCGCGGAAGAAGGCCGCACCACCGAAATTGACAAGGACCTCGTCGCGTACCACTTCCAGGAGCCGCTGGGCGTGGTCGGCCAGATCATCCCGTTCAACTTCCCGCTGCTGATGGCCGCCTGGAAGCTGGCCCCGGCACTGGCCGCCGGCAACTGCTCGGTGATCAAGCCGGCGTCGCCGACGCCGTGGTCGATCCTGAAGCTGATGGAGGTCATCGAGGACGTGCTCCCTGCCGGCGTCATCAACGTGGTGACCGGCCCCGGTGGCGAGATCGGCAAGGCGCTGGCCACCAACCCGCGGATCGCCAAGATCGGCTTCACCGGCGAGACGGTCACCGGCCGGCTCATCATGCAGTACGCGGCGCAGAACATCATCCCGTCCACCGTCGAACTCGGCGGCAAGAGCCCGAACATCTTCTTCGCCGACGTCATGAACGACGATGACGGATTCCTGGACAAGGCCGTCGAGGGGCTCGTTCTGTACGCGTTCAACAAGGGCGAGGTGTGCACCTGCCCGTCCCGGGCGCTGATCCAGGAGAGCATCTACGACCGCTTCATGGAGCGCTGCCTGGACCGGATCGCCGCGATCAAGCAGGGCAATCCGCTGGACGTCACGACGCAGCTCGGACCGCAGGTGTCCGCGCAGCAGCTGGAGAAGATCGCCTCCTACGTACAGATCGGACGCGACGAGGGTGCTGAGGTACTGATCGGTGGACAGCGGGCCGAGATTCCCGGCGAGTTCGCCGAGGGGTACTTCTTCCAGCCGACGGTCCTCAAGGGACACAACAAGATGCGGGTCTTCCAGGAGGAGATCTTCGGCCCCGTCCTGGCGGTGACCACGTTCACGGACGAGGCGGACGCGCTGTCGATCGCCAACGACACGCTGTACGGGCTCGGCGCCGGGGTGTGGACCCGCGACGGGTCCCGCGCCTACCGGATGGGCAGGGCCATCAAGGCCGGCCGGGTGTGGACGAACTGCTACCACCAGTACCCCGCCGGTGCCGCCTTCGGCGGTTACAAGATCTCCGGAATCGGCCGGGAGAACCACCGGATGATGCTCGAGCACTACAGCCAGACGAAGAACCTGCTGGTCTCGTACAGCTCCAAGCCGATGGGCCTGTTCTAGGTCTATTGACGTGCCTGTTGACATGCCGGCCAACGAGTTTCCCGTGCGGTTGGCTGCCACCCCGGCGGCGCGCGAGGCGATCGCTCGCCTGCGCGCCGCCACGGGCGGTCCGGTGATGTTCGTGCAGTCCGGCGGATGCTGCGCCGGAAGCACGCCCATGTGCTATCCGGACGGCGAGTTCCTGGTGGGCGACATCGATGTTCTGCTGGGCGACATCGACGGCTGCCCGTTCTACATCGACCGGCGCCTCGATGCCGCCTGGCACCAAGAACAGTTCGTCATCGACGTCGAAGCCGGTGAGCCCGAAGGGTTCTCGCTGGCCGCGGGCCCTGGTCTGCGGTTCGTTACCCGCTCGTCCGCGTGTGCACCGGCGCCGTCGTCGACGCCAGCCCCGTTTTCTCCGATGACGTAGATGACGTGGCAGCGGGCTCGGGCCGGTTCGGGGCGGCGGCGCCTTCGTCGATGAGGTGCATGGCGTGGTGTCGCGCCGCCCGCCGGTCGAAGGTCTCCGTGCGTTGGCAGCCAGCCGCTCGGCCGAGTTCGGCGATCACCGCGTCCGCAAAGTCCACCCCGCTGCGACATTCGGCCAGGGCAGAACGCACGACCTCGTCTCGTTCGACTCGCAACTCGCGCGCATCCAGCAAGCCGTTCAGCACCTCGACGCAGCGCGCGCCCGGTACCTTGTAGGCGCGACGCAGAACCCAGTACACCTCGACAACTGTCACGAGGCTCAGATAACCAGGGTCCGCCTCGGTCAGATCCTCGATGAGGGCCGACGCGATCGGGGACTGCCGTGGATCATCCTGAACGAGGTAGCGGACAACGACGTTGGTGTCGAGCCCGATCACCGGACGTCCGTTGCGCCGGCCGCGATGGCGTCGTTCATGTCGGCTACCGTCACGGGCCGCGTCGGTGGTGGAACCGAACCCTTTAAGTCTCTGACCGACGCCGACTGACGATGGATCTCATAGCCGCCCGTCCCGGTAGGAACGAAGTCCAGCCGGGATCCGGGATGGAGGCCGAGCTTGGCACGTACGTCGGCCGGGATGGTGATCTGGCCCTTGCTGGTGACTGTCGCAGACGTCATGACCGGCCTCCTTACCCGCAGTAAGGCAAGAATACACCTCGGTCGCACAAGCGAATCCGCGAACGGATTACCCCTGGTTGAGCGGTGGGAGCCTGTTCTCGAGGAGATGGCGTTTCCACGCATGGGCACCGGCGCTGGTCGCACTCGCTCTCGGCTCAGCGTGCTCAGCGCGGTTGGCCTCAGGGCTGGCGTGGGACGATCGCCGGTGTGTCGGGTGGCCCACGCGCCCGGCGCTTGGGTCAGCACGTCGGTGGCCAGCACTGTCAGATAGCGAACAACTGATACTAAGCGCGACGAGTGTTCTCACTTACCGATGGACAGCGAACACTTTCCCGGGAACGTGGACGATGTGTGCAAGGACGCCTGAACGGGCGGAAAACCGGCTGCAAGATACGTCGACGCGAACGTGCGACGGCGCCGAGACCTACGGAAATGGGTGGAGCTGAGGGGACTCGAACCCCTGACCCTCACACTGCCAGTGTGATGCGCTACCAGCTGCGCCACAGCCCCTTGCTGGATGGTGTCCGGCCGCAGGTCGAACTCGACAAGTTTAGCAACATGCCACGCGCAGTCCTAATCGCGGCCCGGGTATGACGACGTTCGCGGCGCGAGCGCCGTCATACCCGTTCTCCCCCACCGATACCGCCGGGTCGAATCCAGGTTCGCCGACTCGGGCTCAGCTCCCGGAGCTGGTGGGCGCTGGTGACGACGAACCGCTCTTGGGCAGCAGGTTCGTGAGCCAGTTGACGTCGTTCGTGTTGAGCGGCACGCCGTCCTTGGCGACAGTCGGGGTGCCGGCCTGCCTGCCGACCTTGGCGGCGACGTCCGTCAGCGAGGTCAGATTGGTCTGTGCATCCTTCTTCGCTGCCTCCACGTCGGCGCCGTCCGAGATCTGCTTCTGGGTCGCCGCGGACGCCCCCACCTGCCCGGCGAGCTTCGCAAGCTCGGCGTTGGACAGATCCGTGGACCCGTTCTCCTTCGGCTGGTTCTTCGCGTCGTAGATCGCGGTGTGGAAGGCCATGAACACCCCGGGCTTGGAGCCGTCGCCCTTGGCGACCGCCATGAGCGCGCCGTAGGCACGGGTCGAGTACGTGCCGGAGTGCGACGACCCGTCCAGGAAGTCGACCATGCGATAGTGCAGGCCGAGTTGACCGTCGTCGACGGCCTTGGCGATCTGCTGTCCGAACTGGTGCTCGAAGTCGGCGCAGAGCGGGCAGAGCGCGTCCTCGTAGACGTCCAGCACGACGCCCGGGCTGCCGTTGCCGACGGGGGTGACGGTGATGACGCCGTTCGCGTCCATGGTCGCGACCGACTTGGTGGAGGTCCCGTAGCCGGCTCCCTGTTGGGCCGTGTTCCGGGAATGCAGCACCAGCCCGATCGCGATTACCGCGATGATGACGACGATCGCGACACCGCCGATGATGAGCTGCGTCCGGTCGCCGCTGCTGCGCCGCGCGGCAGCGACCGATGCGCGGCCGCCCTTGCCGGATTTGCCCTTGGTGCCCTTGGGTCCGCCGGACGCTGGGCCCGGAACCGGACCCCGACCGCTCTTGGCCACGAGATGCCCTCCTTGAGTGCGCATCCGTCGCGCACCACCCGGTGCGCGACCACGTCAGACTATCTATGCGTTATCTATGCCCGGCGTGCCGGCGTGTCCATGTCGGCCGGCCGGCCGCGAACGTCGTCATGGGCGGCGGCTTCGTCACCGTCGTCGCCGTCATCACTGGCGTCATCCTCGACCCGTCCGCGCGCCAGCCGGTCGACCGACAGCCACGACGAGGGCCGCACCAGCAGGTAGATCGAGACGATCAGCAGGCCGGTGTCCCGGAGTATCTCCAGCGTGTATTCGGTGGCGCCGGTCTGCACGGCTCCCCCGCCGCCGAAGCATCCGCAGTCGATCGACAATCCGCGTGCCGCAGCGGATATCACACCGATGAGGAACGCGAGCATCAGCAGTGCGGACAGCAGCGCACCGAGCCGGGTCGCGAGACCCACCAGCAGGATCAACCCCACGGCGATCTCGAGATACGGCAGGATCGCGGCGACCGTCTCGGCGAGCCCGTCGGGCAGCAACTGGTAGCCCTTGACGGCGACCCTCGTCTGCGCGGGGTCCGACGCCTTGATGATCCCGGAGACCAGAAAGACGACGCCGAGCAACAGCCGCGCCGCGAGGCCGACCAGGTCCCACAGCCGGTGGCGGCCCACAGTCAGAGATGTGCGCACACCCCTTACCGTACCGATCGCGATGTGCAAATCATGTGAGATCCGCCCGGATTGCGCGTTACCCCGCGCTGGAGGTGGTCGCCGAGGCCGGCGCCACGTCCAGTTGTGTGATGAGATCGATCACCCAGGCCACCGAGGGGACTCCGTTGGTGGAATTCGCCGGTGTGCGCATCAGCACCCGACTGCCGATGGGAACCCCGACCAGCGCCGCGAACGGGGAGCTGGAGCTGAGCGGGAAGGCCTGCGGACCGGTGCCGGCCTGCGGGTTCTTGCCGGTGGGATCGGGCCAGCTCTGCTGCGTCTGGCTGCCGTCCCAGGCGGTGGCAACGTATTGCACGAGCACGTCGCCGGCCTGCGCAGGCGCCCCGTGGCCTTTCGCGACGAGCGTCACACCGGGCTGGGCGGGATCGGGCAGCGACTTCGGCACCGTGATCGTCGGCACCTCTCCGAGCTTTCCGCTGGCCGTGGGCCACCCGGCAGGAATGTCCTGCGGGGTTGCCGTCAGATCGGCCGCGGCGTTCGTCGCGTACACGCCCACCACGTCGATCACGAAGATCAGGCTGGCCCCGCCGGGGATCTTCGGCGGGCTGCCGGCCGCGCCGTAGCCGTCCCACGCCGGGAAGCTCAGCAGCACCCGACTGCCCTGCTTCACACCCTGCAGACCGACGTTCCAGCCGGCGACCACCTGCGGCCGCGCCACGCCGATCTGCGTGGTGAACACGGCCTTGCGGTCGTAGGAGTTGTCGAACTCCTGGCCGCCCCACACCTGGCCGAGGTAATTGACGACGACGGTGTCGCCGGCCTTGGACTGCGGGCCGTCGCCCTCGCTCAGGATCACCCGCTGCAGGCTCTGCGGCGCGGCCGTCTTCGGAACGGTGATGGTCGGCTTTTCGCCGAACGTGCCTGTCGCCTGCGGCATTGCGTCGCGAGCAACGGGAGCGGCGACAGCGGTGTCCGCGGGGATCTCCGGCCCCGCCGGGACCGGTGACGATGTGGTGGTCGGCGCGGACGTCGAGGTGGTGGCGGTATCCGTCTGGCCGGTTGTCGAGGATGACGACGTTCCGGTGTCGGACGAGTTCGACTGGTTCGAGGTACCGGCGGCGCACGCCGACAGCGTCACCAGCGCGGGGACGAGAACGGCGGATACTGCCAGGGCGCGCAGGCGCATGCCTTGCTCACTTTCGGGTCTGGGTCGTCACGTCGCGGAGCGTCGCTGTCGCGTCGCCTTCCCGGTTATGACGGCCGCAGCGGACGTTCCGACGGTCGGCGCCCGCGGTCAACCCGCCCATTCTGCCAGCACCGCGTCGGAGAGTGCGGGCCACAGCGGCCGGGACCAGTCGCCGAAGTCCCGGTCGGTCAGAGCGACGAGCCCGATCCCGACCTCGGGGTCGGCCCAGCAGAAGGTACCGGACTGCCCGAAGTGCCCGACCGTACGCGGCGAGTTGTCCGCGCCCGTCCAGTGCGGATGCTTGGTGCCCCGGATCTCGGGGCCGAGACCCCAGTCGTTCGGGCGCTGCACACCGTATCCGGGCAGCACGCCGTTAAGGCCGGGGAACGCGACAGTCGTTGCCTGCGCATGAGTCTCGCGTGCGAGCAGCGTCGGTGCGAGCAGCTCGCGCGCGATCGTCGCGATGTCCGGCGCGGTGGAGAGCCCGCCGTGCCCGGCGTGACCCTCGAGCGACGTCCGCGCCATGCCGAGCGGGCCGGTGACGCCCTCGCGAACGTAGTCAGCGAACGCGAAACCGGATCGTTGGGCCACCAGGTCGCCGAGCACCGCGTATCCGGCGTTCGAGTAGATGCGCCGGCGTCCGGGCGCGCTCTGGATGTCCGGGCCCCGGAAGGAGAGCCCGGACGCGTGCGCGAGCAGGTGCCTGACCGTCGCCCCCGGCGGGCCCGCCGGCTCGTCCAGGCCGAGGACGCCCTCCTCGATGGCGAGCAATACCGCGTGCGCGGTCAGCAGTTTCGTCACGGATGCGAGCGGGAAGACGCGATCGAGGTCCCCGCGGGTGGCGATGACGCCGTCCCGGTCGACAGCGGCGGCCGCCACGTGCGGCACGGGCCAGGAGTCTGTCAGTTCCAGTGCGCGCACGGACAGACACTACGTCATGGGCGGTCCGGCACCGGCCTCCCGGCCGGCGGATGCGACGTCAACCAAATCCGGTGTCAATCCCACAGGCTCGGCGGGATGATCCGGTCGATGGCGTTGCCGAGTATCAGAATGCCGCTGGTTTTCGCGTGGTCTGCAGGATCGTCGCATTCGAACAGGATGACCGTCTTGTGCAAGTCGGGTGCGTAGGTGCCGATGAGGCTGTCGGGAGTGCTCCCGTCTGGGCTGCACCCGAGCGCGAGCCCGGCCTCCCAACCTTCGACGTCGCTGTTGCAACTGTGCGACTTCACGTAGTAGATGGGGTTGACCACCATAGCGACGTGATCGTCGTCTGCCTGGTTGAAGCCGATCGACGGTGCCACCTCGGAGCCGGGTGGCGTCTCGTCGAATCTGAACGCGCCATAGCCCGTCTGCAGGGAGGGGCACTGGGAGTCGCTGCCAACAGTGCGCTCCCCGATCTCGTAGTAGCTGCGTTCGAGGAGCAAGCCCGTGCCGTCCGCCGACTCGTCGAACGACAAGTCGATTCTTGCGGTGATGGACGAACCGCGATCGTTGTATTTGTAGTTGATCGTTCCGCCGCCATTGCAATAGGCGCTGTCTCCGATGTTGCGCTTGCCTGTGCGAACCGCCGCCTGATCGAGCGCCTTCCATCGGATGAGCAGCGCCTTGATCGCTTGGAGCTCACGGATCATGGCGGGCGATGGGGTGATGCAACCATCGTGCCAGCGCTCTCCCCAGCAGCTGACGAGCGTGTCCACCAGGCCGCGGACGAGGGCCTTGTCGTCGGTGCGGGTTCCTTCCGGGGTCACGAAAGGCGCCGTCAGCCAGTCCATCACGTCCATGTCCAGCACGACTTCACCGCACTTGTCGTTGGCGGCCTGCGACAGCTTTCGTAGATGGCCGACCATCTCGGTGAAGAGGTCGGCGAGTTGGTCGAGCGAGCTGCCCGGCTTCTTGTTGTGGATGTCGGCGGTCTTGCGCGCGGCGTCGGCTGTCGGACCTGTGTCCAGCCCGGCGTTCTTCAGCGCCTCGGAGACAGCGCCGAAGGGCCCGACGCCACCCCCGGAGAAGTGCGAGACGTACACGGCGGTCCGGTCGGGGTCCGGCACTATCGGCGCCGGCCGCAGGTCGAAACCCGCGCCCGTGTAGGCGAAGCCGAGCACGTCTTGCTGCGGCAGACCGGTGATCTCGAGCTGGGCCATCGCGGCGAGTTGCAGGCCGTGCGGCTGCATGTCCACCCCGTGCAGAGTGCCGTCGGGCAGATCCTTGAAGGCGCCGATCGAGGTGATGGGCGTGAGCGTGATCGCCGTGTCGAAGACCAGGGCGTCCTTCGGGAGGTGCAGCGTGTAGGTGACGCCGCTCGCGGTCAGGCTCACGTCGCCGCCGGCGGGACCGACGGTCTTCGTGACGGCATCGTCGTCGGCCAGGCCGACCGTAGTGAGCGGAGCCGCGAAATCGACCGACCGGATCGGCCACGGGGTGGCCTTGACCGCGGCCAGGAAATCCTTGGCCACGTCGGACAGGTTGCCCTCCGACGGCTTCTGGGTTGGCGCCGTTGTCGACCCGGAGTTCGATCCACCGGTTGCGCCCGTGCCTGTCGGGTGGCCGGCCGTCATCGCCGTGCACCCCGACACGAGGACGAGCGCCGACGTCACCATCGCCACCAGCTTGGTCACGGCAGATCTCGTGCGCATGGACACCCCTCGAATTCCGGACGGTCGGCCGCGAGCGTCACGGCCATGTCCCGGGACGTTATCGAGCGATTCGGCTCGCGCCAATGGACCTTGCGAAGGTTGACGCAGTTTGCGGATAGGGGGCGCGGCCGCTGCCCGTCACACGCCCGCCGCACGCCCGTCGAAACCGGCCGGCGGCGCGTCGGCGACAATGGACCGGTGGTGGACAAGAGTCTGTGGGCGCGCAAGATCGAGGCCGAGCCGGAGCACTCGCGGCGGTTTTTGCAACGGTTCCGCGACATGGCGGCCTCCGGGCAGGACATCGCGGGCGAGGCGCGCTTCGTCGACACGATGGCGCCGCGCGGCGCGCGGATCTTCGACGCGGGCTGCGGCTCGGGGCGCACCGGCGGACCGCTCGCCCGGCTCGGGCACAGCGTGGTCGGCGTGGACGTCGATCCGGTGCTGATCGACGCCGCGAAGGAGGACTACCCCGGTGCCACCTGGCTGGTGGGCGACCTCGCGGAGTTGGAGGTGGGGTTTCTCGCAGCGGCCGGGGCGCCGGAGCGGTTCGACATCGCCGTCGCCGCAGGCAATGTGATGCCGTTCCTGGCGCCGTCGACCCGCCGCGAGGTGCTCTCGCGGCTACGGTCCGTGCTGGCGCCGGCCGGCCGGGCGGCCGTGGGGTTCGGGGCCGGACGCGGCTACCCGTTCGACGAGTTCTTCGAGGATGTGGCGGCGACGGGCTGGGAGGCGCAGGCGACGTTCCGGGGCTGGAACCTGCTGCCGTTCGATGCGGAGTCGGAGTTCCTGGTCGCGGTGCTGGCGCCTTCCGTGCCGGGTCGGTCGGGCGGGCGGTCGCGCGGCGCGTTCGGCGCCCCGCTGCGGGACGCGCACACGCAGCCTACGACGCGCCCGAGACCGTCGGCCGGGTCAGATCCTATGGGCGGCAACACTCTTCGGCCGTTGCACTGAAAACTCAACCGCCGGACGAACCGGGCTTCATGCGGAAGTCCAGGTGCGGCGGTAGCGCGATGGTGCGTTCGGCCTCGGCGCGGAGCGCGGACAGCGCGTGCTCGTCCCGCGCGTCGATACCCCGCGCTGCGGCAAGCCGGGCCGCCTGGCAGGCGAACCAGAGATCGTCGAGCGACTCTTCCCCCTCCCGGAGGTCCGCGACCTCCAGGGTCGGGTCCGTCACAATCGCGGCGCAGTGTTCCGCAAGCCCGGCGGCGAGCGCGGCTCGCGCCTCCAGCACCCGCAGGCGACCGCCCAGACGCCACTCCAGCGGTAGCTTGTCCAGGGCCGCCATGGCGAGGGCGGCACCGTGCTTCGTCCCGATGCCGACGAGCGCGCCCAGCGCCTCGACGGCCAGCCCGGGGCTGGGGCTGAGCGCGAGCGCCCGCAAGTACTCGTCCGACATCGCCTGGGTGTCCCCGTCGCGTCGCGCGGCGAGCGCGAGATTGCGGTGCGCATAGGCGTTGTCGTGCCGGGTAACGGATTCCTCCCAGTCCGCCGCCGCGCCCACCCAGTCGCCGGAACTCGCCTTCGCGACACCGGCGAGCGCCGGCGCGGCCCAGCCCGGCGAGCGCGTCAGGGCCCCCACGAGGACCGGGTGCAGGTGCACGGAGTTCGGGAACTCGCCGTCCGCCGGGTCTGGGTACCGGCCGGTCTCCAGCAACTCGACCCACGGCTGCTGCTCGTCGCCGAGAGTGCCGTCCGGGAACGGGGTTCCGGGCAGATCCAGCGGTCGTTCGCCGGACAGCGCGCGCAGCCGGCGCTCCAACGCGCCCCAGCCGGATCCGGTGTGCAGCCACGCATCCGGCTCACGTGTCGCGAGAGCCGCTGCGGCCGCGTCGATCTCGGCGAGGCGCGTAGGCGGTACCGCGGAGATGACGAAGTTCTCGGCCGCGGCCCGCGCGGAATGCCATGCGCCGTGGGCGGTGTCGGCGCCTAGCGCGATCGGCCCGTAACCCTCCGTCCACGACCACACCGCGCCGGCCGGCATCGGCAGATGCTCGAACTGGGTCGCCGCGAGCCCCGCCTGGATCTCGGCGTACCCGCCGGCCGGATCGGCCAGCGGCCCGGACAGCCATTCCTGCCAGCGCCGTCCGCCGGGGCTCGTTCCCCAACGAAAGAGCTTGCGCCCGATCAGGTTCGCCATCGACGTCTGGAACAGCCCGGCGCCGCGCCCGTCGACCGCGGCGATCCACGGCTGCCGCACCCCGTCGAGGTCGAAGAAGAAGTCCGCGGCATCGGAGAACCGTGCCGGATAGGAGATGTCGGGCACTTCGTCATCGACGGGGGATGCGTCGCCGGGGGCGACGGGCTCGTGCCGCAGGATGCTGTCATAGGAGTAGTTCCACGCGTGCGTCGCCGGCGCCAACACGCGCGTCGAGACGTCTTGTGGCACAGCGATATTGCTCCACCAATACATCGGGACGTCGTACTCATTGGGGTTCGAGATGCGCACATGGACGAAGAGCGCCTCCGAGCCGGGTGGCAGATGGACGTCGAGCTGGTAGACGACGCGCCGCAGCCGTTCGAACTCGTAGAGACGCAGCACCGGCACGCCGTCATCGCCGAGGACGCGAGCGGCATGCATGGGCGCGCAGGTGAGCGGCGTGTGCCCGATGGTGCCGGTGTTCCATTCCACTCCCCCGGCGAACCAGGCGTTGCGCAGCGCGAGGTTCGCGGGTTGGAAGATCGGGTTGGTGTACAACAGTTCTCGGCCGGTCGACAGCTGGCGCAACGACCACATCCGGCCGCCCTGGTTCAGCAGGAAGGTCGCACGCAGGTGCTCGTTCTCCAGCACGGCCACGGGGTGCCGTTGTGGGGCGCGCTCGCGAGAGTAGCCGTCCTGCATCAGATATGGACTGATCGTGGCGACTCGCCCATAGCGGGCCCGGGTGCGGATCGTCTCGGTCGCGGCGGTCAGGTCGGCGGACTTGTCCAGACTGGCATCGCCCTGGATCGGCGGGAACGGGTTCGGCGCGCCGACATCGGCCGTCGGCATCGTCCGGTGATCGAGGGTCAGGCGCGTCATGTCGATCCCCTGTCGAGCAGAGTGCGGGCGGTGCCGGATGACGGCCGTGTGCGACGCCGAGCAACGGTGATGTCGTACCGAGCGTACGGGTCCCGGATCAACCGGTGCCGCCACGACATCGTCGGCCACCGACTACCTATCGTCGATACCCACATATCGTTGGCACATGGACGAGGAATCACCCGACCCGCCGGGCATCTCCCCCAGCACGAGGGCGGCGCTCACCAGCGCCGCCCTGTTCCTGATAGCTGCTGCCTGCACCCTTGGGTCGAGCCCGTTCCACGGATTAGCCAGAGGCATGCTCCTCGGCGTGAGCATCGTGCTCTTCGCCACCGGCGGGATGATCCTCGGGATCCGGATCGCGAAACGCGCCGACCGCATCACGACGGCCCGTCTCGAGAGGCTGTCGCGCCGCGACCGCAGGCGGCCATGACGACTCCGCCGCCAGCCATGCTAGCCAGCCCGGTCGCGCTCACCACCGCGCCGGCCAGTGCCTAACGGTGATGGTTCACGACTCGTTCCGATCCCCGGCCCAGACACCCCGGTCCGCGCACCCCGTCCCCTACCGTGGTGTGGTGACGATGCCGCACCCTCGCAACCTGCCGCTCGCGGGCCTGCACGTCCTCGTCGTCGAGGACGACCCGGCCATCGGCGCGCAGCTCGTCAAGGGACTCGCCCTGGTCGGCTGCAAACCACGGCAAGTAGGCACCGGCGCCGCCGCGCTCGAAGACGGCGATGCCGGGCTCGTGCTGCTGGATCTGGGCCTGCCGGACATGGACGGCGTGGACGTGTGCGTCGCGCTTCGGCGCCGCTCGGCAGTGCCGGTCATCGTGGTCACCGCGCGCGGCGCGGAGCCGGCTCGGGTGGCGGCACTGGACGCCGGCGCCGACGACTACATCGTCAAACCGTTCGGGTTCGACGAGCTCACCGCCCGGATGCGGGCCGTGCTGCGCCGCGCCGGCGGAACCGACACTGTCGAGTGGGGACGGCTGCGCATCGACGCGGCGGCGCGACGGGTGCGCGTCGACGGCGCGGTCGTGGAGCTGACCGGCAAGGAGTTCGACATCCTCGCCTGCCTGGCCATCGACCCCGGCCGGGTGGTCAGTCGGGAGGAGATCTTCGATCGTGCCTGGGACGAGCACTGGTACAGCCCGCGGAAGGTCCTCGATGTGCATATGGCCGCGCTGCGCCGCAAGCTCGGCGACCCCGCGCTGATCGAAACCGTGTACGGCCGCGGCTTCCGGCTCGCCACACCCGAAACACCATGACCAGCCGCATCATTGCCGGATTCATGTCCGTGCTCGTCGCGGTGCTCGCCGCGGTCGTCATCCCGCTGGGAGTCATCGTCACCCGGCAGCAGGCCCGCGACTTCGTCGACCAAACCGGCCGCGTCGCCCAGACGATCGGCGACATCGCCGAAGAGCACCTCGACGACCACGCCCAGCTGGCCGGCCTACAGACTGTGCTCGCCCGTTTCGCCGCGAACGGCTACAACAGCACCGTGCTCGACGCGGGTGGACATCTCGTCGCATCCGCCGGCGCGGCCGCACCGCAGTCGGTGCTCCGCGCTGCTGCCACCGGTGGCCCGCTGCCCCAAGGCGACGACCTGGTCGCCGTGGCAACCCCGGTGGGCGACGGGAACGCGCTGCTCGGCCGGGTCGTCGTCACCCGCGACACGAGCGCCATGGACACTCGCCGCCGCGAGCTATGGGGCCTGCTCGCGGTCGCCGCCATCGGCGCGATAGCCGCCGGCGCCGTCATCGCCTGGCTCATCAGCCGCTGGATCGCCCGTCCGATCACCCGGCTGGCGCGCGCCACTCACAGCGTCGGCCACGGCACCGGCGGCTATCGCGCCGATCACGGCACAGATCACAGCCCCGATCACAGCACCGATCACGGAACGAACCACAGCACCGGCGACGCCGGGACCATCGTCCGCGCAGATGAGCGCGCGGGCCCGGCGCAGGTCCGCGAGCTGGCCGCGTCGTTCAACGCCATGTCCGACCGGGTTGCGGCCCTGCTGGCGGCGCAGCGGAACATGACCGCCGACGTTTCGCACCAGTTGCGCACACCGCTGGCCGCGCTGCGCCTCAAGCTCGAGCTGCACCGCGACGAGCTGCCCAACGCGGGCGCCGCCGGTATCACCGCCATGATCGACGAAACCAACCGGCTCACCGGGCTTCTCGACGGGCTACTCGCCGTCGCCCGCGCCGAGGCCACCGCCGCCGACCCCACCCGAACCGACCTGGCCACCGCCGTCACCGACCGCGTCGACGTATGGCGCCCGGTCGCCAGCGACGAACAGGTCGAGCTGCGAGCCGACCTGACACCCACCGCCGCCGACATCACGCCCAGCCACCTCGAACAGATCCTGGACAACCTGATCGCCAACGCCATCAGCGCCAGCCCACCCGGCGGCCGCATTACCATCACCGCCAGCACCGGCCCGGCCGGGCCGACCATCACCGTCAGCGACACCGGCCCCGGCATGACCAGCGAACAACGCGACCATGCCCTGCGCCGCTGGTCCACCGACCACGCCGACCACGGCGGAACCGGCCTCGGCCTCACCATCGCCCGACGCCTCACCGAAGCAGACCACGGCACCCTGACACTCGACGACGCCCCCGGCGGCGGACTCGCAGTCACCATCCGCTACCCGCCCACCAGCCCGCACGGCAGACCGAGCGAGGCGGCACCCCGGGCGACCCGTCCGGCCCGTCACGGCTGACCGCGCACCGCATCAATGCTGAGCCCGCCCTGGTCAGTGCCGATCGGATATGACGGTGTTCTCGGTGTTCTCGGCCGAACGAGCTCACCGCGGCACGGCCCGTGTCGCATATTCATCGGCCAGCGCGATGGCCATCTGCCCGGCCGCAGTCGGGTGTAACGGCGCCACCGCATCCAGCCCCTGCACGTACGGATAGGTGCTGCACACCCCGTGGCCCGTGAAATCCGGCCCGACGGTGCTGAAGCCGGCAGCCTTCGCGCCCGCCGCCAGCACGGCGTTCAAGGCCGCCAGGTCGGATTGCAGGGTCTGCTGCTTGTCCTTGGTGATGCCACGGTTCGCGAGGCACGAGATGTCGTCCGGGAACGGGTCGTAGTACTGGTTGATGATGACGCCCGGATGGCGCGGCAGCTGCTGCAGCGCCGCCACCAACTGCAGCAGGTCGGTGCTGAAATGGGCGAGCTGCTGCTGGAAGTAGGCCTGTTCGGCGCTGTTCGCGCAATTGTCGCTGACAGAGCAGATCCGCAGGATGTTCGTCCAGTCGACATCGTTCGCACCGATGCTGACGATGACAAGATCGGCCTTCGACACTGCCGGCTCGCCCACCTGCGGCGGCAACGTCATGCTGAGGCTGGGCTCCGGCCCGAGCAGCCCGGTCCTGATGGTCGCCTTCGAACAGGCGAGGTTGGTCACCTCCCACCCATTCGCGGCAGCGAGAACGGCGGCGAAGGAGTCGCGACTGCGCCCGCAGACGGAATCCGCCCGGCTGGGGTCGGCCACGATCGGATTGCCCAAGCCGGCCGCGGTGGAGTCCCCGATGACGACGACCTTCTTGATCGAACTCCGGTCCACGGCCGCGGTCGACGGCAGATCCGGCAGCTGCGTCGCCCCGGCCAGATCCTGCAACGAGCGGACGGACTTCAGCTTCGCCGGCGCGGTGAAGGCCGTGACCATCACGGCGCCGCCGTCGATCACCAGCGTCGCCACCACCCCGATGATGATCAGCCCGACCGTGCGCCCCCACCTGCGGCGCAGCCAGCCCGCCGCGGCCCCGGAGATCAGCACCGCGATCACCACGGCCACCGCGAGCTGCCAGATGAAGAACCGTACCCAGCCGTGCAACAGCGCCGATTGGAGCGCCTGCACGGCCTCCTTCGACCCCGACGCCGCGAATTGGGCGAGCTGTTCGCCGACGGCGATTCGCCGCAGCTCCAGCCGGGGCCGCACCGGGCCGACGAAGTCCACGACCGTCGGTAGTTGCTGCCCGAACAGGTCTACCTCCCCCGGACCGGACAGGCTCCATGACGGTCCGGTGACCCCGACCCCGACGGTCTGGCCCGCGGTCGACACCTGCTGCATCGGTGTCAGCCACAGCGACGCCGCGACCGCACCGACCGAGAGCACCAGCACCAGCGCCGCCGTCGCCAACCCGCGCGCCACGCGATGTACACCGCTAGGCGCGCCTTTTGCAGGGCCGCGCGCGGTTGCCGCAGCACCGTCCGACACCTGCTCGGCGCCGGGCTCAACTACGCCGCCGCTTTCACCGCTGGGTTCGCCTGTGCCACCGGGTTCGCCGCCCGGGCCGCCGGCTTCACGGTCGGGCTCGCCGCCCGGGCCGCCGGCAATACGGTCGGGCTCGCTGCCGGACTCACCGGGATGCGCGCCGTCGGATCCGGTTTCGCTGTCGTCGGTCATCGCCTTCCAGAATGCCCCGACCCCCGACGTCCGTGTCTTGCTCACATCGAGACACCCGGATTTCCCGTCGACCGGGAGTCCTGCAGAGTTTCGGGCGCCCATCTCTCTGCAGTACTCCCCGTCGACGCCCGCGTCGCCGGTATCGGGATGGGTATTGGCATCGGCGAGGGGCACAGGAGAACCGCTTATGACGACTCTCGTGGCCGCGCCACCGTCGCACCGCCGCGCGCGGCGGCGAACAGCGTCATACTCGGACGAAACCGAGGCGCCGGGCGAGCCAGGTCAGCTGCCGGAACACATCGGGATCCTGCGCGACCGCTACTGCTCGTGCATGTTCTCCAGCACCGGCTCCTGCACGTTGGCCTGCGCATTCCACTTCTGCTGCGACGACCCGTCACACGTTTCCACGATCGCCTTCTGGTACTGGTTGTTGTACAGGTCGGTCGTCTTGCTGAGCGACAGGCATCGGCCCGGGCTCGACGAGTCGCGGATGGTGAACTTGTCCTTGTACGCGAGTTCGTTGCCGGACGCATCCTGCGTCTGGTATGTGGTCCACGTCTGCGCCGTCTTGGTCGCGCCGGAACTCGCGCACGGGGTCACCGTGACGTAGCCGCCCTCCGTACCCGGACTCGTCAGGCAGTACTTGGAGCCGTTGTTGGTCACCCACTGATTCGACTGCGGGGCGGACCCGGTGGTCAGAGCCGGGGTCGGCGTGAACTTCTGGTTCCAGGCAACCTTGGTGGGGTCCGGGTTCTGTTTGCACGTATACAGGATGAGGAACTGGGCGCCCGAGTTCGCCCCGCTGACGCTCTGGTTCGTCACGTCCAGGCACCGCCCGAACTGCTGGAAGTTCACCAACTGGGAGTTGGTGGCACCGGCCTGGCCCGCACCGACCGCGGGCGACGGGATCCACGTCTGCGCCGTATCGGTGGTTCCTCCTGCGCAGTTCGTCAATGCCAGCGCGGTTCCGGCGGTTTGCGACGCGGCGGTAATGCACTGTCCGCCGACATCCGTCTTCCCGGAGTTGGAGTTCCGCAAATGCGAACTGTCGTCGACGCTCCACACCTGCTGGTAGGGCGGGCTGCCGGGCGCATTGCATTTCGCGAGTGTCACCGCATTACCGCTCGACCCCGCGGAGTACACGCACAGGCCGTAGCCATTCGCGTTGACGGTCGTGTCGCCGATGGTGGCCGCGAGCTGAATCGTCAGGTCGGGGTTGTAGATGAAACTCATACCCTTGGGCAGCGCCTGGTTGCCCGTCGGGCAAAGGCTCAGCTTCACCGCACTACCGGCGACCGGCGAACTGCCGGCATCCATGCAGTAGTTGTCGCTGCCCGCCGGCCAGATGCGGATCGGCCCGCCGGGGATGTTCGTGTTCGTCGTCTTGACGACGTAGGTCGTCACCAGGGTGCGGGATTCACCGGCCGTGTCGCTGCCCTGGGACGTGAGCACCACATAGCTGGGCGTGTAGGAGTTGGTGGCCGTGTCGCGTACGCCGTACCCAGAGACGCAGATCATCTTGTGGTCGATCCCCCACTGAGTGTCGTGCGCATTGGGATCGGCGGTGTAGTAGGCAATGTCGACGGAATACCGGTCGTTGCTCCCGTTGCCGACCGACCCCGCGAGCGGGCCGCAGGGCAGCTTCTTCGCGTCGCCCTGCATGACGCCGTCCTTGTTCGGGCTGGTCGCCGCGCGCACCTGGCCGAGCGCGACGTCGATGCCGGATTCGGCGGCCTGCAAGGTGCGCCCGCGTGCGGTGTCGAACGTGGTGGTGTGCGCCTGGTTGATGACGAGCGGAACCATGAGCGCGGCCAGCGCAATGCCGATGACGGCGACGAGCATCGCCATGGGCAGCGATCCGCGGTCGGTTCCGCGAACGCTGAAGCGCGACCGGATGACGTTCATGACCGCCCCTTCTCGGCGCAGATTCCGGTGGTGGCCGTCGTCAGCCGCGAGTTGAACGCGGTGAACGTCACGTCGGAGATGGATGTCGTGGTGCCTGAACGGCCCACCGACACCGCGACCAGCCGAATATCGAGCTGCTCGTACGGCACGGCGGCGTCGGACATGGTGAACGTGAACGGCGTGACGGCGGCACCGGTGGTCGGATCGGTGTCGGTGACGCCGGAGGCGAGCGGCAGCCAGTTGCTCACATTCGTCGCCGATCCACCCGAGACCGTCCAGGTGCGCTGCTGCAACTGCTGCGCTGTGGGGTTCAGGCGCAGTTGCGTGCACTGCGGGGTCCCGGTGTAGGTCGTTTCCCACTCCACATACCAGGCGCCGCTGGATTTGCCCGGCGGTGAGATCGCCGACGCGTACCGGATCGATTTGTCGAGCCGATTGAAGGCAATGCTCAGTTGTGACGACGTGTCCGCGATGGCCTCGGACTTGCTGGTGGAGTTGTACATCATCACGACCGACCCGGTGAAGATCGTCATGAAGATCGTCATGATCGTCATGCCGACGACGAGTTCCATCAACGTGACACCGGCGTCGCCGTGCCGCGGGCGGCGGCGCAGGACCGTGAGCCTGGCGCGAAAGCCGCCCAACGAAAGGCCCCGTCCACGAAATGGCGTAGGCGCGGTGGTCATTTCGTCACCGTCCAGGTGAAGGTTGCGGTATTGCTTGCGCCTGTCGAATCGGTGACCTGTACCTGTATCCCGGGGAACGCCTGCTTCGGATTACCCGCCGTTCCGGTGACGGATCCATCTGGATTCAGCGTCAGCCCATTCGGCATGGGGTTCCCGCTCTGTGCAAAAGTCACGGCTCCGATGGCACCCGTCACGAACGAGTTCATGTTGACGGAGCTAGCGGCGCCTTTGCTGATCGACTGGTCCGGAATGGTAAGGACGGGCTTGTCGACAACCGTCCAGTTGATGGTGATCGTCGACTTCTGGCCGGAGTCCGGGTCGTTGACGTTGAAGGTGACATTCTTCGCCGGGCTCGTGGCCGTCGGGGTGCCGGTGACCGAATACCCCGATGTCGCGTCGCCCGTCAAAGTGAGCCCATTCGGCAGCGCATTGCCCGGGGCCAAGGTAATCGCAGCGTGCCCGGACCCGCCGCTGACCGCGAGCGGTACCGGGTCGATCGGGAAACCGACCCGGCTCACCTGCTGGCCCGTTGCCGGCAATCCCAGCGGTTCGACGACAGTCCACTGGAACGTCACCGATGTGGTTCGTTTCACGGACGAGTCGTTGACCGTCACCGTCACCGGGTAGGTGCCCACAGCCGTCGGCGTGCCGCCGAGTGTGAAGGTGGTCTTGCCCGTTCCGCTCGCGGTCCCGGTGATCCCGGGTGGCAGGCCCTGTGCGTTCCAGCCGTAGGTCGCGCCGGATCCCCCGGTCGCCGAAAGAACGAGACTCTTCGCGGCTGTACCGGCTACGCCGTTCTGGTCTGCGGCACCCGTGATCTTCAGCTCCGGATAGACGAGCCAACTGAAGCTGTTGCTGGTGCCGGGCCGGATGAATGCATCGGTGATGACGAAGTTCCCGCCGGTCTTCGTGCCGGCCGTGGTCGGACTGCCTATGACGGTCCCGTCGCTGGTCACCGCAAGCCCGGCCGGCAGATTGTTGCCTGCCCAGGTGAACGGCGGCACTCCCCCGGTGAGCGCGCAGAAACCACCGGCGCCGACGATCGGCAACGCGGGGTGGGTTGGGTCCTCGGCGCTGAAGGTGTCGCCGACGGCGATCGCGGGTGGCGCGCATCCGGTGACGCTCGGCAGCGGTGGCGGCGAGTCGTTGAAGTAGAAGAGCGGCTCCGCGGTGCCGTTCAGCAGGATCGAGGACAGGTAGCTGCAGGTACCGGAGGGACAGGTCGCATCGGCCCACGAGATCGCGGTGACAACCCGGAGGTACTGCCGGTAGGTGACCCCGCCGATCTGCGCGGATTTCGTGATGCAGTCTGCCGTCGTCTTGTCGGCGGCGTTCCGGTAGCACCACTCTTCGTAGTAGCTGACCTGGTACGTCGTGTTGCTCAGCGTCCTGGTGACCGGCGTGGTGGGCAGGTGAGCGCATCCGGTGACGGCACCACCGACGCACAGGGTCTTGCCGGCGTTGACGGCAGCGCCGGTGTCGAACGCCTGGTCGCCCGCCGTGTTGAGCCATGCCTTGACCGCTGCGGGGGCGGCGCCGAACTGCGCCAGCACGCTCGTCTTGTCGCGCCCGGCGAGCGCGCCGGAGTAGCTGAGCCCGCGGGCCTGATCGATCTCATCGGTGGCGATCCGGATGGCGTTCTGCGCGCCGCGCTGGTTCGTCGTGGCGTGCATCGTGGTGATGAACATGGTGGTGAGCGCGGTCATGAGGATCGTGATGATCACGATCGCCACGATCGATTCGAGCAGGATGAATCCTCGATCGTCGGCCCGGCCGTCGGGACGGCCGTCGGCACGGCCTGCGACGGACGCGTCGGCGTGCCGCGCCGACGGCTTCCGCACAGGCCGCGCAGCCGGCGCGGTATCGACCGCGGACCGGCTGCGCGGATGACGTGGCCACCACATGGCATGACCCCGCGCTCAGCCGCCGAGTTGTTGGTGCAGGGCTGCGGCGGCCTGGGGCGTCTGCGGGGCGACGAACACGGCCAATTGCACGGTCATCGTCATCTGAGACGCCTTGGCGGCAGCGGGTCCGGCGGCGGGCGAGGCCGGCGCCACTGCTCCGGCACCTGCGGCCGGTCCGGCCGCGTTCGCCGACGCGGCACTGCCATCAGCGCCGGCGACCGGGGCGAACTGTGCAGAAGAGATCAGTGCGCTGCGCGCACCCGCGGTCTGGATGTTCCCGAGGAGCGCCTGCAGATCACCGAATGTTCCGTCGGCGATGAGCGTGACGGGAATCGTGAAGAGGCCAGCCGCAGACGCCTTGGCCGCACCCGACCCGGACGTGACGTCGGCACCGGATGCCGAGCCCGCGGCCGGTGCGGCAGCGCCGGTGCCTGCCGATGCCGCATCCTTCGCAGCGTTGGTGGAGCTACTCGCAGTGTCACCGGCCGCCGTGGCCGGCTTCGCGGCAGCGTCCGCCTTGACCGCGGTCGGTGTGCCGATGACGATGCTCGTCACCGTCACCTTCGCGTGGGCGGCCTGCTGGGTGATCTGCCGGGTGAAGGCGTCCAGCGAGCTGGTCGGCGGCAGTGCCACCTGCAAGGTGTCGAGGTCTTTCACGAGCTTGGGCAGCGAGGCGGATTCGACGCGCAGCTTGTCGACCTTGGCCTGCAGCGCGTCGTTCTGGTCGGCCGCCGCCGCCGCGTTGGCGCGGACGGTGGCCGCGTCGTCCAGCTTCGGGCTGATGACGAGGAACCAGGACGCGGCGACCATCGCGACGGCGACCGCGACGCCGCCGGCGATCCATTTGCGATCCGCGCGAAGACTCGACATCATGATCCGTCGCCTCCCTCGTCGAAGCGGTGGGTGAGCAGCGCATCGGTCAGCGTGAGCTGCAGGCTGTAGGTGGTGCCGGCTGTCGCCCCGGACGCTGGGCCTGCTGGGCCGCCTGCCGGAGTGCCCGCTGAACCGGCTGCGGACGCATCGGCCCCGGTGGCCTGGTTGCTGAGCGGGTACGGTTCGAAGACGCCGGGAACACGGCGTAGCGCGTCCACATATGCCGCCAGGTCGGTGAGCTGGGCTCCGGTTCCGGACAGCGTGACGGTGCCGACGTGGTGAGCATCGGAGGTGTCGAGACCGCCGACGCCGGTTGTCTTGTCGTCGGTGCTACCGCCGGACGCCGCGCCGGCGACGCCAGTCAGGGTGACGGTGGCGCTGTCGATCGTCATGGTCGGCGGTAACGCGGCGACGATCGCGGCGGTGATCTTGTCGACGTTCACGTCGGAGGCCATGAGCCCGCCGAGCTGCTGCTGCACCTGCGTGATCGCCGCGTGGACCGCGGTGACGCCGATATAGCGATGCTGGTCCGCAAGAAGAGTGGCGGTGCGGGTCTGTTCGGCGGTGAGCCCATCGGCTGCCGATGATCCCTGCCAGACGGCGTAGCCGTAGCCGACGCCGCACAGGCCCAGCACCAGGGCGAGGCCGACGGCGATGAACCGGCGGACGACCTTGAGCCTCCGGTCCGCAATGAGTTCCGGTGGGGTGAGGTCCGCGACGATGCCCCAGCCGGGGGGCGCGCCGTCCATGGCCCAGACCGGGCTGACGATTCTCATGCCGCTGCCCCCATCGCGAGACCGATCGATACGGCGGTGGCGGCGTTCTCGTCGCCCTCGGTGTCGCCGCCCTGACCGAAGAACCGGTTGCGGATGTGCCGCATCGGTGTGACGACGCTGGCCGGTACGCCGTGCTGCTCGGCGAGGCTGTTCGCCAGGCCGGGCATGGCGGCGCCGCCGCCGGTGAGCACGATGCTGGCGATCGGCGCGTCGGCGTTGGTGCTGTTGTAGAACTGCGCGGAGCCGCGCACCTCGGACATGAGCGGCCGCACCAGGTCTCGCACGATGCGCGCGATACCGCTATCGCCCGTGCTCCCGTCGCCGACGCCGATGGTGCGCTTGGCGGCCTCGGCCTCCTCGACGGGCATGCTGCCCCGGTCGGCGAGGCCCTCGGTGACGGCATCGCTGCCCTGGGCGATGATGCGCACCACCTTGGGCGCACCGGCCCGGTGGATGACGACCGTGGAAAGCTGCGCGCCGATATCGACGACCATCTCCACGGCTCCCGGGTCGCCCGCGGTGGACCGGAGCGCAGCGAATGCCGCCAGGTCCACCCGGGCGACCTGCAGACCCGCCTTCTCCACGGCCTCGACGGCGGTGATGACGGGCTTGCGGGGCATCGCGATGAGCAGGCCCGGAATACCCGCCCCGTTCGGCCCGGCCGGGCCGAGGGGGCAGAAATCGATCAGCGCCTGCTCGAGTGGCAGCGCGATCACATCGCGAGCCTGGAACGGCAAGGCGGCGCGGATCTGCTCGGCCGGCATGTCCGGCATGGTCAGATCCCGCACCACGACCTGCTGGCTGGCGATGCCCAGGACCACCTTGGTGTCCTTGAGCTTGGCCGTGGCCCACAGCTGCTTGATGGCTGCGGTCACCGCCCCCGGGTTCGTCACCGCCCCGAAGGTGATGGAGCCCGGGGGCAGCGGCACCGCGCCGAGGCCATGCACGCTGACCGATGGACGGCCCTCGTGCAGGCCCGGCGCGAGCGCCGCCGCCCGCACCGCGGTGGCACCCAGGTCGAGTCCGATGACGTGGCCATCGGAATTGACCAGACCTACTTTGTTGATGCTATTCACGCGGTGCTTCATCGAACATCTCCCTCAGGGATTTCGTAAAACAGACTTCAGCAATACGTGGCCGCCAGTTTTACTGGACTTTGACTGCGCCACCGACGGTGCTGTCATAGACGTATATCTTGCCGGATCCATCACCATTGGTGGAGGTCATTTTGTAACCCTTGCCGCTCGCAGCGACCGTCAATGTAGTACCGGCAGAAAGGCTGATCTTCTGGTCGGCACAGGTAGCAGAGGTGGCCGAATCTCCAGTCGCACCACCCACAAGCGGAGTCCAATCCAACGGGTAGCTTCCCACCGACGAATAGCACTGCTCCATGGTGGAGATCGCCCCACGGAGGTCGGATTCCGAAGCCTTGTCGTGCGAACCCTTCTGGTAGTTCAGATAGACCGGGATGGCAATGGCAATCAGAATGCCGATGATGACGACGACGACGAGGAGTTCGATGAGGGTGAAACCGTTGTCCTCACCACGAGCGCGCCGGGCCCGTAAGGATTGCAGAGTGGTGTGCATGTCAGCCTCCTTGGCTGTTTCCGGGCTCGGCTTCCTGCCGGCCGCCCCCTTTTCCGTCGGGCCGGGTGGCCCGTCGGGTACTGCTCGCGGGATACGATTCCTCGAATTCCCGGCGAAGTGCGCCGCGCCCCTGCGCGTTGCTCCTCTGTCTCATTTATCGGCGATATCACCCAGGGGATGAGCGCGTTATTGGCCGATGTTCTGGTAGATGGTGAACATGGGGAGGTACAAACAAATCACCATGCCGCCGATCACGGCGCCGAGAAGCACGACCAGAAGCGGCTCCATGGCGGACGTGAGCGATTCGGTAGCGGTGGCTACTTCGTGGTCGTAGTAATCGGCGAGCTTGTCGAGCATGTCGGTGATCTGCCCGGTTTCTTCGCCGACCTCCATCATCTGCACCACCATGGGCGGGAAGAGGTCCTGGTGCGCGAGCGGCACGGACATCGCCTGGCCGATCCGCACCGCGGACTTCACGTCCTCCATCGCGGCGGAGACCACGGCATTGCCAGCCGTGCCGCCCACCACGTCCAACGCCTGGAGAACCGGCACGCCCACATGCAGCAGGGTCGAGAGGTTCCGCGCCCAGCGGCTGATCGCGAGCTTCTTGAACAGCGACCCGAACACCGGGAGGCGCAGCTTCAATCCGTCGACCTTCAGCCGGAACGCCGGGTTGTTGCGATAGGTCTGTCGGTACAGCTTCAGGCCGACGCCGACGACGATCAAGAACAGCGGCCCGGCCCACCACATGTTGTGCGAGGCCACGACCAGAATCTTGGTCGGCAGCGGCAGGTTCCCGCCGAGCGACGCGAACATGCGCTCGAATACCGGCACGATGAAGATGACGACCGCGGCGCCCATCAGGAGCGAGAACGCCAGCACGATCACCGGGTACGTCATCGCGCCCTTGATCTTGGCGCGCAGGTTCGCATCGGCCTCGTACATGGTGGCGATGCGGGCGAGCGCTCCGTCGAGGAAGCCGCCCGTCTCGCCGGCCTTGATCATGTTGACCATGAGCGGCGGGAAGACCTCCGGATGTAGGCCGAGCGCCGTGGACAACGTCACGCCGCCCTGCACGTCAATCCGTACCCGCGAAAGTGCCTTCTTCAGAGCGGGTTTCGTCGCCTGGTCCTCGAGGATCGATAGCGATCGAAGGAGCGAGAGCCCGGACGACGTCATCGACGCGAACTGGCGGGAGAAGACTGCCAGATCTTTCAGCTTCACCTTCCCGCCGAGGCCGGGGATCTTGAGCTCCCGCTGCAGGCCCTTGCCGGACGGGGTCACCGACAGCGGGATCAGCTTCTGCGCGGCGAGGGTCTGCTGCGCGGCCTCGATCGAATCGGATTCGAGGGTGCCCTTGACCTGCTTGCCGGCCTGATCCACCGCCTGGTAGGCGAAGGTGGCCGGTGCGCTGGCTCCCATCGTCTACACCAGCCCGGCGAGGCGGCGGAATTCGCCGGCGTCCTGGGCCATTTCCAGCGCCACGTGCTTGGTGACCAGCCCCTCGCGGTAGCGGTCGGCCAGGTGCTGGTCGAAGCTGATCATGCCGACGTCGCTGCCGGACTGCACGTAGCTCGGGATCAGGTGCACCTTGTCCTCGCGGATCAGCGAGCGGATAGCCGGCGTGGACACCATGACCTCGCACACCACGACCCGGCCGCCGTTTCGCTTGGGCAATAGCGCTTGCGTCACAACGCCTTCCAGGGCGTTGGCGAGCTGCGCGCGGATCTGCTGCTGTTGCGCATGCGGGTAGATGTCGATGAGCCGGTCGATGGTCTGCGCGGCCGACTTGGTGTGCAGGGTGGCGAGCACCAGGTGGCCGGTCTCGGCGGCGGTGATGGCGACCGAGGTGGTCTCGAGGTCGCGAAGCTCGCCGACCAGGATGATGTCCGGGTCCTGACGCAGCACGTGCTTGAGGGCGACGGAGAAGTCGGCGGTGTCGGTGCCGACCTCGCGCTGGTTCACCACGCAGGTGCCGTGCCGGTGCAGGTACTCGATCGGATCCTCGATGGTGACGATGTGCGCGTAGCGGGTCTTGTTCGCCACGTCCAGCAGGGAGGCCAGCGTGGTGGACTTGCCCGATCCGGTCGGGCCGGTGACCAGCACCAGACCGCGCGGCAGCTGGGAGAACTGCTCGACGGAGCTCGGCACGCCGAGGTCCATCAGGCTGCGGATGTGGTGCGGGATCGACCGGAAGGCGGCGCCCACGGAGCCACGCTGCCGGAACACGTTGACGCGGAACCGGCTGACGCTGGGAATGGTGTAGGCGGTGTCCAATTCGTTGTCCGTGCAGAATCGCTCCCACTGCTCGTCCGTCAGGAACGACCGCACCATTCGCTCGGTGTCGGCAGGCAGCAGCCTGGGCTTGTCGGGCGCCGGCCGCAGTTCGCCGTCGACGCGCACGCTGGGCGCGATGCCGGCGGTGATATGCAGGTCGGATCCACCGGCGTCCACCATCTCGGTGAGCAGGGCGTCGATCTCCGCCGTCGCGGCCGCGGGCCTCGTTTCGCCGGCGACCACCGAGCCACCCGGCCCGAGGTTCTGCGGATCGGCGCCGCCGACGGAGTGCCGTCCGGGAGCCTCGGCGCGGTAGCCGCCCTGCTGTGGCAGACCGGGATCGATCAGCGCCTCCGGTGTGGCCATGGGCCCGGTCATGGGTGTGGTCAAAGGTATGGTCACTGCGCCAGCCCTTCCGTGGGATATGGCATCGCGCCGGCCGAGCCGGGCGGATCGCTCTGTACCACATGCCATCGGACGATGGATGCGGCCACTTCAACGGCCGGGCTGCCGGACGCCAAGAATTCACCCGAACGGGTGAGGGCTTGGCGGTCGTCATATTTGTCATCAACGCGGCAGACCCGCGGAACACGCGGCGACATCCCGCCGCGCCGCCCACTCGCGTCGCACGGCGGTCCCCAGCCTCAAGTCCACCCCGCTCGCGGCGATAACACTGGTATGGACTCCATGACCCGGACGGTGTTGTCGGCGCTTCGCGACCGGGGGGTCAGCGACGAGGTACTACAAGGGGCCGTGACCGCGGCGGAGCAGACCGGCCGCAACCCGCAAACCGTGCTCGTCGACGACCAGCTCATCACGGAGTTCCAGCTCGCCTCGGCGATCGCCGACGCCTACGGTCTGCAGGCCGCCGAGCTGAACACGCTCGCGGTCGACCCTGCGGCCATGAGCCTGCTGCCGCTGACGCTGGCGCGGCGGCATCGGGTAGTGCCGATCGCGGCGGACGGCATGGTGGTGACCGTCGCGCTCGCCGACCCCGGCAATGTGCTCGCGATCGACGACATCCGGGCGGCGACCGGGCAGGCCGTACGACCGATCGTGGTGACCGACGACGACCTGAACCGGCTGCTGGATCGCTACTCGCGGGCGTCGACAGACCTCAACGAGGCCGCGGCGCAGATGGCCATCGAGGAATCCCCCGCCGACACGCTGGTCGACACCGACGATGACGCGCCGGTGGTCCGGTTCGTGTCGGGCCTGCTCGAGCGCGCGATCACCTCCCGCGGATCGGACATCCACCTGGAGCCGAGCGAGGACGAGCTGAAGGTGCGGCTGCGCATCGACGGGGTGCTGCACGAGGTCGACACGGCTCCGCGCGGCATTCAAGGGGCGCTCATCTCGCGGCTGAAGATCATGTCCGGGTTGGACATCACCGAGCGCCGCGTGCCGCAGAACGGGCGCATCACCATGAACGTCGGCGCGCGGCATGTGGACCTGCGCGTCGCCACGCTGCCCACGGTGTGGGGCGAGAAGATCGTGCTCCGGATCCTGGACACCGGCGGCATCGACCTCGACCTGCACAAGCTCGGCTTCACCGAATACAACTACAGCCGGTTCTCGGCGAGCTTCCGCAAACCGCACGGCATGGTGCTGGTCACCGGGCCGACCGGCTCCGGCAAGTCGACCACGCTGTACGCCACGCTCACCGAGATCGCCCGGCCCGAGGTCAACGTCATCACCGTGGAGGATCCGGTCGAGTACCGGATCGGCGGCATCAACCAGGTGCAGGTGAATCTGAAGGCCGGGTTGACGTTCGCGGCGGTGCTGCCGGCGATCCTGCGATGCGACCCGGACGTGGTGCTTGTCGGTGAGATCCGGGACCGGATCACCGCGCAGTTCGCCATCGAGGCGGCGCTCACCGGCCACTTGGTGCTCTCCACGCTGCACACGAATGACGCGCCGAGCGCGGTGACCCGCTTGGTCGAGATGGGTATCGAACCGTTCCTGGTGGGGTCGTCCGTCGACGCGGTGCTCGCCCAGCGCCTGGTGCGCAGGCTGTGCGAATGGTGCAAGGAGGCATACCGGCCCGGCCACGACGAGCTCGCGGCCGCGGGCTGGCCGTTCGACACCCTCGGCGAGCCGGACCAGCTGTTCCGCGCGGTCGGCTGCCGGTCCTGCGCGAACACGGGCTTCCGCGGCCGGCTCGCCGTGAACGAGGTGATGCCGGTATCCGAGCAGATCGAACGCCTCACCGTGACGCACGCAGCGTCCAGCGAGATCGCAAAGGTGGCCCGCGCCGAAGGTATGGTGACGCTGCGCGACGACGGGCTCAGCAAGGTGCGGGCCGGGCTGACCACCCTGAACGAGGTAATCCGAGTCACCGTTTAGAACCGATCTTGCACCATCCTTGTCGCTTTCGCGGCCTATTACGCCGATCGGATGAATCCAGATTCAACGGGATGAATTGTGCCTTGACGCCCTTTCATCCCGCATACGGACTGTTACCGTCACGGTAAGGAGTTGGTCGGTCGACCCCATCGAGACGGTGCGGGCACGGCCCCGCACACGGACGGTGATGGGCATGAAGCTTCGATCGGTCGGCACCATCTCCCGACATGGCGGGGCGGGGCTGATGGGCTTGGATCTCGGGGCGACCGCGATCCGCGCAACGGTCCTGTCCCCCGGCACGGGTCGCGCGCCGCAGACCGGGCGACACCAGGGCGGTGCGCACACGGCGCATTCTGAACAGTTCGGGCACCGCGGGGCGGCGGGGCGGCCACAGGTCCGGCAGGGTCCTTCCGGTGAATTCGAGGCTCACGGCGTCACCGTGCGGCATACATTCTCGGAGCCGCTGCCGGTCGGCGCGGTCTTCCGCGGATCGGTCCGCGAACCGGAACTCGTCACCGCCACGGTGCGCCGCCTCATCGCGCGCCATCGGCTGCACGGGTACCAGGTCGTCGTCGGAGTCAACACGCCACAGATCGTGGTCCGCCCGATGTCCCTGCCGCTGATGTCGGCGGACAAGATGCGCCAGGCACTGCCGTTCCAGGCGCGCAGCGTTATCCCGTTCCCGGTGAGCGATGCGGTTCTCGACTTCAGCCCGCTGCCGCATTCGACGGCCGACGGCGATCCGGCGCAGGCCGGCGAGCCGATGGCGGGCCTCTTGACCGCAGCGCCACGCGAGCCTGTCGTCGCGGCCGTACGAGCTGTGGAGGGTGCGGGTCTGCGGGTGTCGCGGGTCGACCTGTCGTCGTTCGGAATCTTGCGCGCCATCGGAACCCGCGGCAGTGCCGTCGAGGCCATCGTGGACATCGGCTCGGAGCTCACCACCATCGTTATCCACCGTCACGGGGTGCCACAGGTGGTCCGGGTGATTGTGTTCGGCGGCGGTCGGCTCACCTCACGCCTCTCGGACGCGTTCGGCGTGCCGGAGGCGGAAGCGGAGATGATGAAACGCTCGATCGGCGTGATCGGCGACAGCGCTCCGGCGATCCAGTGCCGCGACGAAACCCGGCCGCTGTTCGCCGAGATCCAGTCGTCCCTGCGGTATTTCGTCACCACCGTGGGCAGTGCCGTGGACCGCGTGCTGCTCACCGGGGGCACCGCGGCGCTGCCCGGCCTCGCCGGAATGTGCGCCGCGACATGGGCGGTGCCGGTTGAGGTCGTGGCGCCGCTTCGGCACGTCGGCGAATCCCGCGGCTCTGTCGCGCGCAATGCCGCATCCGGAGATGACGCAGGATCGGCCAGCGCCGTGTCCGTCGGCCTCGCCCTCGGGGCGCCGGTCGGCCGATAGGCCTCCGCTGCCGGTCGGCCGATAGGCCTCCGCTGCTGGTCGACCGATAGGACCGCTTCGCGCGGCGTTCGGGGTCGGCGTGGCCGGCAAGTCAGGCCATCAGTGCGAGCGCACGGGCGCTACTGCCCGCCGCTTCGTCGATGACGGCGGTCTGCGCGATGGCCCAGTCGAATCCGCGGACGCTCGCGTCGGCCATCAGGCCGGAGTCGATGCCGGAGTCCGCGGGCGGCGGTGTTCCGTGCAGTTCGTAATCGATGAGGAGCCCGAGCAGCCTGCCGACCGGGGTTTCCCGATTGAAGATGGCATCGTGCAGATGCGGCGGGATTTCGAGCATGCCGGGCAGCTTCCCATTCGGGACGCCGAGCAGAAGGTCGAGTGCGGAAAACATTCCCGCGGTGAATGCCGCGTCGGCCAACTGCGGAAAGAGATGGCCAGCAAGAATTTCCGCCGTCCGGGCCCGGCCGAGGACTGTCGGCAGATTGGTATCCGCCGCCTTACCTGCCGGCCGAAGCAGCAACGCGGGAATCCATCCGCGGAGTCGATTCAGGCCGATCCAGACCAACGCCTGACGGAGTGTCAGCATCTCCCGTTTCAGTTCGCCGAAACGTCCGATGCTGGCGAGCTGTATCAATTGATAGCTCAGCGCGGGCTCCGTGCGCAGTATTCGTTCGAGTTCACGGTAATCGACGTCGTCATCCAAAACGGCGCTGGCCACACGCACCACGCCCACCCTCGTGGGGCTGAGCGCCGGACCGCTGACGGTCTTCGGCATTCCGACGTGATATCCCTGGAAAAGGTCGAACCCCAATGCCTGACAGGCGCGAAGTTCCTCCTCGGTCTCGATCTTTTCGGCGAGGAGTTTCACCGCGAACGGCCGGCACAGCGCCATGAGCGCGGGAACCCGCGCCGGGAGCACCGCCTGCACATCGATCTTGACGATGTCGACCAGTTCCAGCAGCTCCTCGGCCCGGGCGAACCAGGTGAAGTCGTCGGCGGCGAGTTTGTATCCGGCCCGTTTCAGCGCGCGACAACCGTCCAGGACTTCGTCATCGACGGCGACGGTCTCCAACACCTCGATCACTGTTTGCCGCGGGGGAAGACTCACCGGAACCCGCCCGGTCAGCACCCCGCGATCGGCATTGACGAATATGCTCCGGTCGCCGACGAGGCGCTGAACCCCGATACCCAACGTCCCGAATATGACGTCGTTCGTCATTCGGTCGCCATCGCGATCACCGGGCGCCAGCGGGTCCATAGCGGATAGGCTCGTCGGCAGCGGGCGAAACAGGAGTTCGTATCCGACCAGATCGAGACGCCGATCGACGATAGGCTGACGCCCGACGGCCGCGGTAATAGCCGACATCGGGGCGCCTCCTTGCGACTCTGTCAGAGTCCGCGCCCCCCGCGCAGGTTACTCGGTAATACATTCGGCAGACGATCACCGAAGTTAACTATTACCAGCCGAACGGTCGCGAATGCCGATCTGGGCGACGGCGCGCCGAAGATGAGAATCACAGGTTCACGCGCGTATGTTTCGGTGCCGATCCCGCCGTCTCGATGTGCCCGATCTCATTGACAACGAGTAGCGAACCAGGTCGTTTCCGTGACGATTCCTGGGGCAGAGCGCGGGCAATTCGCACCATGCTCGATGTGACGCCCGGCTTGGATCGGCGTCAGCCGGCCGCAACGGCTGTGACCAGTGTGCCGATAACAACCGCGTTGCTCGTGGTGTTCGGCAGGCACGCGACGAGGGCGACTTCCTTGGCGCCGTTCGCCGGATAGTCGTAGAGGGCCGCGAGGTTGTCAAGGTTGGTCTTCGCGCGGGTGGCGACGAGGGTCACCTGATACGTGAAGGTGCCGAGCGCCGTCGTGGCGATGATCGTGTCCCCCGCCTTCAGGGCGGACAGATCCTGGAACACCAGGTGGTGACCGATGTCGCTGGCATGGCCGTAGAGCAGCACCCGGTCGAACGCCTTGACGTTGCCCCGTGATTCGGCCGGCGGCAACGTGTTCGGGTCGCCTCGGCGCACCCACTGCCGGACGGCTTTGTCGACCGGGAACTCGAGCGTGCTGTAGATGGGACCACCCCACGCGTTCTTCTTGCCGGTCGGCGTGGAGTCGACAGGGAGAACCTGCGCGTCGACACCGATCGCCGGGACCTGTAGGCGCGTCACGGGCGATGGGGCGATGGTGGGTAGGGCCGGTGCGCCTGTGGTCTGATCTTCGGTCGGCATGGTGAGGGCACGCAGACCGGCCGGGGCACCCGCGAGCACGGTGGGGCTACTCGCTGGGCTTGTTGGCGCCCCGCTGGTTGCTGCGTCTGCAGATGGTCCGAGCGCTTGGCCCGACGTCGGCAAGCCGGTGGTGCCCGACTCGCCCACGTCGGCGGTGACGCCCGGTGCCGGACCGGTGACGAGCACCGAATCCGGCACCTGGGCGACCGTGGAGCCAGGGAGGAAGGCCCCAGCGGTGGTGGCCATGAGGATCAGGCCCACTGTGGCCAGCAGGCGCGAGAAGCCTCGACGGTCAGGAGTGCTTCGCATGGCGCAGTCGGACGGCGGTCAGCATCAGGATCACTCCCACGCCGAACAGCAGGTACGGGAGGATTCCCCAGCTCTGACCGGTATGCGCATTGGCCGACGGCGCGGCTCCTATCGCCGACGATTCGCCCAGCACCGCGATCGGCTCCGAGCTCTGCGCCGGTTCACCGACCGAGCTCGAACCAACCGACTGGCTCGAGCCCTCGACCTGAATCATGTTGTTCTCCGTGCTGGTCACGGTGGACGTCACGGTCTCGGTGACCGGGCTGGTGACGGTCTCGTTGCTACCGGCCACGGTGACTGTGGGTCCCTGCTGCGTCACGGTGACCGTCTCCGGGGATTGGGTCACGGTCACTGTCTCCGGGGATTGGGTCACGGTGACCGTCTCCGGGGATTGGGTCACGGTGACCGTCTCCGGGGATTGGGTCACCGTGACTGTCTGAGGTGATTGCGTCACGGTTTCGGTGACGGTGGTGGTCTTGCGTGCGTGTTCGGTGGTCGTCACGGTGGTCGGCACGGTCATGGTCGAGGTCACCGTCGTCGGCGCTGTCGTTGTTACCGTTTTGGTCGTGAATGCCGTCGTCGGTACTGTCGTCGTCACCGTTTTGGTCGAGACCACTGTTGTCGGCGCTGTCGTCGTCACAGTCTTGGTCGAGACCACCGTTGTCGGCACTGTCGACGTCACCGTCTTGGTCGAGAACAGTGTCGTCGTGGCTCCCTTGTCATTTGACGGTGTCAAAGGCCTGTCCGGTCCCGCCGACGCGGCCTGCGCGGTGGTGATCATCAGGACGAGCCCGATGGCGGCGGCTATGAGACCCGCGAAGAGTCGGACAAGCCGTCCGGTGTGAGCTTTCATGATTCCCCTCCGTTGCCGCAGAACGCTGGCCGATATTCGGCCAATCGAGTGAAAGTTTGTGGCCATCGCCGACCACAACGCCACGTTGCGTCAAGACCCTAGTGAGATTCCCCTGAACTGCCAAGAGGCGGACGCACCTTCACACGCCGGAGATGGTGCCCGGGGCGGGCGAGCCGGTGGTGTCCGACTCACCCGCCCCGCCTACCGGAAGCGCGACCGTGGCGCTGTTCTCACTGTGCGTCTTACTGCGCGCCATGACTCCGACGCGTCCGCACGGCGCCCACCATCAGCAGTGCACCAAGTCCGAACAGCACATACACCCACGGGCTTTGGCCCTGTCCGGTGTGCGCGTTCGCCGACGGCGCCGCATTCTGCGACACCCCCGCGACCTCGACCACCGGCTTCGCCGGCGCGACCGGCGGAACCTCCGCGTGCACGCCCTGGACCTCGATCACGGGCGCCGGTGTCACCACCTGCGGTGCCGGCGGGTTGTTCTCCGCCGGCGGGTTGTTGTCCGACGGCGGCGGTGTTCCACCACCGTCACCGCCGGTCTGCTGCGTCTTCTTGACGTTGGTGATCGTGCAGGTCACATGCTGGCCCGCGGCGAGTACTACTGATGTTTCAGACCGTTGCTCGAATCCCGAATCATCCGTCGCTTCACAGTCCCACGCCGTGCCGTTGGTGTAGCCACTGATGCTGTTCTCGGACAGGCCGTACGGGGCGCCTGCGACCACATTCTTTGTGTCGCCGGATGCGAACTGAAGTTGCCCGCCCTCGCTCGTTGCCACGAGGGTCCACTGCGTGAGGCTTTCGTCCACGGGGTTGCCGCTTTCGTCCACCACCTTTTTGACCAGAGTCAGATGGCCCGGTTGCTGTTGCTCATCGAGTTTGGTGTTGGTAATTGTGCAGGTGACGGACTTCCCCTTCTTGATCGTCACCGAGTTCCCATTCATCGTGAAATCGGGCGTCTTGTCCTCGTCGTCGTCCTTGCTCTTATCTCTGCCCTTATCCGCAACACAGCTCCATTGGCTGCCATTTTCATAGCCGTCGATCGAGCCGGGGCTCTCAGAAAGGTTGTAGGAAACGCCGGCAGTCACCGTACCGGACACCGGGGACGTGCCGCTGACCGATGACTGTCCCTCGCTGCTGGCAGTCAGAGTCCAGAGCGAAACGTCGGCATCATTGATGACGTGACCACTGGCATCAGCAACTTTCTTGGCGAGCGTGAGGATCGCTGTGCTCTGCTGAGGTGGCGTCGGAATCTGACAATCATTTTCAAGCAATGATGTCCCGCTAGGCCAGTTCTTGCCGAGATACTGGACCGGGTTCCCATCAACGAGGTACCAGAACGAGGGGATGATGTCGCCCCAGCCTGACGTCATGCCAGCGGTCCAAACAGGCCCATCGTGTCCGTCATGGCCGTTGTTGCCGATAATTGAGTCGTAGTCGACCGTTATCGCTTTTGGGCCGTAAGGCTTTTTGACATTGCTGTCCCGGTGGCAGATCGTGATCTTCGCGTCGCTGGTGTACGGGTTGCCTTGCGACCCATCGCCAGTAGAGCCGGACGGCTTGTCTGCCGACGCAGTCCCGGCCATGGCGACGAGAGCGACGGCCGCCGTCATGGCCGCGGCAGCGAGGAGAGCGAGCGGGCGTTTCAGACGGAGCCCCGATGGATGTCCGGTTCGGCTCATGGTTTCCACCTCACGTTGTCGGAAACTGCATTGGCAGCGCGGGAAGTTGCCCCATGCGTGGCTCCCCCTGCGTCGCATGTGTTCCGAGAACCGTAGCCCACACCATGTGACCGGTTAAGCCGTCATAAGAGTGATTGATCATCTCTTTCGAGTGATTCTCGACCTCAACCAATCGCGTTCGATAACGATGCGTCACGCCGATGCCTCGGCCGGATCGCCGCAGCCGGTCAGCCGGCGGCAGGCGCGAGAACTATGCCATGGGCGATTGAACCGGTGCGAGGCGAGGCGAGCCGCACACGCGGGAACCCGATATCATGGCGCTATGTCTCTGCTGGGACGAATCGTTGTCGATCCGGAAGTCGTGCACGGCCGCCCGGTGGTGCGCGGGACGCGCATGCGGGTCGCCGATGTGCTATCTCTCCTTGCAGCAGGCGCTTCCGAGTCCGCGATCCTCCAGGACTACCCGTATCTCACTGCAGATGACATCAAGGCATGCTTGGAGTACGCGGCAGCGCAGGCTAATCACGCTATCTTGATCGCCTCGTGACCTGTGCGCTTCCTCATCGATGCACAGCTGCCTCCGGCACGCGCGCGAATGTTGATCGACCTCGGCCACAGCGCAGAACACGTCACCGACATCGGTCCCGGCGACGCGCCTGATCACGCTCTGTGGCAGTACGCGCTTGATCACGACGCCGTACTCGTCACGAAAGATGAAGATTTTCGTGACATGGTGCTGCTCGGTGGTCCGTCGCCGGTCGTTGTGTGGATTCGCGTGGGCAATACCCGCCGCCGCGCGTTGCTCGACTGGTTCGAACCGCTCGTCGACAGCATCGTCGATCTGGCTGCGTCGGGGAATCGACTGATTGAATTGCGCTGAGCCGAGTGATCCGCGAAATCGCGCGGGAACAACTGGACAACATTCAGCATCGATAGGTCGGCGAGGTCATCTCAGCGCTGGCGCATCGTCGCGGCCGGTCAGCTGGCGTCGGCCTGGGCGACAGCGGGGAGCGGAATCGCCAGCGGCGGTGCGGCGGTTTCGAGCGCTTCGACCATGACGGAGTTCCGGCCGGCGCGCAGCCGTAGCGTCACGGTCGCCCCGAGGGCGCCGCCGGCCCTGCGACCGGCAACACGTACGTCCAACTCCCGATCCCGTAGCCGCCCGTAGCCTTGGCCGATCCCCGACCAGCGCACCTCTCGCACGGTGAAGACCAGATCCGCCCCCGGCCAGCGGCCCACAACCAGCAGCACCGCGCCGCCCTGGCGAAGTCGCCCGGTCAGCACCCGCTGCCGAGCCGGCGGCAAACCCATCGACCGAATCACAGCCCGGCCCACCGCACCCTCCACAGGCGAGACCGCCGCGATCACGTCCACCCCGTCGGCGAGCGCCGAGATCACCTGCAGCAGATCCGGTCCCGGATCCGGGATCAGCCCCAGCCGAGACAGGTCCACACCCATCTCGGCCGCGGCCAGCGCCCCGAAATCGGGCATGCCAACTACCGCAACCCACGCCTCGGGCTGGGCCGACATCAGCGCCAGGAGCAGGCTCGTCGCCCCGCTGCCGCCCAGCGCAGAACTCGCCACGCTCACCACATAGCCATGCGGCACTCCCCCGGCCGGCAGTACATCGGCCAGCGGCGCCGGCATGGCGAGAACCGCGTCCGCGGTGCGTGACTCAGCGCGCGCGAAGCGGCCGGCAGAGCGGACACCGACAGCGCCGCCCGCAGCATCCAGCTTGCGGCGCAGATCAGCCACCACCGCCGAACGCTCCAGCCTGCCATCATCGCCGAACACACGTTCGATGATAAGCACGAGCACCGACATCGCCACTCGGCTCCGGCCACACGAGGCCACCGAGCCGTCCATGCCTTCCGAGCGGGCGCGCAGGGCGGCCCGCCGCAGTGCATCTGTTCCCGCGGGAGCATGTGCATAAAACTGGGACGATTCGGACAGAATGCTGCAGGATGCACACCCTAACAAAGCCCCGCACGGAGCCCCACCCTCCAGCAGATGACCCAGTCAGCCCATGCCCACGGGGCTCACACCAGCGATCATCGGCTCAGGAACGGCCCGCATCGCGAATCTCAGCGCGAACTCGCCGAACGCCCTCGACCGTCTCGAACCACACGCGATCGTCGTTGATCTCCTCAGGGAGCATATGTGCTAGAACGCTCCGATACCCGTAAAGATCCGACCACGGCGACTTCGCCGACTCGAGACCCGCTGAAACGCGGTAGTTCTCGGCGTAGTTCCCCGCGGTGATCCACAGGCGCTGAATTGTCAGGCGCACCAGAACATCTGCGTCGTAACGCTGCCGACCGTGCGCGGCGAGATCGGCGAGTTCGTCAAGAGTGCGAAGTAGACCACCTAGCAACTCGTCCGGAGTCACAAGGGCACAGCCTCGCCACCCGCGGCCGGAACATCATCCGTGATCACGTGAACGTAGGCACCGACCAATCCGGCCGCTGCCACCGCGAACCGTCCGGTGGACCGATATCCATGGTCGATGGCATGCACAATCAGCGCACCATCATCGCGCAGCCGCACGTCCGTCAGCCCGCACTCGGCGGCCACACGCCGCAGTTCAGAGCGCCGCCGATCGACATCCGACCACGACGCCCGACGGTCATTGATAATCGCCCTCGACATGCCCGCAATGGTAGTGACGCCATACGACAGTGCCTACCGAACCAGCCGAAATGCGAGCCATGCGATCACTGCCCGCACCGTCGCCGAGGCGCCACATGGCGCATGTCGCACGAGCGGGCGCGCAGGGCGGCCCGCCGCAGTGCATCCGTTCCCGCGGGAGCGTGTGCATAAAACTGGGACAATCCAGACAGAATGCTGCAGGACTCTCACCCAAACGTATTGCACGAACGTGGCCCCGCTATTCCAGACATGCCCCTGCCCTGCCACGCCCCGGGGGCTCACACCGTCTCGAGCCAGTTCGCGCGGCCCTGCCGCACGAGCGGGCGCGCAGGGTGGCCGATGCGAGGGATCAAGCCTGACCGCCCGGAGCATCGGCCACCCTCGCGCCCGCGCAACCCACCGCATGAAAACGCGGCTCCGCGGGAGCGTGTGCATAGAACCGGGGCAATCCGGACAGAATGCTGCAGGACTCACACCGCAAATAAGCCCCGCACGGAGCTCCGCCTTTCCGGACACGCCCCAGTCAACCCACGCCCCGGGGGGCTCACACCGTCGCGGGCCAGTTCGCGCGGAATCACACCATCGCGAGCCAGTTCCGCAAGAGTTCCGCCCCCGCGTCCCCCGACTTCTCCGGATGGAACTGGGTTGCGGACAGCGGCCCGTTCTCCACGGCGGCGACGAACCGGTCCCCGCCGTGCTCGGCCCACGTCACAATCGGCGCCTTCAACGGCCCGGCTCCGCCGGGCGCGGCGACCATGTCCCACCGCCGCACGGCATACGAGTGCACGAAATAGAACCGCGTGTCGGCGTCCAAGCCCGCGAACAGCCGAGATCCCGCCCCGGGGATGACGTTGTTCCACCCGAGGTGCGGCACGATCGGCGCAATCAGCCGCTCGACGGTGCCCGGCCACTCCCCGATCCCCTCGGTCCGCTCCCCGTGTTCCACGCCCGTCTCGAAAAGCACCTGCATGCCGACGCAGATGCCGAGCACCGCGCGGCCGCCGGCCAGCCGCCGTCCGATGATCCGCTCGCCCCGCACCGCGCGGATCCCTTCCATACACGCCGCGAACGCGCCGACGCCCGGGACGACGAGGCCGTCCGCGCCCAGGGCGGCCTCGAAATCCGAAGTCACCACGACGTCCGCCCCGACCCGCTCCAGCGCGCGGCGCGCGGAGGCGATATTGCCCGACCCGTAATCGAGCACGGCAATGCTTTTCATCTCGCGCTCTTCATCCTGCGGCCGTCACACTGCTTTCTTGATGCTGTGCTTGTCACTCCTACTATGCGGCCTTCCCGAACTCGCCCACCATCGCGATGATCGCGAGCGCCAGGATCACGGCCGCAACCGCCGCGAGAACCCCTGCCGCGTAACGGTGTTCGGTCCGCCACATCGATACCGTGCCCGCACCAAGGAACCCGGCGACCGCCACCAGCAGCACCACCAGCCAGGTCACAGCACACCCTTGGTCGACGGCACGCCACCCACCCGCGGGTCGAACTCGACGGCCGCGCGCAGCGCCCGCGCCACAGCCTTGTACTGGGCCTCACAGATGTGGTGCGGGTCGCGGCCGTACAACACCCGCACGTGCAACGCGATCTGCGCATGGAACGCCAGCGAATCGAACACATGCCGGTTCAGCACCACCGGGTAGTTGCCGCCGACCACCGCGGGCAGCACGGCATCGGGCTCACCGGTATGCACCGAGAACGGCCGCCCGGACAGGTCGATCGCCGCGTGCGCCAGCGTCTCGTCCATCGGGACGAACGCGTCGCCGAACCGCCGGACTCCGGCCTTGTCGCCGAGCGCCTGCCCGATCGCCTGCCCGAGCACGATGGCCGTGTCCTCCACCGTGTGATGCGGATCGATGTCGACGTCGCCCTCCGACCGAATCGTGAGGTCCAGGCAGCCGTGTACCCCGAATGCGGTGAGCATGTGGTCGAAAAACCGCACGCCGGTGGAGATCTCGGTCTGCCCGCGGCCATCCAGGTTCACCGCGACGAGCACGGACGATTCGCTCGTCGTCCGCTGGATCCGGGCGGTGCGAGTGGTTCGGGCCAGGCCTTCGAGGGCATCGCTGCCGTCGGGGTCCGCATGTCCAGGAAGCGTCATCCTCAGTGCTCCTCACTCACTGTCGGGGCAGGTGGAAGGTCCGGGCACACCGCCAGGAACGCGTCGTTGTCGCCGGGCGTACCGATCGTCAGCCGCAGATAGCCGGCGATGCCGACATCGCGCAGCAGGATCCCGGAGTCCACGAAAGCCCGCCAGCTCGCCGCCGCGTCGGCAAAACGGCCGAACAACAGGAAGTTGGCATCCGACGGTATGACGGCGTAGCCCTTGCCGCGCAACGCTTCTGCCACGCGATCCCGCTCGGCGACGAGCCGTGCCACGCTGCCCAGCGTCTCATCCGCATGTCGTAGCGCGGCGCGCGCCGCCGCCTGGGTGAGCGCGGAGAGGTGGTACGGCAGCCGCACCAGTTGCACCGCATCGACGATCGCCGGGGCCGCGATCAGGTACCCGAGCCGACCCCCGGCGAACGCGAACGCCTTGCTCATGGTGCGCGAGACCACCAGCCGCGCCGGGAACTCCGCGATCAGCGATACCGCACTCGGCACCCCGACCACCGCCGCGAACTCGGCGTACGCCTCGTCCACGATCACGATGCCGGGCGCCGCATCGGCCAGCGCCCGGATCTCGTCCAGACCCAGCGCGCCGCCGGTCGGGTTGTTCGGGCTGGTGACGAACAGCACGTCCGGGCGGCGGCGCGCGACCTCGGCGGCGGCCGCCGGAACGTCCAGCGAGAAGTCGGCCCGCCGCGGCGCGGCGATCCAGGTGGTCTGCGTGCCGGAGGCGAGGATCGGGTGCATGGAATAGGACGGGGTGAAGCCGAGCGCCGTGCGGCCCGGGCCGCCGAACGTCTGCAGCAACTGCTGCAGGATCTCGTTGGATCCGTTGGCGGCCCAGACGTTTCGCGCGGTGACCGCAACACCGGTCGCCGCCGTGACATACGACGCGAGGTCCGCGCGCAACACCGCCGCATCGCGATCCGGATACCGGTTGAGGCCCGCCGCGGCGGCCGCCACGGCGTCCGCGATGTCGCGCACCAGAGCGTCGCTCGGCGGATACGGGTTCTCGTTCGTGTTCACCCGCACGGGCACGTCGAGTTGTGGTGCGCCATAAGGGGACTTGCCCCGCAGATCGTCCCGGAGCGGGAGATCGGCCAGCGTCACCGCGTCCAATACGGCGTCCCCCACCGTGTCTCCCACGGCACCCCGCATTGCGCCCCCCACACCGTCCCTCATCGCAGCGCCCGTCATGGTTCGAGCCTGATCGCGACGGCCTCGCCATGGGCCGGCAAGTTCTCGGCCGCGGTGAGCGCACCGATCGGCCCGGCCACCTCGGCCAGCGCGGCGGCCGTGTACTCGACCACCTGCACCGACTTGAGGAACGTGGTCGTGTTCAGCGCCGAGGAATACCGTGCCCCACCGGAGGTCGGCAGCACGTGGTTCGATCCGGCGCAGTAGTCGCCGAGCGAGACCGGTGAGTACGGCCCGACGAACACCGCGCCGGCATTGCGGATCCGCCGCGCGACCTCTGCGGCGCCACGCGTCTGCACCTCGAGATGTTCGGCGGCGTAGGCGTCCGCCACCGTGACGGCGTCGTCGAGCGAGGCGACGATCACGGTGCCGGACTGCGGACCGGTCAACGCGGCGCGCACCCGCTCGGAGTGCCGGGTGGCCGCGACCATTCCGGGCAGCAGCGCGTCGACCGCGTCGGCGAGCGTCGCCGACGACGTGATCAGCACGCTCGCCGCGTTCGGATCGTGTTCGGCCTGCGAGATCAGGTCCGCCGCAACGTATCTCGGGTCGGCGGAATCGTCGGCGATGACGGCGATCTCCGTCGGGCCCGCCTCGGAATCGATGCCGACGATGCCGCGTAGCGCCCGCTTGGCCGCCGTCACGTACACATTGCCTGGTCCGGTGATCACATCGACGGGCTCGACGGCCGGCAGGCCGCGAGCGGCGTCATACTCGCTGCCGTACCCGAGCAGGGCGATCGCCTGCGCCCCTCCGGCCGCGTACACCTCGCTGACGCCGAGCAGCGCGCAGGCCGCCAGCACGGTGGCATCGGGCCAGCCGCCGGCGGACACTTGCGGCGGGGAGGTGACGACGATGTCCTCGACGCCCGCGACCTGCGCCGGCACCACGTTCATCACCACGCTGGACGGGTAGAGCGCGAGTCCGCCGGGCACGTAGAGGCCGACCCGCCGCACCGGGACCCAGCGCTGTGTGACCACGCCGCCGGGGGCGAGCTCGATGCGCTGCTCGGTGGGCAACTGCGCGGTGTGCCCGGCGCGGGCGCGGCGGATGGACTCGGTGAGCGCGTCCTTCAGCGCCGGGTCCAGCGACGCCGCGGCCTCGTCGATGACGCTGTTCGGGACCCGCAGCGATTCCGGCCGCACATGGTCGAATCGCTCGCAGTAGTCGAGGACGGCTGCTGCCCCGCGCGCACGCACGTCGGCCAGGATGGGGGCGACCGCCTCGTCCGCCGCATGCGCCGCCGAACCGGCGGCACGCGGGAGGACGCTCCGCAACGCGGCGGTGCCGAGGCCGGAACCGAGTCCAGCGGTCGGCTCCGCGCCGAGAGTCGTGGTGAGGTCGATTCGTCGCAGCATGGGGCCGATCCGGTCGAGGTGGGGTGTACCGAACAAGCGTAGGGCCTCCGCCACGGGCGGTCCGCGCGGACCGGCGCGCAGGTCGGCGGACCGGCGGGCGGAGTCAGCCGGCGGGCTCCCGGGTCAGCCGATCCAACCGCCGACGAGGCGGCCCAGGCCGTAGGTGACGGCCATCGCGAGCACGCCGCCGATCACGTTCCGCGCGATCGCCCGGCCGGCCGGTGCCTGCCCGAGCCTGGCGGACAGCCAGCCGGTGACGGCGAGCGCCGCGCCGACGGCAAGCACCGTGATCCACGCGATCCACGCGCGCGGCGAGAACACGACACCGAGCAACGGGACCGCCGCGCCCACCACGAACGCGATGAAGGACGCGAGGGCCGCATGCGACGGATTCGTCAGCTCGTTGGGGTCGATGCCGAGTTCGGCCTCCGCGTGCGCGCCGAGCGCGTCGTGCGCGGTGAGCTGTATCGCGACCTGATGCGCGAGGTCGGCGTCGAGCCCCTTGTCCCGGTAGAGGCCGGCGAGTTCGGCCAGCTCCTGCTCGGGCATCTCGACCAGTTCACGCCGTTCCTGCTCCAGCACGGCGCGTTCGGTGTCGCGCTGGGTGGATACGGACACGAACTCGCCGACGGCCATCGACATGGCCCCGGCCAGCAGGCCGACCACGCCGGCCAGCAGGATCGGCCCCCGGGCGGTGGTGGCACCGGCGAAGCCGAGCACGAGCGCCGCCGTTGAGACGATGCCGTCGTTGGCGCCGAGCACACCGGCGCGCAGCCAGTTGAGCCTGCCGGCCACCGAGCCTCCCATCGGCTCCTGGTGGTCGATCTCATCGGCCGCGGGGGTCTTTTCGCTCGTCACCATGTGTCAAGGGTGGCACGTCCGGCGCGGCCGTTCCAGCAAGGCAAACCTTGCTTTAGCCTCAGACCGTGGATCGACCGGCCCGGTGATTTTGAATCGAGGTAGTTGATCTTGAGCGGGGCGCGGCCGCAGCGGGGTGTGCGGGTGCTGCTGGTCTGTCCAGCTTTTCCACTTGCGGGGTGTG
>Ga0209963_1000340_pt1 | contig 97915 bp, 87 predicted proteins | sample ThiBio_1000_biof_2_FD_183957 | JGI IMG/M metagenome (GOLD analysis project Ga0209963, IMG submission 183957) | Wastewater bioreactor microbial communities from Cape Town, South Africa - Thiocy_cont_1000_biof (SPAdes) | ecosystem: Engineered > Bioreactor > Thiocyanate-remediating >... | reverse complement strand
ATAAGGTCGTCTATAGCCACGAAACAGGTTATAATCCACTTGGCATCCATCGATTTTCCTTTGTACAAGTGTTTTTGTTGGCGCAATTAACTTGCACATTTTTTCGATGGATGTCAATTTTTACTAGCAATCAAGGTACTTTATATACAGATGTGGTCGCCTTAAAGGGTTAAAGCTAGAAATTGTAGAGTCAGGGTTATGTTCATTTTATCTTGTAAATATCACCTACAAAAACGGACTTTAACTCTTAACTTCTGACTACTGCCCTCTGACCACTGACCTCTGACCTCTGGCCTCTAGACTTTTCGTTACCACAGTTCTATTATAAATTCCAATGCGGACAGTATCCGTCCTTATTAAAGTTTTCCTGGAAGAATCCGAAAGAAAATTCGCATGTATCACCCGACCACGCGCGTCCTGACCATCCTCGAACTGTTGCAATCGCACCCGCGCCTGAGCGGGCCGGAACTGGCCGCCCGCCTCGAAGTGGACGTGCGGACCGTCCGCCGCTATATCGGCCAGTTGCAAGAGTTGGGCATCCCGGTCGAGGCCGAGCCGGGCCGCTACGGGGGTTATCGTTTGCGGGCCGGGTTCCGCCTGCCGCCCCTGATGTTCACCAACGACGAAATCGTGGTCCTGACCCTCGGCCTGCTCAACAGCCACTCGCTCGGCCTGGCCGAAACCGCCCCGGCGGTCGAAAGCGCCCTCGCCAAGATTGGCCGGGTGCTGCCTGTCCCGGTGGCCCGCCAGTTGGCCGCCCTGCAAAACGAAATGACCGTGGCCGGTCTGCCGCCCGACGAAAAGGTCGATACCGGTGTCCTGACCACCCTCGGCCTGGCTGCGACTTTTACCCGGCCGGTCCGCATGACCTACCACAACCGGGGCGAAGTTACCGAACGCCTCTTTGAACCCTATGGGGTAGTCCATCTCGACGGGCGCTGGTACACCGTCGGCTTCTGCCACCTGCGCCAGGATGTCCGCATCTTCCGGCTCGACCGGGTGCGCCGGGCCGATACCGAGGCCGGAAGCTTTACCCGTCCCGCCGGGTTTGACGCGCTGGCCTACCTGGTCCAGTCTATCGCCACCATTCCCGACCGCTGGGACATCGAGGTAGAGGTCGGTCTGCCCCTTGAGGTAGTCCGCTCCAAGCTGCCGCCCACCCTGGCGACCCTGGAAACCGCCGGGGAAAAGACCCTGTTCCGCTCCACTTTCAACGACCTTGACTGGCTGGCTCGCCTCCTGGTCGGGCTGGGCGGCCCTGTCCGGGTCATCCGGCCCCCCGAACTGCGGGCGGCTTTCGGGCGGCTGGCCCTGGAAATCGCCGGGTACGCCGCCGGGGATGAGCCGGAAACTTTAGCTTTGGATTAAAAATAGGCTTTTGGGGCGGTTCAGGTCGCGTTTTTATTTGTGGGCGGGGGTTGGCAAAAGCTATAATCGCTCCACCATTAACGCTGCTTGAACGATGAGCGCTGGTCTTACCGTTTTTGCTCAAAAACAACTCATTTTATAAAAAAGCCGGTCCAGACCGGTCGGTCCAGACCGATATATTTTCACATTGAGGTGATTATTATGGATACACGCCACCTGGTTGACCCCGAAGTTGCCCCTATGCTCGACACTTTCCCGCCCTTCCACTTTACCCGCGAAGTCTTACCGTCTATCCGGCAAACCCAGGCCGAAGTCTTCGAGCAAATGCGGCCCACCTTTCCCGCCTATGACAATATTGAAGTAACCGAGAAGAAAGTCCCCGGCGCTCCCGGCGACCCTGATGTGCGGGTGCTGGTCTACCGGCCCAAAAATGTCGCGGGGAAAGTTCCCGGCCTGCTCTGGATCCACGGTGGGGGTTATATTATCGGCACCGCCGACGCCGACGACCAGCAGGTCAAGAAAATCGTGACCGAGGTCGGCTGCGCCGCTGTCTCGGTGGACTACCGCCTCGCCCCTGAAACGCCCCATCCCGGCCCGGTCGAAGATTGCTACGCCGCCCTGAAATGGTTTTACCAGAACGCCGCCGAGTTGGGCGTGGATACCGCCCGTCTCGCTATCGGCGGGGCCAGCGCGGGTGGCGGCCTGGCGGCGGGCCTGGGCGTCCTCACCCGCGACCGGGGCGAGATACCCCTGGCTTTCCAGCTTTTGATTTATCCCATGCTGGACGACCGCACCGTCACCAACTCCGCCGACCATGCCTATGTGGGCGAGTTTATCTGGACCAAAGAGTCGAATTATTTTGGCTGGACCAGTCTGCTCGGCCAGGAACCGGGCGGTGAGGATGTTTCGCCGTATGCCGCCGCCGCCCGCGCCACCGACCTGTCCGGGCTTCCGCCGACCTACCTGACCGTCGGCTCGCTCGACCTTTTCCTGGAAGAAGACCTCGAATACGCCCGCCGGTTAATTCGGGCCGGGGTGCCGACCGAGTTGCATGTCTACCCTGGCGGTTTCCACGGCTTCAACCTGATGCCGACCGCAGCGATAAGCCAGGCTTTCGAGCGTGACATCATGGCCGCCCTCAAGAAGGGTCTGAAGGCTGACCAGAAATAGTTTTTAGTAGGCAGAGGTCAGAGGCCAGAAGTCAGTTGTTAGTGGAATTTGGTCAAATAGTTTTTTAACACACAATTTGGCGGGTTTAAAAACAAAATTATGGTTATAATTTGGATAAACCCGCCTATCCCAAATGCTATCTACTAAGAATTTGTTTTCAAACGAGGCTAAAAAGTTTGAAAGCTATGCTCATTTAAAACAAGTCTAAACACTAAACATTAACTACTGACCGCTGCCTACTGCCCTCTGACTACTAAACACTTCTCACCCCTGTTGGTGACTTTTGGTACTATTGACCGCCTAAAAAAGCCGGTGTTATAATTTTGGTGAGTTAACACCGGCTTTTTCTTATGCTCGTTTTTATATAAAATCTTCAAAGCTTCTCGCCTTATGCCTTTTGGAGCCGGGTAGGGGCGCGACCGTCTTTTTCTTTAAGGAGTGGATTAATGGCCCTCGTTGGCAACTTGAGAGATTTTGGCCTCTCTGAATTTCTCTACCTGGTGGACCGGGGCGCCAAGACCGGGCGGCTCACCTTGCAAAAACCGGGCGACCGGGCCGAACTCTACTTCAACACCGGCAAACTGGTCTACGCCACCCACTTCAACCAGGACGAGCGCATCGGGGACATCCTGGTCAGGATGGGCCGGGTTACCCGCGAGCAGTGTAATATCGCCCTCGAAATCCAGCAGGCCAAACAGCCCGATAAACCGGTCGGCCAGATTATGGTCGAACTCGGCATGCTGACCCAGGCCGAAATTCTCAAGTGCGTCCGGCTCCAGATTGAAGAAATAACCTACGGGCTGTTCGGCTGGCAGGAAGGTGATTTCCGCTTTGAGCCGGATATGGCCCCGCCCCGCGAAAGCGTCTCTATCCCGCTTTCAATCGAAAACCTGATTATGGAGGGCACCCGCCGCATTGACGAGTGGGCCAGGATTCGCGACCGCATCCCCAGCCTGGATGTTATCGTCCGGTTTAGCGATAAGCCCCACGAAAAGGCCAAGGGGGTCAACCTTACCCCTGACGAATGGCGGGTCTTTGCCCGTATCAACGGCGCGAACAGCGTCCGGCAGATTTCCTTGCAGACCGGCCTGGGCGACTTCGAGACGGCCCGCATCATCTATGGTTTCTTATCGGCAGGGCTGGTAATCCTGACCAAAGAAATTGCCCAGCCGACCCCGGTTTCTCCCGGCCTGGGCGGGACCCTGACGACCGGACCGCTCCCGCCGCTGGCTCCTTTCGACCCGGACGAGACCGCCCCTGCGCCCGGCCCGGTCGCGCCCGCGCCCCGGAACCGCTTTACTCCCCGCAGCGGCATCTATGAGACCAGGCCGGGGAAAGAAGCCGTTTTGCGGTTGATTGCTCATTTCGGCGGGGCCTTTTAACTTTAATAGTTTTTTCTAATTCTGATTCTGAACCCGGCTTAAAACCCTTTTTCGGGTTTCTACAGCTAAACCTGCGCCGCTGGAAAAGCGCCTGGTTGACGGAGGTCATGTGCAAACGGTCAAAATGGTTGTTACAGGGGCGCTCGCTTCGGGCAAGAGCGAGTTTATCAAGACTATCAGCGAAACCGATGTGGTTTCGACTGAACGCAAAAGCACCGATGAAGCCAGCCTGTTAAAAAAAGAAACCACCGTGGCGATGGATTTTGGCCGGATTGTGGTCGGCAACGACCTGGTCCTGCATCTTTTTGGCACCCCCGGCCAGAAACGCTTCGATTTTATGTGGGAAATGCTCTCGCAGGGGATGATGGGGATGGTCGTGCTGGTGGACAGCACCCGGCCCGATACCTTCCGGGAGACCAGCCGGATTATTGACTTTTTCACTGCTAACCAGAAAACGCCCTATATTGTCGCCTGCAACAAACAGGACTTGCCCGACGCCTGGGCCCCCGAAGACATTCGCCACTCCCTGCGGCTGGACGAGAATGTCAAAATCGTGCCCTGCGTGGCCCTCGACCCCCGCCAGGTCCGCAACGTCTTGCTCGAATTGTTGTACTCAGTCCTCGAATTCATAGAGGAGGGCTAAACCATGTTTTCCGCCTCGCAACTCCTTGAAATGCAGGAGGAATTACACCGGCTGCAAGCTTCTTCGCCCGATATTGAGGCCACCGTCCTGATCACGATGGATGGCCTCATGCTCACCTCGACCCTGCCCGACGCCAGCGACGAGGACCGGGTTTCGGCGATGAGCGCGAGTCTGCTGGCCCTGGCCGAACGTATCTCGCTCGATTTGGGGCGCGGCCTCCTGGAACAGGTCTTCCTGCGCGGGGCCGATGGAGATGTGCTGCTTATGGCCGTAGCCGATAAAGCCGTCCTGGGTATTCTCTCGCGGCGTGAAGCCAAACTCGGCATGCTTATCTATTACATGCGCCGGGCCGCCAAAGAACTCGCCAATTTTCTTGATTAGTAGTCAGAGGGCAGAGGGGAGTAGTCAGAAGGCAGAAGTCAGAAGGCAGAAGTCAGAAGGCAGAGGGCAGAGGGCAGAAGGCAGAGGGCAGAAGGCAGAGGGCAGTAGTCAGAGGGCAGTAGTCAGAGGGCAGTGGGCAGAAGGTAGTATTTGGCATACTCGCAGGTTGCACCCTCATTCTTGTGATTCCGAACATTCTACCCTGTCATTCCGAGCGCACCTCTTTGTCACACCCGCCGGGCGCGTCGTAGGGCGCGTAGTCGCAGCCACACTGGTGTGTCGCATCGGCGGAATCTAGCCCGTAGCGTTCCCTGGGGGCCGCGCCGTTGGCGAATAGCACGGTCGAAGGTACGTGACAGATGTTCAACGACTTTGCAGTTGCGGTGAAAGTGAATTAAATATCACTTGTAATCACAACCGGACGTTGCTATAATCAAAAGGCCCATGATTTAACCGGGCCTCAGTTATTAGCATGGAATTCGCACAGAAGTAAGCAAAGAAAGAAATGTCGTTACCTTTTAAGCCAAACACCGGTCTTTCCGGTTTGCAGCAGCAGAGCCAGCCTTACAGGAGGTCTGGTTAATTCCGGTTGCCGCTAAGTTTCGCTAAAAGATAACTTAAAGGTAAATCGCCAGACCACGCAAAGGTCTGGCGATTTTTGTTTTATAGTTTTTATAAGAAAAGGGGAAAACCAATGAGTTTCGATTTCTTTATCCGGGGCCTGTTAATCGGCCTCTCCATCGCCGCCCCGGTCGGGCCGATGAGCGTCCTGATTATCCGGCGGACCGTCGCGGAAGGCCGCCTGATCGGGCTTGTTTCCGGCCTGGGCATAGCCGCCGGGGATACTTTTTACGGGGCGCTGGGTGGCTTTGGCCTGACTTTTATTACCAGCTTTCTCATAAACGAACAATTCTGGCTGCACCTGCTAGGGGGCGGGTTTTTGCTCTACCTCGGCGTTAAAACATTACTGTCCAGGCCCGCCGAAAAAGCCGCCGACGGGAAAAATAAACCGAAAAGTTTGCCCGGCTATTTCATCACGACCATGCTTCTTACTTTGACCAACCCTGCTACCATTATTTCGTTCGCGGCCATCATGGCCGGGCTCGGCATTGGCAGCACTTCCGGCGACTATCTCTCCGCCACCATCCTGGTGCTGGGGGTAATGTGCGGCTCGACCTCCTGGTGGCTAATCCTGACCACCTTCCTGAGCCTGGTCCGGCACCGCATCACCCCTGCCGGGATGGTCTGGGTCAACCGTCTATCCGGCGTCATACTGGTGGTCTTTGGCCTGCTGTCTATCCTCAGCCTGGTTCAACATTGAGCCAGGCTTTTCTTTTGGCCTTTGAAATAACAGGGCGCGCCGTACCGGGTGAGTATTTACGGGCTGTCGTCGCCGCTGACCGTGGTGCTATCGGTCAGTTCACTCTCGACCGCCTTCTCCTGCTCGGTACGGGCTATCTTTTCACTGTTCTGGCGCAGTTGGGCCAGGCGCTGTTGTTCCTCCGCCGAAAGCGGGCGGCGGGTGGCTTCGTATTCCAACCCGGTCAATTCTTCGCCTTCATCCAGGGTCCGGTCTTCCTTGCCTTCCCCCCTGTATTCGGTCATAACACCACTCCTTTCTCTGGTCTAAAAACTGCCCTCTGCCCTCTGACTACTGCCCTCTGACTACTGCCCTCTGACTACTGCCCTCTGCCCTCTGACTACTGCCCTCTGACTACTAAAAACTATTCTTCATCCGGGGCCACCGGCACCGGTTGGAGCGGCGTGCGCCCATTAGTCCCGTTCACCTCGTATTTTTTAAGCAGGTGGTCGATATAAGCGCTGTACTGGTCGGCCAGGGCTCGCGACTCAATCATCAAAATGTTTTCGGCGTTGAGTTCGGCGCTGTGCGAAAAATTGTACGAGCCGGTAATAACCGTATCGTCTACCACCAGCACCTTGTTATGCATAAAATCGTGCGGCGTATCCGGCGCGTAAGGGCGCGAGTTTTTGCCGGTCAGGTCGGCCTCCTCGACTATATTCTCGACCGCGCTAATCTTCCACTGGTTGTGGCGGACGCTCTGCCACTGGTAAAGCACCCCGGCCATCTGGGTATGGTCATAAATGCCGCTGACCGGGGCCTGGTCGGTATTGAGCAAATCGTTGAGGGCCGACACCAGGGCGCTGGAATTGAGCAGCATGCTGCAAATACGGACCCTTTCGCGGGCCTGAGCCACGTGCTGGGCCACCTCGTAGTCAATCGCGGGGCCGCGACCGGGCGAAAAAAGCAGGCGCACGCGGGCTGGTTCGCCCTGGTAGGTCAGGTGGACCGTGCGCGTATCGAATGAACCGCTGTTGCCGATATTGCTTTTAACCCACAACTGCTGAAAATCGCTGGCGTAGTAGCCCGCCACCTCCGGGGAGTACAACTGGACAATATTGTTTTCCTGCAAAGTCCAGGAGTCGGTGGTCCAGTTGGTCGAACCGGTCCAGACGCTGGCCCTGGGCGAATTGGCGTCGCGCACTATGTATTTGTGGTGCATCAACTTCAACCCGCCGATACGCCGCCAGGGATAGCCGAGCGATTGGACAAACTGGCCGGTACCGCCCGGGGCGGGGTCTTGCCCCTGGGAGAGCATCGGTGTTTCGGGTTTGTCGGCGTCATAGGCGATGCGGATTTCTACCCCGGCTTTGGCCCTTTCGCGCAAAGCGCTGGCTAATATCTCCTTGAGCGATTCGCTGAGCCGCATATCGTAGACCGCAATATCGAGGGACTGGGTGGCCCCGGCGATAAATTCGGCCAGGAGGTGCGCGACCGATTCGCCGGTCTGCTCACCCTGGGCTAAAAAGAAGGCGGACAGGTCATTTTCAGGCAGATTACTGGAAGGTTGGCTCATTTATTTTTTTATCTCTCTTTCTAGCTTCATCCTGGTTTTATTCTTGCTTCGTCGGTATGCCAGGCCGGGTTTAGACCCGGGCGCCAACAGGTCAGGTTGTTTTTCTAGCATAAACCCTGCCGGAAAATCCCCCCTTTTTTCATTCCACATGGGAAAATCGACCTATTGATTTTTTAATGGGTTATTTAGTTTAATAACTGCAACTGGTTGTAAGTTATAGCGAAACTTGGCAGAAGCTATGCGGCCAGGCTGAAAGATGCTAAAATGGCCCTTACAAACTTTGTTTCTGGTACGAATGGTGCGCTTGAGACCACCCTTTTATACGCGGAATTTTGTTGCAATTAACGGATGCTCAGTTTTACGATATAGTCATGAGGGAAGACACCATTCCCAGGGGTTTAAAAGACCTTACATAAAAAGAGCCTTTTTGTTTGGAGGTTTTCTTTAAGTGCCTAGCACATCCCAAAATCCCCGCACTATTGCCCTATTCGTGGCAGGTTACTTCGTTTTAACCCTGCTTCTGAGTACGATTTTGGTATGGACGAACGGCCCCATTTCCCTCATGATTACCCTGGTAGTGCCGGTTTCCTGGGCCGCTATTTTCTACAAACGGGCCATCTACTGGTCCATGCTGGTCTTTGGCTGCCTGATTGCCGCCTCGGTTATTATTTTAACCTCTCTCAAGGTTATTCCTTCGCTAATTATTTTAGCTATCATCTTCATTACGCTTGGTTTTTTAACCGACCTGACCCATCACCTGATGAAAAGCGCCTCCCACACTTCCAGGGCGCTGGCGATTTCGCGCTCCAACCTCCAGGCTATCCTGAATAACAGTCTGCAAGGCTTTATCTTAATTGACCAGGGCCAGTTCATCCGCGAATTTAACAAAAAAGCCTATGAAGAAGTCCTGGAAATGACCCAGCTAAAGCTGGAAAAAGGCCAGTCCGTTATCGGTATCGTGCCGATTGGCAAATTTGAGGGCTTTAAGCAGTATTTTGCCAGGGCCCTCAAGGGCGAAACGACCGTGGTTGAACGCCCTATCCAGGGTAAGGACGGCAGTGAAAACTGGTTCGAATTTAACTTTGCCCCGGTCTGGCGGGATAGCGGCGAAATCGGCGGGGTCTGCCTGGGCCTGGTAAACATCAATTCGCGCCGCAAAGCCCAGGAAAACGTCGAACGCAGCGAAGCCCGTTTCCGCTCGATGGTCCAGAATTCCCAGGACATCATCGCAATTCTAGATGAAGACGAGATTATCCGCTACTCCAGTCCGACTATCGAGCGGTTGCTTGGCTACAACCCGGAAACCGTCACCGGAAAACCCTTCAGCAAATATCTCCATCCCGATGATTTGAAAACTTACCGGGAAACCCTCGACCGTGTTAAAAGCAGTAGCGGGACGGTGGCGATGGTGGAAGTGCGGGTGAAGGATGATTCCGGGGCCTGGACCTATATGGAAATCGTCCTGGATAACCGCCTGACCGACCAGGCCGTAAACGGTCTTATCCTCAATATCCGGGATAACTCGCAACACCGCCAGTTTATGGAAGCTTTCCGCCAGCAAAACGAGTATATGGCCGTCATGCACGAAACGGCCCTTTCGCTCCTGAACCGGCTCGATATTACCGAACTGCTCCAGACCATTATTGGCCGGGCCGCGACCCTCGGCGGCACTCCTGACGGTTTTATTTACCTGCGCGAACCGGAAAGCGAGTTTATGGTGATGACGGTCGGGGTAGGCTTTTTCGCCAACCCGGCCCCGGACCCGGTCCGTCTGGGCGAGTACTTTGGCGGCCAGGTCTGGAGCACCGGCCAACCGCTGGTCGTTTCGGACTATAAGCGCTGGCCGGGACGGATTTCTACGGGCCAGTATGACACCATAAAAGCGGCGGTAGGCGTTCCGTTGAAGTCGGGCCTGGAAGTAGTCGGGGTTATCGGGTTAGCCTCCCAGGACGAAAATCGCCAGTTCGGTCAGGAAGAAATCGAACTGCTCAACCGGATTTCTCAGCTTGCCTCGATTGCCCTGGATAACGCCCGGCTTTATTCCGCCGCCCGCCGCCGCCTGGTTGAGTTAACAACGGTCCAGCAGGTGGCCCAGGTCATCAATTCCAGTGTCCGGCTCGAAGAAATTTTCCAGACCATCGTCAGCCAGATTAGCCAGGCTTTCGGTTACAAACTGGTCAGTATCTACCTGCGCAACGGCAACAACCTGGTCTTGCAGGCGGTGGTAGGCTACGACAGCCTGCTGGAAAGTATCCCGGTAGATAGCGGGATTTCCGGGCGGGTCGTCCGCACCGGGACAGGCTATTTTGTCCGCAACGCCGCCGAAGATAAAGATTTTCTCTGGGCTATCACCGGGATAACCCAGGCCATTATTATCCCGCTCAAGGGGCGGGACGGCCAGGTGGTGGGTGTCCTGGCGGTCGAGTCGCAGGGCGACCCCTTGCTCAGCGAGGAAGATTTTAACCTGCTGACCCTGCTCAGCGACCAGGTCAGCGTGGCTATCCGTAACGCCCACCTGTTCGAAAATCTCAGCCAGAGCGAAGAAAAATACCGCGAGGTCGTCAGCAGCGTCAAGGAAATAATTTTCCAGACCGATAAAACGGGGGTCTGGACTTTCCTCAATTCGGCCTGGACCGACTTGCTCGGCTATTCGGTCGAAGAAACGCTTGGCAAACCGCTTTTGCCCTATGTCTACGAGGAAGACTGGGAGCGGGGCATCCAGAAATTCCGGGCGCTCACCAGGGGTGAAATTGACGACTATCGCCTCGAAGTGCGCCTGATTGCCAGGGATGGCAGCCAGCGCTGGATGGAGCTGGTGGCCCGGCGCGCCCTTGGCGACGATGGCGAAGTGGTCGGGATTTCCGGGACGCTGGACGATATTACCGAGCGCAAGAAAATCGAGTTTTTGGAGCAGGACCGCAACGAAATCCTCGAAATGGTCGCCCGCAACCACCCCCTGCCGATTGTCCTGGAAAAAATAGCCCTGACCATCGAGCGGCAGCGCCCCGACGTCTATTGCTCGATACACCTTCTGGAATCAAACCGCATCTATAAGGGGGCCGCTCCCAGCCTGCCCAAAAGCTATAGCGATGCCCTCGAGGGTGTCGAAATCGGGCCGGATGTGGGGTCGTGTGGGACCGCCGCCTATCGCCGCGAGCCGGTAATTGTCCACGATATAAAGCGTTCGCCCTACTGGGTAAAATACCGCGACCTGGCTTTAGGGCACGGCTTACAGGCTTGCTGGTCCATGCCTATCATTTCCAGCAAACGCGAAATCCTGGGGACGGTTGCCCTTTACTGGCGCGAGCCGACCGTCGAGAACGCGGCGGGGCTGGAGTTGCTTTCTACCATTACCCGGCTGGCTGCGATTGGCATCGAGCAGCGCCACCTGAACGACCAGTTAAATTACCAGGCCCATTTCGATTCCCTGACCGGTCTGCCCAACCGCATGTTATTCGAGGACCGCCTCGACCACTCGCTGGCGGTGGCCCAGCGCAACCGTCAAAAATTGGCCGTCCTTTTTGTCGATTTGGACCGCTTCAAGGTTATCAACGACACCCTCGGCCACCATACCGGCGACATGGTCTTGCAGGAAGTGGCCCAGCGCTTGCAGGGGTGTATCCGCCACAGCGATACGGTGGCCCGGCTCGGTGGGGACGAGTTTACCCTGATTTTGACCGAACTAAAGGGTCTTTTTAACGCCGAGCGGGTCGCCCAGAAACTGATGGCCGCGCTCGAACCACCTATTCAACTCCCGGACCAGAGCCTGCATATAACCCCCAGCATCGGCATCAGCCTCTATCCCGACGACGGCGAGACTGCCCAGGAACTCCTTTCCAACGCCGACCGGGCCATGTACCGGGCCAAGTTGCAGGGCAAAAACAACTACCAGTTCTTTAGCCCCGAAATGAATACCCAGACCCTGGAACGGCTGGAACTGGAAAACCAGTTGCGGCGGGTGCTGGAACGCAACGAGTTGCGCCTGCTCTACCAGCCCCAGGTAGATTTAAAGACCGGGAAAATGATCGGGTACGAAGCCCTGCTGCGCTGGAAGCACCCGGTGATGGGCCAGATACCCCCCAGCCTGTTCATCCCCCTGGCCGAAGAAAGCGGCATGATTGTGCCTATCGGGGCCTGGGTGTTGGAGCAAGCCTGCCGCCAGGCCAAAACGTGGCAAGACCTGGGCTATCCCGCCTATAAAGTCGCCGTCAACGTTTCGGCGTTACAGTTTAACCGGGCCGATTTTATTCCTACTGTCCAGAAAGCCCTTGAGATTAGCGGTCTGGCCCCAAAATGGTTAGAATTAGAGTTGACCGAAAGTTTGCTTTTCCACGATACCAGGGATAGTTTGCAAAAATTAAGCGCGCTTAAAGAATTTGGTGTTAAACTGTCATTGGACGATTTTGGCACGGGGTATTCTTCCCTTAGCTACCTGCAACAACTGCCAATTGATACCCTCAAAATCGACCAGTCCTTTATCGGCGCGAACCCCCAAAAAGGTCCGCGCGGTGGCGCGATTATAAGCGCCATTGTCACGATGGCCCATTCGCTGGGGATGCGCGTGGTGGCCGAAGGAGTAGAAACCCAGGAACAGTTGAATTTTCTGCATCAAATCGACTGTGACGCAATCCAGGGTTACATCTTTAGCCCGCCCGTTATCGTGGACGAGCTTGAAAATCTGCTCAAGCAGACAACCTCTGCTTCAAGTCTTTTACAAGTTTAGACCTAGTTTATAGAGGAAAGTAACAGAATATGAAATTATTAGTGCTGGGTGGAACAGTCTTTTTAGGTCGTCACCTGGTGGACAGCGCTCTGCGGCGCGGCCACGAAGTGACCCTTTTTACACGCGGCAAAAGCAACCCGGATGTCTACCCGGAAGTCGAGAAGTTGCAGGGCAACCGGGACGGCAACATGGAAGCCCTGGAAGGCCGGACCTGGGACGCGGTCCTGGATACCAGCGGCTACATTCCGCGCATCGTGAAAGCCTCGGCGGACCTGCTGGCCCCGGCGGCGAAGCTCTACTGCTTTATCTCGACCATCTCGGTCTATGCCGATTTCTCCCGCCCCAACTTTGACGAGGATACCGCCCTCGGCACTACCCCCGACGAAACCGTCGAGGAAGTTACGGGCGCAACTTACGGGCCGCTCAAGGTGCTGTGCGAGAAGGCGGTCCAGGAAGCTTTTCCGGGCCGGGCCCTCATCGTCCGGCCAGGGCTGATTGTCGGGCCGCTCGACCACACCGACCGCTTTAGCTACTGGCCGCGCCGGATTGCCCAGGGCGGCGAAGTCCTCGCTCCCGGCGACGGCAACGACCCGGTCCAGATTATTGACGGGCGCGACCTGGCCGACTGGACTATCAGCATGGTCGAAAAGGGCGCGACCGGGGTCTACAACGCCACCGGACCGGCGGCCCCTCTCACCATCAAAGAGGTGGTGGACCAGTGCCTCGACACCACGGGCAGCGGGGCCGATATTACCTGGGTCAGCGCCGAATTCCTGAAGGAAAAAGGGGTCACGCCCTGGGGCGACCTGCCTAGCTGGATTCCGGCGGAAGGCCCCCTGGCCTACATGCAGAGCGCCGATGTCCGGCGGGCTGTCGATAACGGCCTGACCTTCCGGCCTCTCTCCGAAACCATCCTGGATACCCTGGCCTACCTGGCGGGGCGGCCCAGCGGACCCGACCTCAAGGCCGGACTCACCCGCGACCGGGAAAAGGAACTCCTGGCCGAGTGGCACAGCCGCCAGGGCCAGTCCTCATAGACCGGGGCCGGACGCAGGTTATTCGATGGACGCCTTAAAAGGCAGACGAATCGTGGTGGTCGGGACCAGCGGGTCGGGGAAAACAACCCTGGCCCGCCGCCTGGCTGCCAGGCTGAGAGTGCCGCACGTCGAGACCGACGCGCTCCACTGGGGGCCGAACTGGACCGAGCCGCCTGTCGAAGTCTTTCGCGAAAGGATAGTAGCGGCCCTGGCCGGGGATGCGTGGGTAATTGACGGCAACTACAGCCGGATTCGCGCCTATGTCTGGTCGCGGGCGGAAACCCTGGTCTGGCTCGATTATCCCCTGCCGGTCATCATGGGCCGTCTGCTTCGCCGGACCACTCGCCGGATTGTCTTCCGGGAAGAATTATGGAGCGGTAACCGCGAGAGTATCAAGAAGTCCTTTTTCTCTAAAAAATCAATCCTGTGGTGGGTTTTAACGAGTTACAAACGGCGTCGCCGGGAGTACACCGAAATGCTGGCTCGCCCCGAATACGCCCACCTGCAAGTTTTGCACTTCAAATCACCCCGCGCCGCCGACTTCTGGCTATCCTCTATCGGCAAAAACGCCTAAATTTTCCATTTTACAGGCTGATAAAAGTATTTTGCTGCAATTTCACCCTTTTTTATTTTCTTGTCGATATAGGAATGGTAATAATAAATTAATCTTGCCGCCTAACATTAAAGAAGTTTCTAAAAGATGAAAATAAAAAATAAGGTCCGAGGTTGGTTGCTTGACGGACAATACGGCCAACCAAAAGGTCTGGTTGGCCGCTGGCTGGGTCAACGAATGGTCCGCCAGCACATTCCTGAAACAGATTGGACCATTTCTCTGCTCAATCTCGCTGCCCAGGACCAGGTGTTAGAGCTTGGCTTCGGGGCCGGGCGGGCTATCGAACTGGTAGCGACCCGTCTTTCGACCGGCCAGGTGTCAGGCGTCGATATTTCACGGGCGATGGTCCGTGCGGCGGCACATCGAAATGCCAGGACAATCAAATCCGGTAAGGTCCTCCTGAAACAGGAAGATTTAACTCACCTGTCTTTTAATTCCGATAAATTCGACAAAGTTTTTACCATCCAAACTCTTTACTTCTGGCCGGATTTGCAGATGGCCCTGGCCGAAATCTACCGTGTTCTCAAACCAGGCGGCTGTCTGGTTATAACTCTCTCCACCGGCACTATTGATGGCACCGGCCTGACCCATTACCAACAATTAATTGACCAGAAAGTATTACCTGTTATGCGTCACCTTGGGTTCACCGAAGCCTACACCAGAGAAGGCCCTCTTTCGCGCCAGTTCAAAACCACCGCTGTAATCGGTATTAAATAATAGTATTCGATAACGTAAAAACAAATTAATTATTGGGGTTAGCGCCAGGCCAATCAAACTGGCCGCTACTAAAAAGCCGCTTGAGGTTTTGCAGCAGGGCGGCGGGGGCGGCATATTCGGGCTGGCGGCGGTAAAGCCCTACCACCTTATCGAGGGCTTGCAGTTCGTCCCGGTAGCGCGTCACGACCTCGGCGTTTAGTTCGGGTTTCCCGGCAAATAGGAAACTTTCGGGGTAAAAATTCTCGTTGGCGAGTTTGTAACCAAGCTGGCGGTGACAGCGGCAGGGGTTGGCCGGGTTGGCCAGCCCGCAGTGGCCGTTCATGAAACCCCGGACCCGCTCCCTGGCCCGCGAGAGCCGTTTGCGGTAGACCTGGGGTGTCGTTTCCGTTATAAAAGCGCCGTCCTCCCCGCTCACGCCGATAATTTCCCCCAGGATATAGGCGACCCGGTGTTCCCGGTCCAGGCATAAGAGCATACCGAGGGTGCAGCGCAACTCGGTTTCTTCGAGCATCAGGCGCTGGGCGGGGTCGTCCGGTTGGAGTTCAACCGGGGGCCGGTCCAGCTTCTGTTCGAGGTCGGCGTCGAACATCTCAAAAGTGCGTTTCTGAAGTTCAGCCCGGCGTTTGCGGGTGGTCAGGAGGTGGTTGGTGGCGATGCGGTAGCACCACGTCTCGATACTGCTCTCCTGGCGAAACTGGCCCAGGTGCGTTGTTATTCGGATGAGGATTTCCTGGGTGGCGTCCTCGGCGTCGGCGGGGTGCCAGAGCATCCGGAGGGCCAGGTTGTAAAGGCGCGGCTGGACCTGTCCCAGGAGAGTTTCGAGGGCCGCTAAATCCCCCGCCCTGGCCTGTTCGACCAGCCTTTCGGGAGTTGGTTCAGTGTTATGTAAATTCGTGTTTTCTTCCGTCATGTTATGTTAACTCTAAACGACCGGGCGGCCTGTAAAAAGGTCGTCACTTTTGCCACCCTACCGTTAGACTCCCCTTTGATGCGGTTTGTGACCAGACTTTAAGAATAAATAATTTGGTTTGGGTAAATTATACCAATTACGGGTATAGCCTCTCCATTTGTCATTCCGTAAGCCGCTTTTTGAAAGAAGCCTTGCCGTAATCAGATGGCGGGTTACGGAATCTCGCGCGTTGCGTACCGTAAACCCAAGGACTGGCCCATATTTCCGGCTGAATCAGGCTTCGACCTGACGCATGTTGGACCTGGCAAAGTCTTCGTTCTTGCGTTTCGCCAACGGCGCGAGATTCCGTAAGCCAGTGTTCGTTTTTGGCAAGTCTTCCTTTTTGAAGTAGTTTACGGAATGACAAGTTGAAGGCCGTGCTATTCGCCAACGGCGCTGCCCACAGGGAACCCTACGGTCTAGATTCCTCGACTGCGCTCGGAATGACAATTGAATGGCCTTGCCCAATTATTAGGATATTTTATTGGACAGTCTATTTTGAATGACAAATACCTGACCGGGTTATTTATAGCGCTTATGGCTGCGTCGGCGGGCTCTAGAGGCGGGCCTCACTGGAAATCGTTGCGGATAATGGTCGCGTCCAGGCCGTTGACGATAAGTTCTTTTTGCAGACTGCTATTCACCAATAAGTAAGCCGGGACTTTCCCCTGGGTCGGCGAGCTTTGCATCTGGATAAAGACCGTATCGAACGGCAACTGGGGCGGCAGACCGTTGCGTTGCAGGCGGGTGGTCAGTTCGTCGCTGTCGAGGACCTGCGCGGGCTGCCACTGGCCCGCCTCCTCCGGCAGGAGCGTCGTTACTTTCAACACCGTAATCTGCTCTTTCTTGTCCTTCGCGCCCGAATCGACCGTCACGGCCCAGGTGCTGGTGCCGTTGGGGATGGTGAAAAAGAAGGTCCAGACCGTCTGGTCGAGCGTGAAAGTGGTCGCCTGGGCCAGCACCAGCCGGGCTGAGCCGTTGACCTGCCCGACCTGCGCGGCGGCTTTCTTATAGGCGGTCTGGAAAGAGAGTTTGGTCGAGCGGAATGTTATAAGGGACGGACCCTGGATCGGGATACTCTGGTCGGCGCGAGGCGTGGGCGTGGCGACCGGAGGGTCGGTCGGGGTCGGGAAAATCGCCGGGGGCGTATTGGTCGGCACCAGGGCGATAACCTCGGTCGTGGGCGTAGGGGTGCGGGTAGGCGAGGGCGTGGCGGTAGGCGGTTGGATAGAATCGCCGGAGACCGGGGTGCTGAGCGGCGCTTCGGTAGGTCGGGGCGCGCCCTGGTCCGAACATGCCCCAAGCAAAGCGGCCAGCAGCACTACCGCCCCCCACTTCTGGAAAAAACCCTTCCTCAACCCTTTTACTTTCCGTTCCACTCGTAGATTAGATAATCGTTCTGGTCGTAGACCAGTTTGAAATTGGCGTCCTTGTCTTTGTTGCGGTCGAGCAAATTCCACAACGCCTGGCGCTGGCCCCACTGGCGGTTAATCACCCGGTCATCGTCATTAAGGTGGTCCAGTTGGATATAGCGCACCCCGTAGACCCGCATGACCTCTTTGACCTGGTCGAGGGTGGCGTTATTCGGCGTCATCACCCCCTGGCGCTGGCTGTGAAAGCTCAGTTCCCAGATGTTCCGGCTCATCACCACCGCGTTGGAAGGGGTGTTCTCCTTGAGCCAGTCCGCCGCCAGAACTATCCCGGTCTGGCGGGTGTAGAGCGGCCCATCGTCGACCAGGGCTTGCACACCCGGTACGGCCAGCAGCGCCACCACGATTATAACCAGCCAGGCACCGACCCGGCGGCGATTTTCGCCCGGCTCGACCGGGTTATTCGCGCTAATTTTATCATAGAGCCAGGTTAAACCATATAGCCCTAAAAGGTAGGCCCAGGGGAGCCAGAACAGGTAATAGCGCGGCTCGTAGTGCCACAGGATGCTAAAAGAAAGCCAGTAGACCAGGAAACTCGCGCCGAGCAGACCCAGCAGGCGACCGGGGCGGCGGGTCAGGACCAGACCACCCAGCAGGGCCAGCCCGATTAAGAGCGGCGGCAGCAGTTGGCCGTCCAGCAGGTGCCCGAAGAAGCGGCGGAACTGGTTAATAATGGCGTTCAGGTTGTTGTCCCAGCCGTATTCGAGCAGCTTGCTGGGGCCGGGCAGGGGCGTATTCGAGAAAGGCTGGAACAGGTTGTAGATATTCTCGTCGGGCGGGTTCCACTTGGTAATCCAGGCGTCCCACGACTCGGTCGAACGGAAGAAGGTCTTGAACTGGAGCAGGTTGCGAATGAAAAAAGGCGAAATCGTCAGCAAGGTCATCGCGGCCCAGCCAAAGATGGTCCGCCAGGGCAGCCAGATTTTCTCGGCGGAAAGATATTTGCGCCAGAGCAGCCACAACCCCAGCCCGACCAGCACCACCCCGCCGCTCGGCTTGCTCAAAAAGAGCAGCCCCGCCAGCAGCCCGGCGATAACGACCTGCCCCCGCCCATGCCATTTTGAAGCCGGGTCGGTAAGTTGGACCAGCCACCCTTTTTTAGGCGCGGGCGCGGCTTTGCTTTGGGTTTCCGGTTCGGTTGTTGCCGCTTCACCACTGCTGGCCTCGGTGGTAACTGTTTCGCCAATGGTGGACTTACTACTCGTGGCTTCCGTGTGCGTTGCCGGGATACCCAGCCCCGGCTCGGTCACTTCTTCGAACGCCACCGGGGGAACCGCCTCCGAATCGTCTGCCCTCTCCCCTCTGCCTACTGCCCTCTGCCCTCTCCCTTCTGGTTTCTTGAGTTTGAAATCGAGCAGCCAGAAGCCGAAATTTAAAAAGACCAGCAGCGTGAACGGCAAATCGTTGATGGGATAGGCGATGCTCTCGAAAAAGGCCGGGCTGGTCGAAAAGGCCGGGACCACCGCAATCAGGGAGAGCAACGCCGCCGCCAGACCCGCCCTACGGTTAAAAAGGCGCGAGCCGTAGTGAAAGATGACGTAGGCCAGGGCCGCCGCCACGAACAGGTTCGGCAGCTTGGCCGCCCAGACCGTCGGGCCAAAGACCAGGTAAAACGGCACGATTAAAAACGGTTGGAGGGGCGGCCAGGTGTCGGCGGGACGCGGCAGGGTATATTTTTCATAGAACTGGGCCGCGTAGTCGAGCGAGTAGCCTTTGCCCTGGACGATGTTGCGGGCTGCCACGGCGTTATCGGCGTAGTCGGCGTGCCCGATATAGTCCATCTGCACGATGATAAAAAGGGCGTAAAGGCAGTAAAGCAGGATGCCCGCCAGCAAGATGTTGCGGGCCAGCCGGGGACTCGTCTCCAGCCTTTCCAGGAAGGTCGCCAGGGCGTTCCCCACCGTCTTGCGCCAGGCCACCAGGGCCGCCAGCGCGGCCAATCCGCCCAGCCCGGCCAGATAAAACGGGGTATACCACAAATTGAGGAACGAAGGCGTCAGGCTTGGCAGCAGCAGCCAGGGCACCAGGGCCGCGCACCCCGCCACCGCCGACCAGATGACCCGCTCGGCCCCGGCGAACTTCATCAAGAGCAAACCGAGGCCGACCGCGTAGAGCCAGCCCGCCAGCAAGGCTTCGAGAGGGGGTCGCCGGAAAAACGGGCTCGTTTCCACCGTTACGTTGCTCACCTGCACCCCCAGGTAACGGCTGTCCCCCTCCGGCTTAAAGACCGGGGTCTGGATTTCTACGACAGTCGTATCGCCGGACGGCACCGCGCCACGCGGAATAGAAAATTCGGCGGTCTTGAACGCGCCGGGGTCGGCCCGGCTCTCCCCGGCCTTGACCCCGTTGACAAAGACTTGCAGGGTCGGCGGGTCCTGGTTCTGCGCGCCCCGGAAGGTCACCCGCACCGCGTTGGTCGTGTCCGGGTTCAGCGATAGCGGGAGGGTTACTACGCCGTGCGCGAGGTTGTCGCTCGGCTGGCGGGTGCTGCCGGTCCAGCGGACGCGGGCCGGGTTCTGGCCGATTTCGTCGTTCAAAAAACCCGTGATATAGGGCTGGTCGCCCAGTTCGCCCACGCCCAGCCGGAATTCGCCCCGCACCGAATAGGCCGCCGCCAGCAGCAGCCAGGCCACCAACCCCGTCAAGGCCAGGAATAGCAGGGGGTTTAGCAGGCGGTTGGTATCGAACTTAAATGACCTGAAATTTACCATCTAAAATTCAACATCAATAGTCAGACTCTGGCCCGCCTGGATAGTTGGCACCAATAATTGCGACCCCTTGAACCCGGCGGCCCCGTTGCTCCGCGTGATAGTCGCCGGGAGGGTCAGGGTCAGCCCATTAAGGGTATCTTTCGAGTGGTTGGTTACGGTCAACGTGACTTTTTTGCCACCGTCCTGCCAGTTGGCGCTGACCTGGACCTGCGAACTGTCCTGCCGGTACTGGATGACATTGGCGACACTGTCAACATAGAGCCCTGCCGGACGCTGCTGGGTGGCGTACTCGACCACCCGCGCCCACTCTTGCTGGTCCGCCGGGGCCACGATGGATTCGGGGTGGGTCCAGATGGAGCCGTAGCCGCGCCGTCGTAGCAGTTCGTTTATCACGGCGTAGGCGGTCGCCTCGCTCCGGTCACCCGTTTCGAGCTGATAATCATTCAGGATTGCCAGTTGCGGCACGTTTTTAACCCGGTTCAGGTAGAAATAGGTGTTGCAGGGCCCCGCGTAAGCCTCGAAGACCACTTTATTGTCGCTGGTCCGTTTGCAGTTATCGAATTGCAACGTGCCCTGGTTCAGGTTGCGCACCATCTGGTCCTGGTCGTAAAGGCGCGTGACCGAGGTAAAACCGCGCTGGGCCAGCACATTGTACCAGTCGGCGGTCAGGCTGTTGCTCGACTTCCAGGGGAAGGCGAAACTGCGGATAGACGGCAACTGTTTGACCGCGGCATATTGCAGGAAGGTATCCATGTCCGCCGAAAATTCCTGGACGGTCGTGCCGCGCACATAGAGGTGGCCGAAGGTGTGGCTCTCGATGTCCTGCCCGGCGGCGTGGAGGCGGTCGGCCTGGTCGCCAAAATACCAGGCTTTGCCGATAGGGTCGGTATCGGTGCTGAAGGGGTCTTGCCCGTACCAGGGATGGGTCAGCCAGTAGTTATCGCCCCAGCCGTTTTGCGGGTTGGCCCATTTGTAGGTCGGGTTGCCCACGAACTGCTGCATCGTGGTATTGCCGTCGAGCAGGTTGTAGCCGGTCGAGTAGAAAGTGCCTTTGACATCGAAGCGTGTAAAGATACTTAGCAGGAAGTCGGCCCCGGCCCGCATGTCGAGGCCGCGCCGGACCGCGTCATTTATGGCCGCGCTGATGTCGTCGCTATTGGCGACCACGCCGCCGCCTTCGCTCTCGCCCGGTACGGGTGTCCCGCCCCGGCTGTGAATCAGCCCGCCCATGGCGCTTTCCCAGTCGAACGAAAATGAGAGGGCCGCCCGCGCATAGTTCGGCATCGGCTCGACCCGGATGGAGTCGTCGGCCAGGGCAAAGTTGTTTAGCTGGGAGGACGTGCCGGGCGTAAAGACCAGTTGCAGGTAAGCCGCGCCGGGGGGAGCGGCCTGGCTCCCGGAAAAAGCGCCCCGCTCCCACTTCACCCGGTTAGACTCGACGAACTGGTTGCCGTTGGCCGCGACCGGTTGGTGGCCGTCATCGGTCCAGACCCAGTCTATATAGCCTGGGCCGGTGGCCTCAAACTGCAAAGTATAGACCTTGCCGCCCTGGACCGGCACCAGGTACGGTTTCAGGGGCTGGCTGGTGCCGACCGTAACCGGGCCATCCCCCGTGCATTTGACCGGCAAGTCCTGGATGTACCAGCCGAGATACTGGCGGTCGGTGCATTGGAAGTTGCCGTTATAGATTAAATTGTTGCCTTTGTCCGCGGCGTAGGCGGGCCGGGTCGGGCCGGTCAAAGAAAAGGCCAGGGTGCTGACCAGGACCGCCACCACACAAACCGTCACGGTCTTCTGGATGGGGTTGAGCCGGGGCGTAAAGAAATAAAAGGCCGCAATTAGCCCGGCCACGCCCAACACCGGCAGCAGGTAGAGGGCTGCTCCAAAATTGGCGAAGGGACCGGGTTGGGCCAGCAGGTAATAGAGTCCGACCCCGCCCGTTGCCAGTCCGGGCAGCCACCTTTGTTCCAGCCGGGTCAAAAACATGAAGCGTTCGTACCAGACCGCGACCCCTATTGCCAGGGGCGGCAGCATGCTCAGCGCGAAATCGGCCCGCAACTGGCCCTGGCCGAGCGGCCTGCGCAACAAGCCCTCGACGATGGCGACCGCTACCAGGGCTAAAAGCAACACCGTTTCCTTGCGTTTACCGCGCTGCCCGAACATCGCCAGCAGACCCCAGACCCCGAACAGGACCACGAACGGCCCCATCAACCCCCGGTCCGGGCTGAAGAAAATATCCCACAGGTTGCCAGGTTTGAACCCACCCAGGAATTGCCCGACCACCGACCTGGCTTGCGGGTCGTTCAGCAAAAAGCCGTAACTAAAGGTCCAGGGCCGCCCGAAGGCTTGCCAGTTATAACCCGCCAGCAGCGCTAGACCGAGCAGCCACCCCACCGCGATAAAAAGGGTTGTCTTCCAGGTCAGGCGGCGCGCCCAGAGCAGGTAGCCGAGAATAAGCGGCGTCCAGACCAAATTGGGGTAATCTATGGCGATGGCTCCACCCAGCACCGGGCCAAGCGCGATAGCAGCCCAGGGGCGCAGCCTGGGCGTGGGAGTGTCCGGTTGCTGGTCGCGGGGAAGGGGCGGGAAGACCAGGCCAAGGGCCATTGCCAGCAAAAAGAGGGTAAAGACCCCCGGCCCGAAAAGACCGGCCTGCCGCCAGAGGGCCGAAGCCAGTCCCAGGGTAATTATGGCGTAATAGGTCGAGCGGCGGCCTAACCCCAGGCGGCGGCAGGCCCAATAGACCAGCCCTAAAGTAGCCGCTCCCGCCAGCGCCATAAAAGCGAGGCTGAAGGCGGCGGGACCGTCCGGCCCGAACAGGCGGCCAAGCTGGTAAAACGGCACCGTGATAGCCGCAGCGCCGGGCGGGCCATCGTAGTAATAGTGCCCGGCGAAATAGGCCGTATTAAGGGCCTCGGCGGGCGAGTTCAGAAAAGCCCCGGTCGGGCTGGTTAGAAAGTGGTCGAGGGTCAGGTTGTGTTCGGTAGCCAGGGCCGCGGCGAGGTTAAACAGGTTGCGGCTGACCGGGGCGCCCTGGCCGATGGGTTGGGCGGTCAGGAAATAGAGCAGGGCGAACCCGGCCAGGAGTGGCAACAGGTAGGGCCATTCCCGGTGACGCCGGTAGGCGGGCAGGAGTGAATCCGGTAAATCCTGGTTGGTTGCGGCTGGTTTGGGCGGTTTCGGGTCTGTTTTCAAGAAAGCGATTACCTGTATTCTAGCTAATTGTCTATCTGCCAGATAATAGCACATCTTGAAACTGACAGCTAACTATTAAAAAGCACCGGGGGGTTCGAAAGTTTTATAACTAAAAAAACCTGGGCCGAAAGACCCAGGTATCTTTTATTTTAACATCCAATTTTCTTCTGCCCTCTAGCCTCTGGCTTCTGGCTTCTGGCCTCTGGCTTCTGGCTTCTGGCTTCTGGCCTCTGGCTACGGCTTGGGCGTCCCGGTAACTTGCAGGTCGTAAGGCAGGTTGTAAGGCAGGTTCAAAAGCGCGACGTAAATCAGGCCAAGCGCGATTATAAGCATCGGGACCAACAAAATGAGGGCAGCGGCGGCGTTGTTGTCATGGACGATTTCATAGATGACGCCCTTATCTTTGTTATCCGTTTCGCCCAGCGCCCGGTTCCAGCGCACGAATAGGGTATCCGCGATAAAAATCCAGCTTGTGCAGAGAATGATAAAGAGGGCAATCCACGGCGAGGACGAGGCGATAACCGTTAAAATATCGCGGGCATTATCCAGAAACGGATTGCTCGAAACCGACGAGCGCACCAGGTTATCCAGAACCCCGGCCAAAAATCCGACCACCAGGATAATTACCACCGCCATTACAATATAAAGGACTACCCGCCGTCCCTCGCTGCGTTCAACCGCGTTTCCGTCTGCTGGGGGGGTATTGCGCCTGGTGGGAGATTGCTGCGCCATAAACCTAGCCTCCTCTTTTGGTAAATAGATTATTTTTTATGCTTAGCCGATTTGCTGCTTTTATATAATAGCATATTTATCCGATAAAAAAACCCGGTTTGCAATCCGCAAACCGGGCTTTCTTTTACTTTTTTGGCAGGGCCTAGACAGCCTTGACCTGTTCCTGGTGGTAGAACTCCATGTGGTCGCCGACCTGGCATTCGTTGAACCCGGTCAGACCGATACCGCATTCGTAACCGGCAGCAACTTCGGTCACGTTGTCCTTGAAGCGTTTGAGCGAGTCAACTTCGCCATCGTAGACAACTGTACCACTCCGCAGCACGCGGACCTTGTTGTTGCGGCTAATCTTGCCGTCCGTCACCATCAGACCGGCAAACTGTTCGGTCTTGCCGACCTTGAAGACCTGGCGTACCTCGGCGTAACCATCGGTAACGTCTTTATAGGTCGGGTCGAGTAGACCGCTCATCGCCTGCTTCACTTCATCAATCAAGTTGTAGATGATGTTGTAGAAGCGAATATCTACCTTGTTGGAGTCGGCGGCGCGGCGGGCGGCGGCGTCAGGCCGGACGTTAAAGCCGACCACGATAGCGCCCGAAGCGATTGCCAGCATCACGTCCGATTCGCTGATGGCACCGGTCATGCCGCTGATAATCTTGACCGAAACCTGCTCGTTGGAGAGTTTTTCCAGGGAACCCCGGATGGCCTCAATCGAGCCGACGTTATCGGCCTTGATAATCAGGCGCAATTCCTTGACCTTACCAGCCTGAATCTGGCTGAACAGGTCTTCCATCGTAATCGCTTTCGATTCCTGCTGACTCTCGGCGCTCTTGGCCCGGATCCGTTTCTCCACGATAGCCTTGGCCGTCTTCTCGTCCTCGACTACCTGGAGAATATCACCGTTGCTCGGCACATCGTCCAGGCCAACGATAACCACCGGGAAGCTCGGCCCGGCCTTGCGGACCTTTTTGCCTTTGTCGTCAAACAGGGCCCGGACGCGCCCGTAGATGTTGCCGACCACGACATAATCGCGCTCGGAAAGCGTCCCGTTCTGGACCAGCACCGTGGCAACAGGGCCCCGGTTTTTATCCAGTTCGGCTTCGACGACCGTACCAATCGCCAGTTTTTCCGGGTTGGCTTTGAGTTCCTGGATTTCCGCGACCAGCAGAATCATTTCCAGCAGTTCTTCGATACCGATGCGCTCTTTGGCCGAAACGTGGACAAACGGCGTATCGCCGCCCCATTCTTCCGGCATCAACCCGGCTTCGCTAAGCTGGGTCTTGACCCGTTCGGGGTTCGCGCCTTCGCGGTCAATCTTGTTGACGGCCACGATAATCGGCACGTTGGCCGCTTTGGCGTGGCTGAGCGCCTCGAGCGTCTGCGGCATCACACCGTCATCGGCGGCGACCACCAGGATAACGATGTCGGTTACCTGGGCCCCACGGGCGCGCATCTGAGTAAAGGCTTCGTGACCGGGAGTATCGACGAAGGTAATCTTCTGGCCGTTAATTTCGACCTGGTACGCCCCGATTTTCTGGGTAATACCCCCGGCTTCCCCGGCGACCACGTTGGTCGAGCGGATAGCGTCGAGCAACTTGGTTTTACCGTGGTCAACGTGACCCATAATCGTAACGACCGGCGGGCGAGTGATCGCTTCGGGGTCGGAGGCGATTTCCTCGCGGGTCGGCACCCGGATAACGTCTTCCTCGTTTTTGGTCGGCTCTACCAGGGTCGTTTCGAAGCCGAGTTCACCGGCCACGATTTCGGCGGTATCGTAGTCAATCTGCTGGTTGATACTCGCCATAACGCCGTTTTTAATCAGTTCGCGGATAATTTCACCCGAACCGATACCCAGTTCGTCGGCCAGTTCTTTGACGGTCAACTGGGGCGGTAATTCATAAACTTCGATGCGTTTAATAATACCGGTCCGGCCAACCGGGCGTTGCGGGGCCGCGACATTTCCACCGCGAGCGTTGTTATGCCCGCCGTTGCCACCGGGGCGACCGTTGTTGCCACCGGGGCGACCGTTGTTGCCAAAACCGCCGGGCCGTCCACCGGCCCCGCCGCGCCGTGGAGCGGTAGAACCGGGACCATCACTTTCAAATTCGCGGTCGCGGACATTTTCGCGGGCCCGGTCACGGGCGCGGTCGCTTTCGCGGTCGCGGACCGGTTTGGTTGGGACGGTCGGGGGCGGCGCGCCAAAGGTGCGACCACCACCGGGGCGGGGGCCGCTAAAGCCGCCACCTTCACGGGGCGGGCGCGGGCCACTAAAGCCACCCGGACCGCCGCCTTCGCGAGGCGGGCGAGGGCCGCTAAAGCCGCCGCCGGGACCACCCTCACGGGGCGGACGCGGGCCGCTAAAGCCGCCGCCGGGACCACCCTCACGGGGGCCATTAAAGCCACCGCCGCTGCCGCCTTCGCGGGGGCCATTGAAATTACTGGGACCACCTTCACGAGGTGGGCGCGGGCCGTTATAACCGCCATTTCCGGGAGGTCGGCCACTGCCGCCGTTAAAATTACTGGGACCGCCATCGCGAGGCGGGCGCGGACCGCTAAAGCCGCCGCCATCGCGGGGGCCGTTAAAACCACCGCCGCCGCCACCTTCACCACGCGGGCCACGGTCACCACCGTTATAACCGCCACCATTGGACGGGCGACTGCCTCCACCATAGCCACCACCATTCGAGGGACGGCCACCACCGCCGGGACCGGAAGGACGGCCACCACCGCCATTTCCGCCACCATTGGACGGGCGACCGCCGTTGCCGCCACCGGGGCGACTTCGGACGGGAGCGTCTAACTCGGTGTCGTTGTCATTGTCATTCAAATAATCGTTCTTACCGGGCATCTATTACCTTCTCCTCCTCGGAAACTAGCATTTTTACGGACCTATTATTCCTCCACGTCTGCGGCGCTCCTTTCCGGTAAACTCTCGCCGTAACTTTTGAGTCTTGCACGACTTTCAGGGTCAATTTGTAATTTCAAAGCATTATCCAGAGCCTTGCGGGCCACTCCGGCTTCCCAGCAATCGCGGTATCGGCATAAATAAGCGCCGCGCCCGTTCTTTTTGCCGGTTTCATCAACTTCCACGGTGCCTTCGGTCGTCCTGACCACCCGGACTAATCCCCGTTTAGCGTCGTGCGAGCGACAAGCAATACAGGTGCGCTGGGGGACGTGTTTGGGGCGCATGCCTTTCTGGACTTTTACCTTGGGCGGTGTAGTTGGTTTTGGGTTCGTACTCGCTGCTGCCATAATAATTCTTTATTAATATACTTATTTTTAGTAAGTAAAGTTTCATAGAGACGTTGAACGAGACAACTTAAAACTTCTTAAAGTTTTGGCCTTCCCACCCCTGAAAGGTGTAAACAGGCCCGTTACTTGAATTAGCCTGTCCAACGCGCCCTTTAGGGTGAACGTTGTTTCGTTCAACGGTTTACGAAACTCCCTTACTCCGCGTACAGGAAGCTGTCTAACAGCGCGCCCTCTGCGTCGAACACGTCCAGGTGGTCGCCATTAAGTTCAACCTCGACGGTCTGGCCGATATATCTATCGTCCAGCGGGCCAAAGGACTGGTTGCGGAAGACCACCATGCCGTCTTTGCGAACCTTGCGGCTATCGCGTTCGACCGGCTCGGACGGCGGCTCCGGCTCTTCTTCCTCGGCATTTTCGAATTCATCCCGGCGGAAGCCCCGGACCATTTCGTCGCCCATCATTACGAACAGACCGCGCGCATTTTCAACCAGTTGTACGGTCTGGTCGGCCACGTGGGGCGGCAGCGGTCCCAGGGTCGCGCCTTTATAAGTAAAGGTGCCGTCCTTGCGGACCTTGATAAAGTTCCCTTCCGGCGCGGCGGGTTCTTCCCTGGCCGTATCGGACGAGCCGTTATCGTCGTCGTTAAAGGTAAACCCGGCGGCGCGGGCGGCCTTGGCAAAACTGCTGTTAAGGTTCTGCTCGGCCTGTTCTTCGCGTTCGCGCTCCCGGTTCAGGGCGGCGCGGGCCAGGCGGGCAAAGGCGTCGTCATCGTGGCTGCTGCCATACCCGGCGCTGGCGGCGGCTACCGCTGCCCCGGCGGTTACCGGCTTGATGTCTATACGCCAGCCGGTCAGCTTGGCCGCCAGGCGAGCGTTTTGCCCCTCTTTGCCGATTGCCAGCGACAACTGGTTCTGGGGCACCAGCACCAGCGCGCTTTTCTCGGCTTCGTCCAGTTCGACCTTGACGACCTGGGCCGGGCTCAGGGCGTTCGCGATATATTTCGCCATATCGGCATCCCACGGTAAAACGTCAATCTTTTCGCCGTAAAGCTCGTTGACAATGTTCTGGATACGCACGCCGCGCATACCGACGCACGAGCCGACCGGGTCAACGCCTTCCTGGCGGGCCGCCACGGCCACTTTCGAGCGCAGACCGGGTTCGCGGGCGATAGACTTGATTTCCACCGAACCGGTATAAATCTCCGGCACTTCAATTTCAAAGAGGCGGCGCAACAAATTGCGGTGCGTCCGCGAGACAATCAACTGGGGGCCGCGATGGTTCTTTTGCACTTCCAGCAAATAGACCTTAATCTTCTGGCCCATGCGGTAGCGTTCGGTCGGGACCTGTTCCTGGGGCGGCATCAAAGCCTCGGCCCGCGGTTCCAGTTCAACCGTGATACCCTTGGAGTCAATCCGCTGGATGGTGCCGTTGACAATATCGTTCTCGCGCTCGACAAACTGTTCGAAGACGTGGTCGCGTTCGCGTTCGCGGAAGCCCTGCAAAAGGACCTGCTTGGTGGTCTGGGCGGCGATGCGGCCAAAATCCTTGGGCGTATTTTCGATTTCGTATTCGTCGCCCAGTTTCAGGCGCGGGTTGATGCGGCGGGCTTCGTCCAGGCCAATTTCGGTTGCTTCGTCCTCAACGTCTTCGACCACGGTCCGCTTAATAAAGACCTTGAGGTCTTCGCCGGTCATATCAATCCGCACGTTCTGGTTCTGGGCCGCCGGGTTGCTCCGCCGGTAAGCCGCCTTGAGCGCATTTTCAAGGACTTCTAAAACTATTTCCCTACTTAAACCGCGATCCGCCGCAATTTGGGTCATTGCCGCTCTTAAATCGCTTCTCATAAATCGCTCCTCCGCCAACACCACCCGGACGGACCGGGTGTCAGGCCCAACGGCCTTAAAATAAATAAGCCGTATAGGCTCTTAAAGATACAAACGGCCCAACCCTGTAAAACAGGTGGGCCTTGTCCAGGACTTACTAGATTGCGGACGCTGTGACCGGGTAAGGGCGCCGACTGGCAACGTTTGAAATTCGGTCCTCAGCTTCTAACTCTTGTAGTCTAAATCAACCCATACTAGACCATAAACGAAAAAAGTCAGGCAACCAGGCCGGGCAAGCTAAAACCTACCAGGGCCGTGTCACCACGTTATAAGCTACAAAAAGAAAAGTGGGTAAAATTTAAGCCCACTTTCCTGGAACTTCTAGCCCTCCTATTATATCACCGCATAGGTCTTTTAGCAATAGCCCGGCCTGCCCTGCCCCGCTCGTCCCGGCCTCATCAGGAGAGGCTGGCGACGCTAAAAGTGACGCTAAAGGCCTCGCACCAGATGACCACCGATTTATATTGTGAAAGGTCGAGGTCGTCCGGCAGGGCGATATTATAACTGCCGTCGGTGGCCGGGAGCGACCCCAGGTTTACACCGCTTTCTTTTACCTGGCTGCCGTCCGCGTTCTTCCCCAGGTAAACTTTGAGGTCAGGCCCCTGGGCGCTGGTGAAATTCTCGAAGCGCAAAACTTTCTTGCCATCGTTGCCAATCCCCACGATAGCCGTACCCCTGGCGTAATGAATAGCGTCAATCCTGGTGAATTCGCCTTTGCCCACGACCGTGGTGGTGGGTTCTTTGGCCGGGACCATGCCGGGGTTGGCCGGGGCAGTCGTGCTGCCGCCTGCGGGAGCGGCAGTCGGGCTGGTTTTGACGGCACTGCCGCCCGCCGGGGCTGCCGGGGTATTGCGGGAAACGGCGAAGGGGTCGGCCTCGGTGCGGGTACTCCGGTTGAAAAACGGCACCACTACCAGCACGGCGACTATCGCCAGGACGACCAGTCCGGCGGCCAACCCGCCCCACAGCAGGAACCCGCTTTTGTCCTTTTTAGCCGGTTGGGGTTGTCCATAAGGGAATTGATGCGGGTAGGGCTGTTGGGCCGGAGGTTGGCCCTGGTAAGGTTGAGCCGCCGGGTAGGTCATAAAAGGCCGGGGGGCCGGTGGCTGGCCGGGCCGCTGGGCCGGGTTTGGTTCAGGTTGGGGTTGGGGGGTCGGGACGGGATGGCTTCCCCGGTCTTCGGGCATCATAAAAGAATCTTCCTCAGGGTCGATTGATAAAATTGTGAAATATTAAAACAAAACAATCCTGTTACGCGGCAACTGTTCCGGGCTTGATGTAGCACTCAGTCTTAGAACTCACGCTGATGAGTGGCCTGGCGTATTTAGATTGTGACCAGCTTAACATATAAATGGCCGCCGGGTAGCGACCAATATCACATTTCTATTGAAATTTCCCTAATATTTTGTGGAAGGCTAAAAGTGGTTAGGCTTCTTTTTTAGCTTTCTTTGACGCTTACCACGTAAGTATCGGCCAGTTTATCGTGCAAACCCTGGTGGCTTTTATCGAACAGGGCCCAGGCCAGGCCGAGCGCGGTCACCCCGCTGATGACCGCGCCTATTATCGAACCCGGTGACACCGAATTACGAGAGCTGGCCGGTAAATTCAGGGCGAGAATCGCAGAGATAATGGCCGGGACCAGGCCGTAAAGGGCCCTGACCACGCCCGAAACGAGGCCAACCGCTTTTCCACCTCGCCGGAGCACCTTGATTTTCAGCAGGCGGTCGCCGAGGGTTTGCCCGGTCAGGCCCACCAGGATAGTGTGGTAGAGGAAGCCGAAAAGCACCGGCAGAATTAGCAGGGCCAGGGTAATGCCCAGGATGCTCTGTTCGTAGTTGTAGGGGTCGAGGTTCAAAAATAGGGACACCACCGCGTAAAAGAAGATAATCCCCAGGATGGAGCTGATGATGGAGTCTATGATTGCCCCGGCCAGGCGGCGGCCAAACCCGGCCAGCGCGTGAAGGACTACATTCCCGCTGGCGTCGTGAAAGAAGTAAAAACCCCGGTCAATCCCGTAGGTTGGACCTTCCGGTGCGGGTTTGACCTCGTGGGGCAGGCGGGTTTCCGGTCCGGCCAGGCTGGCGTTGTAATCGTTGGAGATGCTGTTCGAAGGGACGGCCCTGGGTTGTTCCGCCGCCCTGATTTCCTGCCAGGGGTTCTCCACGGCCTGTTTGTACCAGAGTGGCGGTAACTGGTAGCTGGGGACCGGCAAACTCTCGATAGGGTCTGCCAGCGGGCCTGGTCCGGACTGGTTAAAGGTAGCGACCGCCTGCGGGCCGGGGGCTGCCGGGCTATTTCCCCAGGACGGCATTGGCGGAGGGCTGGCCGGGGCCACCGGTTTTAGACTGGTCGAGTCCTGAAGCAGGGCGTCCACCGAAAGCGAGGCGGGCGCAGCGGCGGTAGGTTGCGACCAGGCCGGGGCGGCGGGCGCGGGCGCGCTGTTTGCCGCTGGTTTCGGGCTCATCCAGGCCGGTAGGAAATCCCCGAATGGGCTGTCCTCGAACACAGGCGGGGTCTGCCCTGGGGCCGGGATAGGCGGTGGCGGTGTTGCCTGGGCCGGGGCCGGGATTGTCAGGGCCGGGGGCGGAGTAGCAGTCACAGGAGGCGGTGGGGCCAGGGTTTCGGTTATGGGTTCCGGGGCCGCGTCGGGCAGACCGGGGATGGCGTCAGGCAGGAAACCCTTGCATTCTTCGCAAAAAAGGATACCTTTTGGATTGGGGTGATTACAGGTCGGGCAAATCACTTATTTTCTCCTATAAGTAAGAACCGTCTGAGATTTGGAGCGAGCAAAAAGTGGCGCAGGAGAAACAGACTATTGTCACTTTTTAAATTAAAAAACTCAATTATCCGTTAGTATATCACTTTTTCCTATTTTTATTTTAACCAATTAGTCCTAAAAACATGGGGAAATGGTAGGGAGTGTTTAGTAGGCAGAGGGCAGAAGGCAGAGGGCAGAAGGCAGAGGGCAGAGGGCAGAAGGCAGAAGGTAGAGGGCAGAGGGCAGAAGTCAGTTTATAAATTTTATACCAGGCCCGGTAAGGTACCTGTCACATCCCCAGGGTGTGTACTATTAGCTACTAGCTGTGCTCGGGCCTGGTATAAAGCGCCTATTACCCCGAAATAAGTTCTTTTTCCAACCAAACAAAAAGCCCCGGTTTTTACCGGGACTCGGAAAGGGCCATTCCCTGGAAAGCAGGCGTCAGAATTCTTTGTGTTTGAATGAAGCCAACCCCGCCAGCAGAAAGACGATAACCGGGAGTATAAGTAGGGGTAAAATGTTAGGGTTCATGAACACCAGGTAGTCAATCCGCGATTTTATAAAGTGGTCATTGAACACGGCTATTGCAGCCAGAAAAACGCCGGTAAATATGAAAGTCAATAAAATTGCCGTGATAGTGTTGCGGACAAAGACCGACACCAGGGCGCTCAGGCAAAGAAATACCAGCCCCAGCAAAATGACTGCCGTGGTGCTGACCAGGGCTTCCCACACCCCGGTGGTCGGCACCGCCACGGTCCCGGTCGCTTCGAGGTACCAGCCGTCAGGAATTGTTACGCGTGTGTAATTAAGATGGACACGGGGAATTTTATCCAGGAAGAAAACAATAACGCTACTGAGGCCAAAAATGGCCGCTATAACCGCCGCGTTTAAGGCCAGTTTGGTCAAAAAGATGTTATTCCGGCTGACCGGACGGGTTAGCAAAAAGCTGATGGTCCCCTTATCGGCTTCCTCCGCCACCGTGTCCACCCCGCCAAAGATACCCATCGCACCCGTCAGAAAGAGGGTAATCAAAATCCAGGTGTGAAAGACCGGGTCAACTTGCTGGTTCAAATAATTCGGGCTAAAGACCGTCACCACCAGGACGGCGGCCCCGGCGTAAAGGCCCAGGACGAATAATAGTTTTTGCCGGGCGAATAGCCATTCTTTGTAAAGCATAATTTTCCCCTAGAATTCTCTAAACTTGAATGAAACGAGACCGGCCACGAAAAGGACTACCAGCAAAGGCAGGAAATAAGGCACCAGTTGAAAACTTACAACCGTACTAAAATCTATGGACCTTCGGGAGAAATTACCATTAAACAAAATGATGCTGAGCGCCAGCAGCAGAATAGCTATTATGGTAAACATAATGGCATTGACGGTGGTCCGGGCATATATTGAAATTAGCATAGCGAGGCAGAGTAAAGTTATCCCAATCAGCAAGTTGCTAATTACCCCGGTAAAGGCTTCGGGAAGCGAGGTAATTTGATTCGGGGCCGAGCCGCTAACCTGGCCCTGCTCAATACCGCAATTATTATAGGTATAGGTGTATACGACATGATTTCGGGGAAGTTGGTCCACCAAAAACATTACCAGGCTGCTGGTTAGCAGGGCCACAATAAAAGCACCGCAATTCAAGGCTAGTTTTATCAGGTAAATCCTGGCCCGGCCCACCGGGTGCGTTAGCAGGAAGCCCATTGTACCTTTATCGGTTTCCTCGGCGAAAGAATCGGCCCCACCCAGGATAGCCGCCGCAAAGGTGATGGCCTGGGCCATAAGCAGCCAGGTAAAAAAAGGTTTTACCGGGTTTTCATCATAGTACCTGGGCGCCCCCATAGTTGCCATGCCTAGAGCGCCCAGCCCGTAAATTGCCACCAGGAAAATTAATTTCTTGCGGACCAGAATCCATTCCTTGTAAAGCATATTTTCCTTAAAACTCTTTCGCCTTGAAAATCTTCAGGCCATACCAATAAAGCCCTACCGCCAGGGCCAGCAGCACAAAGAAATCGCCAAGGCCAAGCCCGTGATAGATGTCAAAAATACGGTTTATACGATAGCTAATACTGAAAAGAAGGTCGGTAAAGGCGTAGATAGCAATCAGGCCGAACCCGACCAGGAGGGTGGTGACAATAGTATTAGTTGTGCTGCGGGAAAAGATAGATATGAGCGTGGTCAGTGCCAGGACCGCCAGACCGATACCCAAAATAACGACAATACAGGTAAAAGCTTCCCCGGCGGGCATTTTTTCCAGGTCAAAAGAACTTTCAACAACATCTCCGTTTAGCATTACCTGGGTGGTTTTGAATCTCTGGGGTAGTTGCTCGACCAGGAACATTACCAGGCTGGTCGTCACAAGAATGGCCGTCAGGCAAGCGGCGCTGACCAGGAATTTAACGGCGTAAACCCTGGTGCGGCTGATGGGCCGGGTCAACAAAAAGCTAAGGGTGCTTTTGCCGTTTTCCTCGGCGATGGTGTCGGCCCCGCCCAGGATGGCTGCCCCTATGGTTATAAAAAGGATCCACTGGACCCAGGTATGAAAAATCGTGCTGCTCGGAAAGTTCCGGTAGGGACCAAATAAGGTGCTGACCAGCAATCCGACCAGGACATACCCAAATGTTATGGTCAAATATTTTGGCCCGGCTGCCCGAAATTCTTTGTAAAGCATGGTTGGTTCGCCTTCCTTCTTAACCCTACCCGTTTAGCGTTTCTCGTCCTGCCAGGTCGGGCCGCTACTCTCGCGATAGCCCTGCAAATAGGCGATAAAGAGCATTTCCAGGTTCATCTCGACCTGTTCGACCGCCCGCGCCCCCAGTTTTTCCAGTTCGTTGGCGACCATATCGGCGTCACCTCGCACCAGGAGGCGGAAGCGGCGTCCTTCCTGCATCACGTGACGCACCCCCGGAATATTTTCGAGGTCGTGGACCCAGACGGGCCGGTCGAAGGCGACCTTGACCGCTTTTTCGTGTAATTTGAGGTTGTCCAGTTCGTCCTCGACCACCAACCGCCCCTCGTTGATGATGGCTATCCGGTCGGCGATTTGCTCGACTTCGTTCAGGTTGTGCGAAGAAAAGAAGATGGTCCGCCCGGCCTGGCTGACCTCGCGCACAATCTGGTTTAGAAATTCGTAGCGTTTGAGGGGGTCAAGACCGCTGGTCGGCTCGTCGAGGATAAGCAAATCGGGCTCGCTGCCCAGGGCCAGGGCCAGGGCTAACTGCCCCTTCATCCCCTTGGAGAGTTTGTTTATCTTCTGGTTGGGCGAGAGATTGAACAAATCGAGGTAGCGGTTAATCGTCTGGGGGTTCCAGCGGGCGCTCAAGCGGCGGGCCGTCTCGACCATCTCCCCGACCTTCATATAGCCGTAAAGGTTGTTGGTCTCGGCCAGGTAGCCGGTGCGCTGGCGCGCTTCGAGGCCGTGGGTGGCAATATCGTAATTGAGCAGGCGGGCCGAACCGCCCTGCATATTCCGCAGCCCCAGCAGCGTTTTGATGGTGGTCGTCTTACCGGCCCCGTTCGGACCCAGGAAGCCGTAGACCGAGCCGAACGGCACCCGCAAGGTCAGGTGGTCAACCGCTATCTTGGGACCGTAGGCGCAAAATAGCCGGTCTACCTCGATAGCGAAAGGGTTTTCCCCGGCGTAAGTGTAGACCGGTTGGGATTCATGAGCGGACTTCTTACCTGAAAACATCTTAAAATCAAGCATCCGGTTACTCCTGGTTCGAATAGAGTTTACGGGCCGGGCGATTGACCGGCACTTCGATAGAGGCAGGGGCGGGCAGCGGGTGTTCGCTGTACCACTGGCCCAGGCATTGCTGGAACCGCCGGTCGAGGTCGGCCCGGTCGAGCCCCAGGCTGTGGCCGTAGCGGACCAGCCGTCGGATTTCTTCCTGGTAGCGTTGCAGTTCTTCCTCGCGTACCCCGGCGGTCGCCTCGCCCGCCACAAAGGTGCCGCCACGCGGACCGGGCCGGGTGTAGACCACCCCCAGCAGTTCGAGATTTTGATAGGCCTTGGCGATGGTGTTGGGGTTGAGCGAATGTTCCTCGGCCAGTTCGCGAACGGTCGGAAGTTGTTCGTCGGCCAGCAGCATCCCGGTGGCGATAGCGTGTTTCACCTGCTCGATGACCTGCTTGAAGATGGGCGTGCCGCTCTTGGGGTCAATATCAAACCAGATTGCCATTTTTATAAAATTATCCTTTTTCCAGGACGTTTTAATTGTACTATTCATAGTAGTACAATTAATTGGAAGTTTTGTCAAGAGTTTTTGGTTAATTCATCAAATAAACTTTAAAATAAAATAGCAGGGGAGTTTCTTTTCCCCTGCTACCGGATCCTTAAAACATAACCGCTCTCAATGACCTGTTTTTTTGAAGGCGAAAATTTATTGGCCCGGTAAAAGCGCGGCCTTTAGGACTTCCCGCAAGGAAGTGGCCGGGCGGTCCAGCACCCTTTCCAGGGTGGGGTCAACTCTTGCGAATTCCCCCTTTTTGCTGGCCCGGTACATCCCTAAAAGCATGTCCGCGACGGCTTCCGGCACCCCGTGACCGGTCAAACTTGCCTGGAACTCGGCTTCGGGGACCACTACCCGGCGTATAGGGCGTTCTAGTATTTCAGAGGCGAAGGCGGCGACACCATCCAGGTCAAGCGCTTCCGAGGCCGTCAGAGGTGGGGTTATACCATTAAAAATCCCCTCACTCAGGGCGACCGCGGTTATCTCGGCCAAATCCTCGTGGGCGGTCCAGGAAACCGGACCGTCCTCCGGGGCCGCTAACACGCCGGTTTGCAGGGCCTGGTTGACCAGCATGACGGTGGTGCTGGCGTAAAAGCCGTTGCGCAGAGAGGTGTAGGCAATACCTGCTTCTTGAAGGGCGGCTTCGGTGGCGGCGTGGTCAAGCATAGGCAGAAAAGCCGAGTTTGGGGATGAGCCCATATGGCTGGTATAGAAAATCCTGCTGGCCCCGGCCCGTTTGGCCGCTTCAATGGCCTGGCGGTGCTGGCGGAGGGCTACCTCGCCAATGTTATCAATTGATACGAGAAGTAGCTGGGATACTCCCTCAAAAGCCTGGTCCAGGCTGGCGGGATCGTCAAAACTACCCTGGCGGACCCGCACTCCTCGTTCCTGGAGGGCCTGGGCTTTTTGAGGGTCGCGCACGCTGACGCCGATTTGCGAGGCGGGTAAGCGGTCGAGCAATTTCTCCACCACCATTCGCCCCAGTTTTCCATTCGCGCCGGTAACTACAATCATTATTTTTCTCCTGTAAGGGTTATAATAGTTTCACAACAGTGTTGTTTTTCAATTTTTGATAAACTACCCGTTAGAAATAGTAGTTGGAGCCGGTAAGCCGAACAATCCGCAAATGAGAAAAAGCGTTGGTTACACCACATCGCCTGGAAACTGTCGGTTTTCTAAAGTAATGAAACAGGCTAATCAGGAGGAGTTTTAACCGTTGGCTGTGTCAGTTAATTTGAGCGATCCCAGGGTCAGGCGGACCCGCCAGTTGTTATTAGATGCCTTTATGGAGTTGGTGGGCGAAAGAAATTCTATTTATACAATTACGGTGCAGGATATTACGGAGCGGGCCGAGGTCAACCGCTCTACCTTTTACGCTCATTTTGAAGATAAATACGCCCTTCTGGAAAGCTGGATGCGGGCGAAGTTTAACCGCTCCCTGGCTACGGCGTTAGCCGGAGCTTCCTCTTTAACCTATGAGAACCTGCAAACCCTGGTTGGGGCCGTTTTTGTCTTTCTGGCTCGTTTTCGCAGCTTCCAGCGCCAGGTTGATAAACAGTATGAGCCTCTTTTTGAAGTATGTTTGCAGCAGGAACTGTATGAGGTTTTATTAGGTTGGCTAAAGGAAGTTACCCCTGGGCTACCGGGGGTTACGGCAACCCCCTTATCCCACCGGTCCGTCACGGTGGAAACTACTGCCATGGTCAGCGGTTGGGCTATCCTGGGTCCGGCTATTCAATGGAGCCGGGGTGACCAGGAGTATCCCGCCGAGGAGATGGCCGGGCAGGTTATGGCTGTTGTAGTGGCCGCGCTGTCCCCTTTAGTCGAATTAAAGGCTTTGGCGCAATTGTCCTCTTGAAAAAATTTGGGTTTCCCGGTAATCACGGCTCATAATAGCCAAAAAAGGCCGGTTAAAGTAAACTGGAAGGGAACGAACGACAATCAAAAAGGCCATTTGCCAGGTTTTACTAAAAACTGAACACTAAACACTGGCTACTGCCTGCTGGCTTCTGACTACTGACAACCGAAAGGGGAAAAATGAGCGAGGCAACTCGAAGATTGAAATGGGGCGTGCTGGGCGCGGCCCGGATTAACCGCCGCTTTTTGCCGGGCCTGAAGGCCGCCTATAATGCCGAACTGGTCGGGATTGCCAGCCGCAGCGCCGAAAAAGCCCGCCAGGCCGCCGACCAGTGGGGCGCGCCGGTCGCCTACGACAGCTACGAGGCAATGCTGGCCGACCCCCAGATCGAGGCGGTCTATATTCCCCTGCCCAATTCGCTCCATATCGAGTGGGCCACCAAAGCGGCCTGGGCCGGGAAGCACGTCCTGGCCGAGAAACCGCTGGCCTTGCAGCCGGAAGAAATAGCTCCCCTGGAAGCGGTCGCCCGGCAAAACAACGTGAACGTGATGGAAGCCTTTATGTACCGCTTTCACCCCCAGCAGGCCCGCGTCCGCGAACTCCTGGCGGCGGACGCTATCGGCCAGCCGCGGGTTATCCGGGGCACCTTTGCCTTCGTGATGGCGACCGATACGCCCAATATCCGCTCCAAACCCGAACTCGGCGGCGGCGCGACCTGGGACGTTGGCTGCTACCCGGTCAACCTCTCCCGCTGGATGTTCGGCAAAGAGCCGGTCTCGGCTTATGCCCAGGCAACCCTGAAAAATGGGGTCGATTTCAGCGTGGCGGCGGTCCTCGACTTCGGGGAAGGCTGCCGGGCGGTCCTCGATTACGGCCTGGATTACGGTCGCCGCTCGTTCTACGAGATTATCGGCACCAAAGGCACCCTTTCGGTCGAGAATATGTGGCAGGAACCGGGACCGCCCGCGACCATCTATCTGCGCGACGACAAAGGGCTGACCACCGAAGAACTGCCGCCCATGAACCATTTCCGGCTTGAGGCCGAAGCCTTCAGCCAGGCGGTCCTGGACGGCCACCCGGCCCCCTACCCGCTCAGCGATTCGGCGGCTAACTCGCGGGTCTGCGTAGCCATCCTGGAATCTATCCGTGAGGGCAAGGTCGTCACGGTGTAGAGCTAAGCCCTGGCGGGGAGGCTGGCCGTAAAACTGCCCGACGCCTTGACCTCGCCGGTCTGGTCCTTCGCGAAGACGTTGGCCTTGATGAGGTGCTGGCCGTCTTCCTCGTATTTCTGGGTGATGACGCCGCTACAGGTTATCACGTCGCCGTGCCGGGTCATGTTTTTGAAGCGGACTCCGAACTGCTTCAACGGGCCCGGCCCGCCCAGGTAGTCGCTGGCAAAATGGCCCAGGAAGCCCATAATCAGCATGCCGTGGGCAATCGGCCCGCCCAGGCCGAACTTCTGGCCGACTGCCGGGTCGGTATGGAGCGGGTTGAAGTCGCCCGAAGCCCCGGCGTATTTAACCAGCATGGTGTGGGTAATCGGTGAATTGACCAGTTCCGGCAGGGCCATCCCCTCGCTCACGTCCTCGAAAAAGACTCTGGCCGGGGCCGTCGTTCGTTCGCTCATAAGCTCTCCTTCTCCTTCCTTTCTTTACCCTTCCTGCATATTTTCGGGAAGCACGATAGTTGTACGCGACTTGAGGACTTCCTGGCCGTTCTGGTTGGTGTAGGTCGTTTCGAGCGCGACAATCTGCATGCTGCCGCTCTTGCCCTTGCGTTCGACCAGCGAGGCGATTTTCCGTTCGCCGGTCAGGGTATCGCCGGGAAGAATGGGGGCCAGGTAAAAATATTCTTCCTCGCCGTGCAGCACCCCGGAGATGGGCAGGCCCAACTGTTCGGTCTGGCGGGTCTCGTCCAGCGCCCAGAACCCGACGACTGTGCCAAAGGTGGGCGGGAGCGGAATATCGTCATACCCGGCGGCTTCGGCGGCGGCCCGGTCGGTGTAAATGGGATTTTTATCGCCTGTTGCGGCGGCGAACTCGCGGATTTTGCCGCGTTCGACCTCGAAGGGGTTCAGGGTAAACGTGCGCCCCACCATATCAGCGTTGATACCCATAGTGGTTGTTCTCCTTATTTGTATCAGTAGTCAGTAGTCAGAGGGCAGAAGTCAGTCGCTAGTGTTTAGTGTTCAGTTTTTAGTATTTAGTGAAATCGGGCAGCTACTTTTTTGCCCCTCATTTATCGTTCGCTCCCTTCCAGTTTACTTTAACCGGCCTTTTTTGACCAGTAGTCAGAGGGCAGAGGGCAGTAGTCAGAAGGCAGAAGGCAGAAGGTAGTATATAGCTTTGGTAAAACTGGTTCTGAAATTTGACTTTCCTAAAACCCCCAACCAACAATTTTTTACTAAAAACTAAAAACTAAAAACTGCCCTCTGACTACTGCCCTCTGCCTACTGCCTTCTAAACACAAAAAAGAACTACCGGCTTTCGCCGGTAATCCTCAGTTTAGAATTTATTTATTTTTTTTATTTTTATTAGAACAAATTAGATTTAGAATTTACTGCCAGGTTTAGAAATAGTTTTTAGGCTTCGACTTCGCTAACCGCGCCAGCGACCGGGCGAGTCTGCCCGGTAAGGTTGCGGCTGAACCAGTTGATACCGGCGTCAAGCTTCGCGGCGAAACTCTGGCGGGGAGCCCTGGTGGCTTTCGTCGCCGGTTTCGAGGTTACAAATTTGCTTTCTTCATAATTCTTTACAATAGTGGTGGCAGGTGTCATCGCCTTCTCCTTCCCCGGTTATTTCAAAAGTTCCTGGGTTTGTTTAATTTTAGTTTACAGTTCGGTTCAGTTTCGTTACTTTAATTTTTTTTCTTTTCATTTCGTACAACCCTATTCTACTATCTAAATAATGCAAAACCTGTGCCACCGGTCACGGCTCGAATGTTAACCTGGTCACACAAGCCTATGGCGCATAGTGAAGAAGACCCTTTGAATGTCTCATTACACGGTGCCCTCTTGCAAGTTATGACAACCAAAGCTCGAATTTGATATTTTGTAGATTAGTTAGCTGAACCGGGTAAATACGGCTAAAATAAAAGAAAACAAATCTAAAAATAAAAAGAAATTCAGAAGTTAAAAGAGGAAGTAAAAATGGTTGACCTGAATAACCCCAATACCTACCAGCGCTGGCAGGACGGCGAACTGACCGATAACGAAGCCCTGGAACTCCTTTGCCGCCAGCTTACCAGCTTGCAGGACCGCCTCGAACCGCTCCAGTTCGTCGAAAAACAGCTAAGGGCCTGGATTAGCGAGGTGGTGGACCGCGAGGGAGGCCGGGCCGAAGTGACCGGGTTTGGCCGCTTGCAGATTACCGGGGCCAGCCAGACCGTTACCTACGACCGCCGCAAGCTCGATAACCTGGTGGCGCGCCTGGCCGCCGAGGGTTACTCCGACCTCGCCCAGGAAATCGCCTCTTACCGCAAGGAAAGCTCGCGCTCAGGGGGTCTGCGTATCCTCCGCGAAAAATTGGAAGAATAGTCCGGCTTTTTTACTGGACCTTCGCCCAGGCTGGCACCAATTCCCCCAGGCGGCGATTGTGGGTGTGGCAACGCATTGAGATAGCCGGACCACTAATTAAGGAGAAAACGAGGTATGGAAAAGGTAAAAGGCTTTGGCGGATTTTTCTTCCGGGCGCGCAATCCCCAGGCTTTGAATGAATGGTACGCCACAATGTTAGGGATTGCGCCGGAAACCGGCCAGGCCGCCTGGCAGCAGGAGGCCGGTATGACCGTGTTCGAGGCTTTCCCGGCAGATACCGATTATTTTGGCCGGGCCGACCAGGGCTTCATGCTCAACTTCCGGGTTGACAACCTGGATGCCCTGCTCGACCAACTGCAAAAGGCCGGGGTCAGGATTGACGCGAACCGGATGGACGAGTCGTATGGCCGGTTCGCCTGGATTTACGACCCTGAAGATAACAAAATCGAGTTATGGGAACCCAAATAAGTTTTCGGGTGGTTATTCCTTTGCAAACAGGGTAAAAAGAAAAATTGTACTTTGGGGCGGCCAAACCTGTTCTTTTGGACGGTGGCGGCCCTTTTTTATTTGGCTAGACTGGACCTTAAATAAAATAGAGCTTGCCGGGCCGGTTTATTGCCCGGAAATTTAATATTTTACTGATTGAGAAAGAGAATATAGGAAAAGGAAAAGAAAAAGAAATAGCAAAGAAAGGTCAAACAATTATGCCAGGAGCCACCATGCGGGCGGTCCGCGTCCACGATTTCGGCGGGCCGGAAAACCTTGTCCTTGAAGAAATCCCGCGCCCTGAGCCGGGACCGGGGGAAGTTCTGGTCGAAAATTACGCGGTCGGGGTCTTGCCGGTCGAGTGGAAGATTCGCCAGGGTCTGTTCAAAAACTACATGCCGGTCAAATTACCCTACCTGCCCGGTTCGGCCATCGCCGGAATCGTCGCCGGGGTCGGGCCGGGCGTGAGCGATTTCGAGGTCGGACAGGCCGTCTTTGGCCGGGCCAACAAAGGGGCTTACGCCGAGTACGCCACCGCCCTGGCCGAGAACCTTGCCCCCAAACCGGAAGCGGTCGGCTTTGACGAAGCGGCCACCATTTCGGGCAGCGCTACCCCGGCCTGGGTGGCCCTTTTTGACAACGGCAGGCTGGAAGCCGGGCAGCGGGTCTTGATTCACGCGGCGGCGGGCGGGGTCGGCCTCTTTGCGGTCCAGTTCGCCCGGCTTAAAGGGGCGACCGTCCTTGCCACTGCCGGGCCGGACAACCTCGCTTTTGTCCGCTCTCTTGGCGTGGAGCAGGTGGTTGACTATACCGCCGGGCCTTTCGAGGAAAAAATTGGCCCCGTAGATTTGGTCATTGATAGCGTCGGCGGCGACACTCTCGACCGCTCTTTCCAACTGGTAAGACCGGGCGGGACGCTCGTGTCCTTGCTTTCGCCGCCCGACCAGGCCAGAGCCGCCGCCCTCGGCATCCGGGCCACCGACAACCGGGTCGAACAGCCCTACCCCTCTCGCCGGTTGTTGGGGACAATCGCGGAATTAATGGCCGAAGGGAAAGTCCAGACCCATATCGGGCCGGTCTTTCCCCTCGCCCAGGCGGCCCAGGCCCACGCGCTCAGCCAGCGCGGGCATGGCCGGGGCCGGATAATCTTGCACCTGGCCGGTTAAACCGCGCCGGGTAAACTCATCATCAGGCTTGCGTGGCTTTGGACTGGAAGTGGCGGGCCACGTCCTCGCAGGTGTAGAAGGCAATGTCGGGGTGCTGCTGGATAAGGTCAATCAGTTTTTCCAGCAGCCGGACCCGACTGGGCCGTCCACTGATGAAGGGGTGCATGGTCAAAACGTAGATTTTGCCGCGCTCCCTTTCGGCATAAAGCCCCTCGAATTCCTCGCTCCAATGCTCGAAAGCGTTGCTCAGGGCGCTAATCGGGCGCACCGCCGGGCGGCTGAACATGAAGAACGGCGCGTCATCCAGTATCCACTGAATCGGCAACTCGACAATCGGCCCGGCGCTGCTGCTGACCGGGTGCAGGTAGGGTACGTCATTATCCATCATGTTGCTCGAATAGAGAAAACCGTTCTGAGTTAGCAAATCGAGGGTGTTCGAGCTGAAGTCCCAGGAGGGGGAGCGGTAGCCTATAGGGGCTTTGCCCGCCACCTTGTCAATCGCCGCGATGCCCTTGAGGATTGACTCGGCTTCTTCCTCGCGGGTCTGGCTGGCCGGGGGGATGTGGTGGTAGCCGTGGTGGGCGATTTCCCAGCCGACGCTGACCGCCGCCCTGACCGCGTCGGGGTATTTCTCGGCGCACCAGCCCGGCACGAACATGGTCGCCGGGAGGCCCTTCCGCTCAAGCAACTCGATAAGGCGCGGCACCCCTACCTTCGGGCCGTACTGCCCCTGCGAAAGGACGCCGACCCGGTGGGCGTTTTCCGGGTCGTTCGCCAAAAAGGCCGACTCGGCGTCCATGTCGAAGGTCAGCATAACCGCGAATTTCGAATCATCAACAATCTGTGTCATTTTTCTTTTCTCCCAAATAAATAAAATCAAATAAATAAAAGTTGTATAAGCAGTTTTGAAGCAGGACAAATCTGAGCAAGCGAAACGATGGGCCGAGTATAGTTCAAAACGGCTTTGTTAAGCAATCCAGAAGTACTATTTAAAAAGAATTTATAAAAATTCGTCAAAACTGATTAATCCGTCTTTTTGGGAGTTGCGTAATAGTGGGTGTAACACGAAAAGCGGTAAGCGATGGCACAGGACCGCAAGGCTTAAGGAGTGATAACCAGGGTGACGATAGGAATTAACCGGCAAGACCTTTTGATGCAAATTCGCGCCAACCCGGCGGACCCCCAGCTTTTCGAATTGTTTTACTGCCCCGACTGTGGCGAGTTCGTGGCCGGGGGTGGTCTGTTCGCGCCGGTTCCCAGCCTGCGGAAACACCGGGCCCATTCCCTGGCCGTTTTACCGGGCCAGGATAGCCCACTTTCGAGGGAGGCCCGGCAGGGTCTTATCTCGAACTGGCTGGAAAGCTATCGTCCCAACCTGACCCTGGAACGTTATCACGAATTATTAAGTCAGAGTTCGCGCACCAATAGCGGCAATTGGGTCTGGCTATTGCGCGGCGCGGAACAGGTCAACTGGCTCGCTTATCTCAATCTCTATCTCGACCGGCTTTCGGAAAGCTGGTTAGCCGCTCTCAACGGAGAGGCTTCGCTCTTTTATCCCGTTCCCGGCGACATCTGGCGCAACCGCCCATTTGTTTCCGGCGAACGGTTTGAATGGGACGCGGCATCTCCAAACATTGCCGGTAGCGAATCTTCTCGGATAAGTTCGTTCCCGGCGCACCAGATGTAAGTGCAGTCGGAGAAGTTTTAGCACCCTTTACAGGCTTAAACAGCTCTTTTAAGAAAGGCGTTTTAAGACGTTTCTTAAGATTGCGCCAAAATTAGTTAATTTTACTAACTGGGAGGAAACGATTCATGTCATTCAGCAGCATTTACGCCGCCCCAACCCAGGCGGATATGGATATTCTTACCGCCGCTATTTCAGCCGAACAAAAGGCCCAGGCCGCCTATGCCGCCGGTGCTGCCAGCGGCAAGCTCGATGCCGCCACCGTGGCCCTGGCAACCAAGATTGCCAGCCAGCACGCCGAACACGAAAAGGCCGAAGCCGCAGCCCTGACCAAGATGGGCGGCACTCCCCCGGCCAAACCGGCCAGCTTCGATTTCCCGACCTTCAACACGGCGGAAGACATCTTGAAGTACGCCCTCGGCCTGGAACAGGATGCCGCCAACGCTTACTTTAGCGCGGTTAAGACTCTCCAGGACAACTCGCTCGTCCTGGCCGTCATCAGCATCCAGAATGACGAAGCCCAGCACGTGGCCCTTTTGCGCAGCGCCCTGAAAATGGATCCCTCCCCGGTCAGCTTCCTGCCTTTCAAATAGCAATTAGCAACGGTGTTTGAGCGATAACGGGAGTTTTGCAGAATCGGAAAAGATAAGGAGATTTTGATAATGTCACTCGAAGAATTAGCTTATAAAGGTTTAACAAACACCCATTCCCGCCGCAAATTCCTCAAGCGGGTCGGCATGATTGGTGGCGGTGTGATGGCGATGGGAATTATCGGGGAAGGGCTGACCTTCGGGGTAGCCGCCGCCCAGACCGCCGGGGACGACTTGAAGACTTTGCAGTTTGCCTACACCCTCGAAAACGTGGCCGTAACCGCCTACAAGACGGCGGCGGGGAGCGGTCTTTTGAGCGCTGATGTCGCGGCGGTCGGCACCAAGTTCGCCGGGCAGCACCAGGACCACGCGAACGCCCTTAAAGCGGCCATCGAGAGCGTCAAAGGGGAAGTCCCGGCCATCCCGACCAAGATTAACTTCCCGGCCTTCAAGAACCAGACCGATATTTTGAACTTTGCCCTGGCCCTTGAGTCGGCGGCAGTCGGCGCTTACTACACTTCCTCCGGTAAGTTCTCGAACCGCGACCTGGCGGTTGCGGCGGCCAGCATCGTCGGCGTGGAAGCGACCCACGTGGCGATTTTAAGCTCGGCCCTCCAGAAAGACCCGATTCCTTCGGCCTTCGTGACCGGCACGCCTTTCGACCAGGTCCAGGCGACCGCTAACTCGCTCCTGGGCGCTTCGACCGGCGGGCAGGGCGGCGGCACCACCATGCCTTCGGGTGCCCCGGCGACCGGCGCGGGCGGCACTTCCACCCAGCAGGGTGCGGACCTGACCGGGGCCGGGATTCTCGGTCTGGCGGCGGCAGTCGCGGGCGCGGCTTACGCGGTAACTCGCCGCAAACCGGCTCAACCCGCCACCACCACCGAAAAATCCGGCGAGGAGTAATTTTCCCCACGGTTGCGCGGGCGGCTTCTTTAGAAGTTTCATTATTAAAGAGGCTTCCCGCGCCTTCTCCAACAATATTTCAGGTTTGAAAAGCCAGCCCTGGACTGGCTTTTTTATTGAAAATTATTTAACCTGAATCAGGTTAAACGAGGAACGAGCAATTATGAAAATGAATATGAAATTGAGTTTCGTGGCAATTTTGCTGCTGCTAACCGTGACCCTGGCCGCTTGCGGTGACAATACCGCTACAACCGGGCCAGCCGCGGCCCCCACTACGAGCGCCGCCATGACCACGGCGGCGATGACCACGATGGCCGCGATGACAACCCCGGCTTCGATGACGACTGCCGCCATGACGAGCATGGCTGCCATGACCACTCCTGCCGCTACCACCATGGCCGCGATGACGAGCATGCCCGCCATGACCACTTCCGCTGCTATGACTACCTCTACCGCTATGACGACTGCCGCGATGACTAGCGGGTCCGGGTCAAGCAATAGCAAGACGATGGAAATTAATATTGACAATTTTAGTTTTATGCCCGATACCCTGACCATCCCGGTCGGCACCAAGGTTATCTGGACCAATAAAGATAGCGTCGGGCACACCGTTACCAGCGATGATTCGGGCGGACCCCTAAAGTCGCCCCTGATTGACCAGGGCAAGACCTTTGAATTTACCTTCGACAAGGCCGGGACGTACAGCTACCACTGTGAACCCCACCCCTTTATGAAGGGCAAGATTATCGTCCAATAGTCAGAGGGCAGAAGTCAGAGGGCAGAAGTCAGAGGGCAGAAGTCAGAGGGCAGAAGTCAGAGGGCAGAAGTCAGAGGGCAGTTTTTAGTTTTTAGTTTTTAGTTTTTAGTTTTTAGTTTTTAGTTTTTAGTTTTTAGTAAAAAAATTGTTAGTTGAGGTTGGAAGAAGTCAAATTTCAGGACCAGTTTTACCAAAGCTATATACTGCCTACTGCCCTCTGACTTCTGCCTACTGCCCTCTGCCCTCTGCCCTCTGCCCTCTGCCTACTGCCCCCTTAATTCTTCGATTGAGAGTCCAGGATGCGCCCGGTCAGGCTGTGCAGCCGTTCGATTAGCGAGGCAAAATCTTCGATAGGCCAGCCAATCTGGCAGAACAACGTTTCCGGCAAGTCCCTGACCTGCTCTTTCATGGCCCACCCGGCCTCGGTCAGGGTAATGTTCACCTGGCGTTCGTCCCCGGTATCGCGCTGGCGGGAGATAAGCCCCTTTTTCTCCAGCCGTTTCAGCAGCGGCGAAAGCGTGCCCGAATCGAGATAGAGGGCCTGCCCGATTTCCTTGACCGTCCGGGGTTCGCGCTCCCACAACAACAACAAGGTCAAATATTGCGGATAAGTCAGGTCCAGTTTATCCAGGAAAGGACGGTAAGATTCCACTGCCGTCCGCGAAGCCGCGTAAAGGGCAAAGCAGAGCATATTATCAATCTTCATGCCCTCTTGCCGGACCAGTTCCAAGTCAGTCATAAAACTCCTCTACCTCAATACCACTCACTGGTGTAATACACTGGTGTACTATTTGTTGCTACCCTTTTATTAACGTTACTCATCAAAATTTTACCTATTATACCATATTATTGCAAGCAATTGTATTGACCTTTAATAAATTTTGTGATATTGTATTGCACACAATATAAATCAGATTTGCTCTTTCGAATCGAGAATTCTTTTAAGTGAGTTTTGAAAGACTTTTGAGAGAAGCAATTATTCAAGAAAATTGAGGTGAACAGAAAGGAATGGTTTATGCCAACCAGTAGCACAAACAAGGTAGAGGTGGGCGCGTCCGCCCCCGATTTTACTCTACCTAACTCCCAGGGCAAGCCGGTTAAACTGAGCGACTATAAAGGCCGGAGCGCGGTGGTCCTTTATTTCTATCCCAAAGACAATACCCCCGGCTGCACCGCCGAAGCCTGCTCCTTCCGCGACAGCTACGATGTTTTCAAAGAAGCCGGGGCCGAGGTTATCGGCGTCAGTTCCGACAGCAGCGACAGCCACCAGGGTTTTGCCGACAAACACGCCCTGCCTTTCGTCCTTTTGAGTGACCAGGGCGGTTCGGTCCGCAAGCTCTATGGCGTTCCCACCACCTTTGGCCTCCTGCCGGGCCGGGTCACCTATGTCATTGATAAAGACGGTATTGTCCGCCACATCTTTAACTCGCAGTTTGGCGCGACCAAACACGTCGAGGAAGCCCTCAGAATTTTGAAGGGCTAATTTATAACCTGCTCAATCTCGGAACGGGGATTTTATCTATTAAGGAGCTCTATCGTGAAAATTCTCTACACTGCCGAAGCGACCGTAGCGGGCGGGCGGGAAGGCCAGGCGCGTTCTTCGGATGGCAACCTGGATGTTAAGCTGGCTATCCCGGCGGAAATGGGCGGGAGCGGGGCTGCCGGAACCAACCCGGAGCAGTTGTTCGCGGCAGGTTACGCGGCCTGTTTCGAAAGCGCCTTGCAGGGTTCGGCCCGCCGCCTGAAGATTCCTTTTGAAGGCAGTTCGATTACCTCGCAGGTCGGTATCGGCCCGAACGGGAGCGGCGGTTTTGGCCTGAGCGTGACAATGCGCATCCGGTTGCAGGGCGTGAGCCGGGACGACGCTGAAGCGTTAGTCGCTACCGCGCACCAGGTCTGCCCTTACTCCAACGCCACGCGGGGCAACATTGACGTGAACCTCATCATCGAGGAACCGGCGGCAGTCCCCACGGCGGTCAGCCAGGACTAACCTTTTTCCTGCAATAAATAAGGCCGGGTAGTTTCTTTTTTCGAAGAAGCTGCCCGGTTTTTATTGCTCACGCATTTTATCCGCGAAATCTATTCGCTCGAACGGGACAGCATGTCTGGCGACCTCTTTGCGAAACTGGTGAAGTTCGCTGGGGTTTAATCTTTCCCCGGCCCTTTATTTTCTTTTCTGGTCTCAGGCTTCAAGCCGGGCGGCTTCGGGTTGAAAGACCAGGTAACTTACCACCAGCCCGGTCACCCCAGCCAGGAAAATAGAACCACCCCATAACGGCGCCGACCACAAAACCTGACCGAACAGCGCGATTTCGAGAAAATAGAGCCCGTACATAACTGTCGGGACCAGGAAAGCGAACAGGCGCAAGCGCCCCTCACTTTCCCGGTTAGCTGAAAATAAAACCAGCCGCAACCCATCGGCGGCCAGCCCGGTAACCAGGGCCACCGGGATAAGATTGTAGTTATCCCGGAAAACCACTACCAGGGCCGCGTTAACGGTATAAAGGAGGGTGAGCGCGCCAAATGGCAAGTTCCAGCGGCGCAGGGCCAGCAATGTGAAACCCATCATTAGGGCCGTTTGCAGCAGAATCGAGGCGACCCCCGCCGAAACCTGGTAGCGGTCAGAGGTATCACGGTAGAGCCCGGTATCGCGTAAAGAGCCGCCCGCCAGGTCTACAAAGGGGTGGGCGTACTGGGTGAAAAAGTTAAACATGCTGTAGACCAGCAGGAGCGCTATAAAAGCCGGGAACAGGTTTAACCAGCCTGGGTTCCGCGTTTTAAGGGCGCGCCAGGCTGCTCTTAACGGCCCGGTCGCCAGAAGGGTGATGCCCAGGGCCAGGGTTAGATGGGTCGGACTGAGCAAGGCTTCCGTACTGACTTCAATCCCCAGTAAAGTATGCCAGATCATGTCGCCCACCCCGCCCAGGCCAAAGACCAGCGCGCCCACCAGCGACAGGTTATAGCCCGCCGGAAGGGCTTTCTTCCAGGAATAACCGGCCCCATGGTTGATAAACAGCGCAGCTACTAAAACCAGCGTCAGGACCGCAAACCCGCTGTAAAGCAGGCCGTGCCAGATGGTAAAGAAACTGGCGTCGGTCTTGCCGTGGTCGTGCGCCCAGCCGTCCAGAAAAATACCCCCAACCGTCCAGGCAGCCAGCGGCGTGGTCAGCCATTCCAGCCTGACCCGGTCAAGCGGGCGTTTTCGGGCGGCAGAAGGCTCTTTGATAAAAGGGGTCGTAAAATTTTGATATGCTTCAGCCATAACAAGCCTCTTTTGTCTGCCGGTGTCCCGGTGGTGTCCCGGCCCGGCCGCTTAACCCTGACGAAGAAAGTTATTTAGAAAATTATTTATTGTGCTAAATAACTGGTTATAGATACAGGTATAACCTTTATTTCCGATTTGTCAACACCTGGTTTGCAAAAAGTGATTTAAGGCACAGCCAACCCTCCAGACCCCCACGGGATACCCGGCCCTGCTCGCCTGACCTCGTGATTTAACCAAACCTTCACCTGCCCTGGTTTCCAATTAACTTCCGGGGCTGGTATACTTTCCCTGGAACGGGTTAATTTAAAAAGAGGGAGAGTGAGAAGGGTAATGTTAAGCGAGTCGCGATTTATAAAAGCCTGCCGCCGCGAGCCGGTGGACGCCACGCCGGTCTGGTTCATGCGTCAGGCCGGGCGCTATATGCCGGAGTACCGCGAAATCCGGGGTCGCATGTCCATGCTGGAGGCTATCCGCAACCCTGAAGTCAGCCGGGACATCACCCTGCAACCAATTAACGCCTTCCAACTCGACGCGGCCATTATCTTCGCCGACATCCTGACCCCCCTTATCGGGATGGGTATCGACCTCGACTTTATCAAGGGAGAAGGCCCGCACATCGAAAACCCGCTCCGCACCACCCGCGACATCGACATGCTGGGCGTGCCCGCCGCCGCCGAAGCGCTGCCTTTCGCCCTCGAAGCTATCCGCCTGACCGCCGCCGAATTGACCCCGCGCGGCATCCCGCTTATCGGGTTTTGCGGCGCGCCCTTCACCCTGGCCAGTTACGCCATCGAGGGGGGCGGTTCCCGCAACTACGAGCGGACCAAAGGGATGATGTACGCCGAGCCTGCCGCCTGGAAACGCCTCATGGATAAACTGGTCACGGTGCTGTCGGACCTGCTGGCGCGGCAGGTCGAGGCCGGGGCGTCGGCCCTGCAAATCTTCGACTCCTGGGCCGGGGCGCTCAGCCCCTACGACTTCGACCGCTATGTCGCCCCCTACACCAGGCAGCTCATCGAAAATGCCAGAAAGAGTAATGTCCCGGTGATTTATTTCAGCACCGGCACTTCCGCCATGCTCGACGAGGTCGCCCGCCTTGGCAGCGACGTGGTAAGCGTGGACTGGCGGGTCCGGCTCGACCGGGCCTGGCAGACCATCGGCAGCGACCGGGCCATCCAGGGCAATCTCGACCCGTTGTTGCTGTTCGCGCCCTGGCGGGAAGTCCAGGCCCAGGCCGACGAAATCCTGGCCCAGGCGGGCGGGCGACCCGGCCACATCTTCAACCTGGGACACGGCATCCTGCCCGGTACGCCGGTCGAAACGGTCGCCCGCCTGGCCGAGTATATCCACGAAAAGACCGCCCGGCTGGAACAGGTGAACCTATGAGTATGAGTAACGATTACGCAGCCCCACCTGTCGGGGTTTTATTGATGGCCTATGGCGGCCCGGCCAGCCTGGACGAACTCCCCGGCTACCTGGCCGACATTCGGAGCGGTCGCCCGACCACGCGGGCCGTCCTCGATGAAATGACCCACAATTACCGGCAAATCGGCGGCAAATCGCCTCTTTTGGAAATGTCCCGGCAGCAAGCCGCCGCCCTCGAAACCCTTCTCAACGGGGAGGCCCCTCGCCCCCAGTACAAAGTCTACCTGGGGATGCGCCACTGGTCGCCCTGGATTGAGGACACCGTCCGGGCCATGCTCGACGATGGTATCCGGCAGGCGGTCGGTATCGTCCTGGCCCCCCACTACAGCAGTTTTAGTATTGCCAAATACCAGGAGCGGGTTCGGCAGGGCCTGGCCCTGAACCGGGGCAGTATCGAGTTTGACTTCGTGGACAGCTACAACACCGCCCCGAAATATATTGAAGCCCTGGCGAACCGGGTCCGCGAAGGTATCGAACGTTTCCCGGAGGCGGAACGGTCCCAGGTGCATGTCATCCTGAGCGCCCACAGCCTGCCGGTGCGGATTATCCGCATGGGCGACCCCTACAAAGACCAGCTTTTAGAAACGGCGGGCCTGGTAGCCGAGGCCGCCGGGTTGAGCCCGGAGCAGTGGACCTGGAGTTTCCAGAGCGCCGGGCGCAGCCCTGAACCCTGGCTCGGCCCGCCCCTGGAGGAAACCATCACGAACCTGGCCGGGCGCGGTCTTAAAAATTTGGTGAGCGTGCCGGTTGGCTTCGTGAGCGACCACGTCGAAATGCTTTACGATATTGACATCAAGGCCCAGGCGCTGGCCCGTGAGCTTGGGGTGCGGCTGGAACGGCCCCCGGCCCTCAACCTCGACCCCCTCTTTATCGAGACGCTGGCCGACCTGGTCCACGCCCGCAGCGCCCGCTGGCAAAGTTTTTCGGAAAGTTAATAACGCTATGAAACCGGTTGTTATCATCGGCGGGGGGATTACGGGCCTCGCCGCCGCCTGGGAACTCTACCAACGCGAAGTTCCTTTTATCCTGCTCGAAGCCTCTGACCGCCTGGGCGGTAAAATCAAGACCGACCGCGCCGACGGTTTTATCATCGAAGGGGCCGCCGACTCGTTCCTGGTGGGCAAGCCCTGGGCCTGGCAGTTGTGCCGTGAAATCGGCCTGGGCGACCGCCTTATCGGCACCAACGACCACAACCGCAAGGTCTACGTCCTGAAAGATGGAAAGCTTAACTTCATGCCGCAGGGAATGCGCCTGCTGGTCCCGGTTGACCCGGACGGTTTGCTGGCCTCGGACCTTCTTTCGGAAGCGGGGAAACGGCGCATGCTGGAAGAACCGGAAATTCCGGGCGGTTGGACCGGCTCCGATGAAAGTTTAGCCTCGTTTGTGCGCCGCCGCTTTGGTGAGGAAGCCCTCGAAGTGCTGGGCGAACCGCTTATGGCCGGGATTCATACCGCCGACCCCGAAATCCTGAGCATGCGGGCCAGCTACCCCGATTATCTCGAAAAAGAACGGCTCTATGGCAACGTAACCCTCCCGACCCGCCAGACCGAAATCAAGCCGCGCCCAACTCTGCCGGGCCAGCCGCCCACCACCTTTGTCTCGCTCAAAAACGGCGTCTACGAAATGGTTGAAGGGCTGGCGGCTAAACTGGGCGACAACATCCGGCTGAATAGCCCGGTGGAGCGCCTCGACCCCGACAAAACCGTTCGCCTGGCTTCCGGCGAAACCATCGAGGCCGAGGCCGTGATTCTAACCGTCCCTACCGCCCAGGCCGCCCGCCTGACCCAATCCTTTGCGCCCGCCCTTGCCGCCAATTTAGCCGAAATCCCGACCCTGAGTTCGGCCACGGTCTCGTTTGGCTACCGAGAAGCCGATTTGCCCGGCCCGCTCGACGGCTTTGGCTTCGTGGTCGCGGCCTCCGAGCCGACCCACCTGCTGGCTTCGACCTGGAGCAGCACCAAGCTTTTCGGTCGCGCCCCCGCCGGGCATGCCCTGCTGCGGGTCTTTTTTGGCGGCCACCGCCACGAGGCCGACGTGGATTTGTCCGACGAGGCCTTAGTGGCCCTGGCGAAAACCGAGGTGCGCCAGGTGATGCATATCGAGGCCGAACCGGTTATCACGCGGATTTTCCGCTGGCGGCAGGCCAATCCCCAGTACAAAATCGGCCACCTGGACCGCCTGGCCGAAATGGAAGGGCAGCAAACTCCCCAATGGCTGCGCCTGGCCGGGTCGCCCTATCACGGCATCGGTATTCCCGACTGCGTCAACCAGGGCCGCAAAGCTGCCCGGAGCCTGCTCGGTATTGAGTAATCAGGGCCGGTAATAGCTCATCCCGCCGATAAACATCAAGGTCTGGGCGTCCACGAGGTCAATCGCGTGGTTGTCATCTCTTGGCGTCGGGCAGGGTGTCCCGGCGGGCGGGCAGGTCACACCGCCGATAGGTATATCAACCTCAAAGTCAAACAGCCACATCGGGCGATTTTCGAGGTGGTCCAGCACTTCCCCGGTCGGGGTGCAATCTCCCTTCACGGTGCAATTTTCTACGGGTATATTCAAAAAGCTCCCCGCCCACAACCCGTTCGGTCCCCGGTAGCCGACCGTCACCAGGCCGTAATAGGCCGTGTACAGAGTTGTTTGCCCGTCAGTGACAATCTCATGGTCTGAAATTATGGTGGGGATAGGGCCTTGGCTGCGGGAAGTCATCGCCTGGAAAGCCGTTTCCCGCGACACCAGCGGTTTTCCACTCGCCGGTCTGATAAAAATTCCTTCTTCCGCGAATATGGCCGGGTACTCCGGCCCGTTGGTGATGGTCGGAAATAAACCGGGCGTTGGAGTGGCTATCGGTGATGTCCCGGTAACCGGGCTAAGCGTGGGTGCGTTTGTCACGGTGGTGGTCGAGGTTGGCCGGGTGGTGATGGTTGGGGTTGGCGTAGATGGCGTGGCGGTTGGGAGCAGGGCCGTTGGCCGGGCGGGGACGCCGGGAGCGGTGGCGCTGGCGTTAAAAACGACCAGCCCCAGCACCAGCAGGGCCGCGAAAGCGACCATACCGATAGCAATATTCAAAATTTTCCTGTTTTCCATTTTGCCTCCCCACCCTGCCAGCGCCACCGGGTAACTTTCTCTATTTTTATAATGCCGTCACAGTGGGGTTAATTACGCTCCGGCTTTGTAAAAAGTAGCCCGCGAATAAAAAGACCCGGCTCCCCTCGAAAGGGCCGGGTCTTTTCTTTATTATAAATATTAGCTGTCCAGCACCGCGTCGGCCTCGATTTCGACCAGCATTCCCGGTGTGATGAGCGCTTTGACCTCTACCATCGTAGCTGCCGGGCGGATTTCACTAAAGAACTCGCCGTGTGCCCGCCCGATAGCCTCCCAGTCCGCGATATTGGTCACGAACATGCGGGTGCGGACGACATCGCGCAGACTGCCCCCGGCCATTTTGAGGGCGCGCTCGATATTCAAAATAGCCTGCCGGGCCTGGGTATAGGGGTCATCCTGGCCGACCAGTTCGCCATCCGGCCCGGTCGCAGTGCAGCCCGACACGAAGACAAACGGCCCTTTTTTGACGGCCCGCGAGTAGCCGACCCGCGGCTCCCAGGGGGTGTTGGTCGAGAAATTCTGGCGTTCCATGTTTATTCTTTCAGTTTTTAGTAGTCAGAGGTCAGAAGTCAGAAGTCAGAAGCCAGTAGTCAGAAGCCAGGGCTTAGTTTTTAGTATCCCCGGAATGACATGACTCAGGCCGCTTAACAAAAATACCGGGTCCGCTCGTAAAGAATAAAGGTTTACCTTTACTTTTACAAGAGCACCCGGTACAAATCTACAAAATTAAATACACCCGGAAGCTTAGGCCTGGGCTGCCGCCCCCTGCTTGATAATATCGAGCATTTCCCCGACCCGCGTGCATTTGACGCGAGGCCGGTTCTGGGCTTTGCCCCGGCTTACCTCGTACTCGTTGAGGACCAGCCAGTCCTGGTAAGTGACATAGTCGAGCCCCTTCTCTTTCAGAAGGTCTTCAATCAGGCCGAGGTCGCGCTTGCTGTCTTCAATCCCTTTGAGGTCGGGCAGGTCGCCCACCATCGACTGGACCGTCGAAAGCGAGTCCGGCTTGTTCGTCCCGATGATACCGGACGGACCCCGTTTGGCCCAGCCGACCACGTACTGCCCGGTCTGCTGCTCGCCGGTCGCCAGGTTGATAACCCGCCCGGCCACGTTCGGGATGGTCCCGGTCTTCTCGTCGAACTCCACGCCGTTGAGCGCCATGCCCCGGTAGCCCACCGAGCGGAAAATCAGGCCCACGTCCAGCGTTTCGATTTCGCCCGTTCCCTTCGCCCGCAGCGTCCCGTCGCCCTGGACTTCCAGTTTGTTCCGCTCGATTTTGAGGCCGGTTACCTTGTCGCCGTCTCCCAGCACTTCTACCGGCGAGGTCAGGAACTTGAAGTAGACCTTGCGGGGCTGTTTGTAGCCTTCCGCCCCTTCTTCGATATAGCGGCGCAGCACGTTGATGTTGCGGGTAGCGTTTTTGTCGGTCAGGAGCGATTCCTCGCTGGCGGGGTCAAGCTCCAAATCACGCGGGTCCACCACCACGTCAACCCCTTCGAGTTCGCCAAACTCTTTGAGTTCGGGGTTGGTGAAGGACGCCTGGGCCGGACCGCGCCGCCCCAGCAGGTAGACCTCCTTGACCTTGCTCTGGCGCAAGGCTTCGAGAGCGTGGTCGGCAATATCGGTGGTCGCGAGGGCTTCGGGGTCGGTCACCAGGATACGGGCCACGTCCATCGCCACGTTACCGTTACCCACCACGGCCACCTTCTCGCAGGAGAGGTCGAATTCGAGGTCGCGGTAGTCGGGATGGCCGTTGTACCAGCCGACAAAGATAGTGGCCGGGTAGCTGCCCTCCAAATCCTCGCCGGGGATACCCATGCGGCGGTCCGACTGGGCCCCAACGGCGTAGACAATCTGGTCGTAAAGGGGCAGGAGTTCGTCGAGATGGACATCTTTGCCAAAGGTGACATTGCCGAAGTAGCGGAAAGCCGGGTTGGTGGCGGTCTTGTCGTAGACCCTGGTGACGGCCTTGATAGACTCGTGGTCGGGGGCGACGCCTTCCCGGACGAGGCCGTAAGGGGTGGGGAAGCGGTTGAACATATCGACCTGGCAGACCAGGTTAGGCTGCTTGAAAAGGGCTTCGACCGCGTAAAAAGCGGCGGGACCGGCGCCAATGATAGCCACCCGCAAAGGGCGAGCGGCGGTGCCTAGTGTTTGTTCCACGTCATTTGCTCCTACATTGCAGGCTGCCCGCAACAACGCGGCCCTGCTTTGTAACTTTTAAAATTCCAACCCGCTTCGCGGGCCTACTAATTCAGGGCTTTCGCCTGAAACACTCCTCTTGAAGTGATTTTGCGCCTCTAAACCGGTTTTTCCAGGTCCAAAGCGAAAGCCGGGAAATTGTGAACTCTTGTGCAATCTCGCAAAATTATAGCATATGCTTAAAAGCTCTCCAACTTTGCTGTTTTTATATATAGCCTCATAAAATGTAAGAATGAGTTAAAAATCATGTATATATCATAAAAATCTATGCTAAAATAAAAAAGCACGATTTTCGCTTTGGGCTCGGAAAAACCTGAATAGCTGGAAAGTATTTCAGAACCGGCCTAAAAAGAGTGTTTCAAGCGAAAGTCCTAAAAACGCTAATTTCCCCTGTGAAAAGTGAAAACTGGCAATCTCGGCTTATCTTAAAATAGGAGTGCTGGCGATTATGGCGATGACGGTAATCGGGTTCTTTCACAAATATGACCAGGCGTTGCAGACCCTCGAAGATTTAGTAGCGAACGAGTACGACTCCGACCTGATTCAACTGGCTTACGCCCCGGTAGACCGGGCGTTGGCGGCGGTGGATTACGATAACACCCTGGAACAGGCCCCGGTTATCTTCTTCAAACAGGCCACCTTCGGCGCGGATATTACCGAGGAAGACGCCATCTATTACGCCGAGTGCCTCCACAATGATGACGCCCTCCTGACGGTCCACATCCCGACCACACCGGGCCAGGGCCGCGACTGGGAAGAAGAGACCGCCCGCGTCCTTGAAGATTTCCTGGCGGACGGCGGCGCATACGACCACGAGATTCGCCGGATTTACAGCAACCGGGCCGGGCTGACCACCTACCCGCAAGCCCGCTATATGGACCCGATTGGCCCGAATAAGCTGGTCAAAGACCGCCCCTACGGCAGCCGCAGCCCGCTCAACGGCGAGGTCTCCAACGTTATGGGCGTGCCGATTCAGACTGATTACCTGGAAGAACTGGAAGACCTCTCCGGCAAGCGTATCCTGACCGCTACCGAGGTTATGGCTCTCCAGAACCGGGCTTTACCAGCCAAGTAAGTTTTTAGTGGTCAGAAATCAGAAGCCAGTAGCCAGAGTATTGTCATTCCGAGCGTAGCGAGGAATCTCCGGTCCGTTGGACAATATTACGGTCGAAAGTGCTTACGCCACCAGCGCCGAGACTCTTTCACTTCGGTCGGAATGAAAAACACTGACCTCTGCCTACTGCCCTCTGACTTCTGCCTACTAAACACTAAAAACTAAACACTGGAAAAAAAATGACTAACCCTTCCGGCGAACCTACCTTTACCCCTTACAAAAGTGAATATTTAAGCGAAGTCCTGGAATTTGTAGGGGAATGCAACCGCTTGCTCGGTTTTGACAACTACCATCCGGGCGATATTGCCCACTGGATGAGCAATACTTTTCGCGGCCAGGGCCTCGACGAGCATTTCGGGTTGCTTCGGGACGAGGACCACAAAATTATCGCCCTGAATATAATTTCCTGGGCCAAATCCCGGTCGTTTGAACTGATTCTGCATCCCCGCTACCGGGGTAGCCCGCTCGAACTGGCCCTGCTCAAAACTTCGGAAAAAATGCTGCTGGACCGTCTCGCCACTGCCGGTAGCACTGAAAAAGACCTGTTCACGACCTTAGCCAGTAACGATAATGGCCGGAAACTTTTCCTGGAAGAAATGGGCTATCAAAGGGACCCCGGCTACCTGGACTTTTTCAACTCGCGTCCCTTAACCGAGCCAATCCCCGAACCGGCTTTGCCACCGGGTTTTATTATTCGGAGTGCGGCGGGCGAGGACGAGGTTGCCAACCTTGCCGGGGTGCATAGGGGTTCTTTTAACTCGAAGTGGACCGAAAGCAGCTATCTTGAGGTGATGCGTACGCCCGGTTATGCGGTTGAGCGGGAAATGGTAGTGGTCGCGCCGGACGGGACTTTTGCGGCTTTTTTGATTTACTGGCCCGACCCGGTTAGCAAGAGTGGTCTTTTCGAGCCGGTCGGCTGCCACAAGGATTTCCAGCGCAAAGGGCTGACCAAAGCGTTGATGTATAACGCGATGCACCGTATGAAGGCCGCCGGGCTGGAAACGGCCCTGGTCCTCCATCGTGCCAATAACGAAGCCGGTCGGGCTTTGTATAGGTCGGTCGGCTTTCGCCCAATCCACGAAATTTACGAATACCGCTCTACTAAATAAAAAGCATAGCGCCCGGAATAAAAAAATCATCCCTTTTTCAAAATTGGGGGATGATTCTTTTTTATTCGGGCAAAACCCTGATTATTTCTCGCGCAGCCAGCTACCCAGAACTTTAACCCAGGTTGTTTCGTCGTTGAGTTCTTCCAGGGCGGCAGCGACATTCGACTGGGAGGGCAAGCCGTTAAAGTCGATAAAGAAGAAATAGTCCCAGGCTTTTTGCTTGCTGGGGCGGCTTTCAATCCGGTTCATGTTCAGGCCGTACTTGACGAAAATCGAGGTGATAGCGTGCAGGGCCCCGACCCGGTCCTTGATGGAGAGCATGACGGCGGTAGTTTCTTCCCCGGTGTGGTTGGGCCGGTGTTCGTAGGGCGGGTAGCCGATAACCAGGAAGCGGGTCTGGTTAAAGTCGGCGTCCTGGATAGCCGGGGCCAGGATTTGCAGCCCGTAGAGTTCTGCCGTCAGGCGGTTCGATATGGCGGCGGATTTCGGGTTATTCAGGGCCAGTTCGGCGGCCCGGACCGTGCTGCTGGTCTCCTGGAATTCGACATGAGGCAGGTTCTGTTGCAGCCAGACGCGGGATTGGCCCAGCGGTTGGGGGTGGGTATAAACCAGCTCGATTTCGGAGAGCGTTTTTGGCCCTTCCGGCCCGACCAGCAAATTCGTGATGATGGGCAGATAGAGTTCGGCGGAGATAGTCAGCTCGGCGATTTCGGGGTCAGGCCGGGCGAACATATCCAGGGTAAAGGTCACCGAACCTTCCAGGGCGTTCTCGACCGGGACAATCCCGAAGTCCACCTCGCGCCGGCCTGTCGCGTAAAAAACGTCCGGGATAGAGCGCGTGGGCAGGTACTCGGCGTCCGGCCCGAACTGTTTGAGGGCGGCTTCGTGGCTGTAGGTCGCCGCCGGACCAAGGTAAGCGATTTTCTGAGGCTGGTTCATTTTCCTGCTATCTAGCTATTTTCAGGTGGACGGTTTACAGGGAAGCATTTAACCACAAAATAGCCGGGCCGACAAATTAACCCTGTTTCCGGCCAGGGCGAGGGAGCAAAACACGGCACCGATTTGCCGTTTCTCCGATAAGACTTTGGTTGGGCCGGTCAGGCTCTGTTTCGCTGACTGCGCCTTTTTCCCACAATTCTAAATTAAAAATGATAGGAGAGTTATGACCAATTTACCGGCTGTAGTGCGCTGGGACCTCAACGGCGAGGACGCGGAAAAGCTTCAAAATTTCTATGGCAAGCTGTTCGACTGGGATTTCAAAGATTCCAACCATCCCAACAAATACAGGTATATCGAGGCTGAAAGCGGCAGCGGAGGTATCGGCGGCGGCATTGGCGAGTTGCAAAAGACGGACGACCCGCAAAATGAGGTTACCCGCGCCCAACAGCACTCCGGCCTGCTTTTTTATGTGCGAGTGGAACGCCTGGAGCCTTACCTGGAGCGGGTGGAGAGACTTGGCGGCAAAGTAGTCTGGGGGCCGCTAAAGATTCACGAAGGGTTGGAACTGGCCCAGGTTATGGACCCGGAAGGGAACCGGGTCGGCCTGATGCAAAACTGAGCCGCGCCTGGCATTTGTCTGCCTTTGATTTGGTCTGATTTACGCCTCCCCCTTGACAAAAGAATTTCCGGGGTTATACTACTAATTGTAACTAATTCGGTTACAATTAGTGAGGCAGCTAAATATGAGTGGAAATAGTCATTTTACGGTAGCCCTGCACATCCTTACCCTGCTTGCGAAAACCGGGCAGGATGATACGGTAATTACCTCCGATGGTATCGCGGATAGTGTCCGGACCAACCCGGTTTTTGTGCGGCGCTTGCTCGGCCTGCTAAAAAAAGGGCGGCTGGTCTCGGTCCAACGAGGTTCCGCCGCTAACTGGCGGCTGTCCCGCCTGCCCGAAAACATCTCGCTACTGGATGTTTACGAGGCGGTCCAGGCCGAACCGCTCTTCGAGATGCACCATTCCACCCCCAACCCCTCCTGTCCGATAGGGTGCGGGATTCAGCCTGCCCTCCAGACCTTTTATGCCCAGGCGGAAGCGGCTTTGAAACAGGAGTTAGCCCGTTCAAATATAGGGGAGGTTTTAGCCGAAACCCTGACCCATAAACCTGTGTCGTCTTAACCTGGCAAAAAGGGCGCTCGTAGTCCCATTTATACAAAAAAGCAGTTTCTTTTTTTTAACCACCAATGTAACTGATTTGGTTACATTTATTCAAGATGGGCTGGTTTTACCCGGCCCTTTAACAGATAAACAGGAGCTAGATTATGAAGAAGCTTGAAGGAAAAGTGGCCGTAATTACCGGGGGTAATAGCGGGATTGGCCTGGCTACCGCCAGGTTACTGGCGAATGAGGGCGCACATGTCTATATCACCGGACGCCGCCAGGCCGAGCTTGACGCCGCCGTCCGCGAGATTGGCGAGAATGTCACCGGGGTCCAGAGCGATGTTTCCAACCTGGCCGACCTCGACCGTCTTTTTGACACCGTGAGGCGGCAGCACGGTCAACTCGACATCCTTTTCGCCAACGCCGCCCTGGGCGAATTCATGCCCCTGGGACAAATCACCGAGGAGCATTACGACCGGACTTTTGATATAAATGTCAAAGGGTTGCTGTTCACGGTTCAGAAGGCCCTGCCGCTTTTCAAGGAAGGCGGCTCGATAGTTCTCAATGCTTCGACGGCTGGCTCTACCGGCACCCCGGCTTTGAGCGTCTATAGCGCCACCAAAGCCGCTGTCCGTAATTTTGCCCGGTCGTGGACCCTCGACCTCAAAGATAGGAATATCCGGGTCAACGTGGTCAGCCCCGGCCCGATTCACACTCAAGGTCTGGCGGGTTTAGCCGGTGGCGAGGACAACCTGGGCGCGTTTGCGGAGACCATCCCCTGGGGCCGGTTGGGTCAGCCGGAAGAAGTGGCAAAAGTGGTCCTCTTTCTGGCCTCGGACGATAGCAGTTTCGTGGTCGGCTCCGAAATCTTTGTAGACGGCGGTGTGGCCCAGATTTAGCCCGTTACAGCAGTTTTTCAATATCACTAAAAACCCCCGGCTAATCGTTTTGGACGGCTAGCCGGGGGTTTTTTTATTTTTAGAAACTTGCTATCAGCCTGATGTTAGCTTTTGCGCTGGGTCAGGTCGAGGGAGAAAGCGCGCGGTCCGCTCGGCTTATCGTTTTTCTGGTCCACCTTTTCGACCGTCACGCTAATCTCGGCATAGTTCGCCAGCTTGAAGTTGGCGGGCAAAGCGCCCTGGTTGACCAGCGTGGTGCCCGCGTTGGTGTGGTTGTTGGGCAGGTTTGCCAGCCGGATATAGGTCGCGTCGGCGCTCCCGGCAGGTTTGCTGGCAAGCCAGATGGTATAAACCTGGTCGGCATCCAGGGGGTCAAGGTTGCCGTAGGTAAAGGCCAGGGTGTTGTTATCGGTATAGAAGACCACCCGCCCGCTCGGACTGAGGTTTTCAACCTTGAGCGGGTACATCTGGGTCCCGGCCCGGTTGAGCAACTGGACCAGGCTGTTTTCGGCGCTGACCGTGCCGGAGGCGGCGGCTACCGCCCCGCTTTCGTTGAAATCGGCCAGGTTCTGGCGGATGGCGTCAATCCGCTCGGTATTCGAGTAAAGGAGGTACAGGAAGAAAAAGAAGGTCGGCACGAAAATGACCAGCAGGACTACCGCCGCGAGGCCACCTCTTCCCAATCCCCTGTTATCGGGGGTGCGGGCTCGCCAGGCGGACAGGGGATAGTCTTCAGGGTCGTGAGGGTGGGCCAGTTTCCCGGCAGCGTCCTCGTCCGGTTCTTTGACTTTGAGAGGCGCGTTGGTGCGGCGGCGTTTGAGGCGGCGCCCGACCCCCGAAGCCAGCGGCAAGAGGGCTTGCGCCTGCTCCTGGTCCGGCTCCGCTTCGGGCGCGGCGTCTTCCCCCGGTACTTCTGGGGCCAGGGAGGTCGCCACCGTATCATCCAGGTTGCTGGCTTCAGGGTCGGCTTCTTCACCAGTGCGACCCTGTGGCCCGGTTATTTCTTCTTCGAGTTCAGTCGTACTGTTAGTGCGACTGACCGTACGATTGTCGGCTTCTTTTTGTTCCATAGCTGAAAGGTAGCCCGAAAGGACCGCAAAGTCAACGTTACTTCATTCCTATTCTTCCAGTTTCCTATTGACAAGTTTACATAAGTCTGGATAAATAGGCATGTAGTATTTTGTTATGTTCATGGTGAACACCCAGGCCCCATTGCGTTTCCAAGCGCGGCAAATGGGGCTATTATTATGTCAAGTTATTGCAGGACCCTGGCGAGCTGTTCTTGCAACACATCGGGGGTAGCCATCCCCGGAATCACCCCGGTAATCATCCCGTTTTTGTTGATAAAAATCGAAGTCGGGCGTCCCACCACCCGGTACTTGTAGACCATGTCCCCGGTGTTATCAATTACAATCGGGTAAGTTACCTTTAGCTGATTGATAAAGTCGCGCACCTCGCCGGGCTGGTCGTTTATATCAATTCCGATTATGTTAAGTTTATCCCGGTTGGCCTGGTAGGTCTTGACCAGGGCGGGCATTTCTTCTTTGCAATAGTCGCAGTAGACCGACCAGTAGTTGATGATAACGGCCTTGCCCCGGTGGTCACTCAGTTTTAACGGCTGGCCGTCAATATCGGTTACGGCAAAATCGGGGGCCATCGCGCCGGGAATGATTTTTGTAGGCCCGCTCTGGGGGGTAACGTCCAGGGGTTGCTGGGCCGGGGTAATTGCCATCGACATCATGCCGGAGGTCGGCAGGGGCATCGCGCTCATGGTCGGGGTGGGGGTGTCGCCACAGGCCGCCAGGAGCAGGCTTCCGGTGAGCAAAGCGAGCGCAATCAGAACTGGTAAAAAAGCACGGTACTTCATAAATTTACTTCAAATTCTACTTCAAAAAGCGGTTAACTCTGCAACCGCCCCAGGGCCGAGGTTAGCTCGGTCATGTTGTTGGTCACAATCATCACGCCGATTAGTAGGAGCAGGAGGCCGCTGGCGATTTCGATAACCTGGTAATGGCGGCGGACCCTGGCGATAAAGGCCAGCAACCGGCTCATGAAAAGCCCGGCAAGAAGGAAGGGAATACCTAATCCCGCCGAGTAGACCAGCATCATGCCGACGCCGCTCCAGGTGTTGCGGCTGTCGAGGGCGTTGGTCATGGCCGCGCTCAAAAAAGGCCCGATGCAGGGCGACCACCCGGCGGCGAAACCGGCCCCGACCAGGAACGCCCCGATTAAGCCGACCGGCTTGTTGGCGGCGTTGAAGTGAAACCTTTTTTCAAAGTTCAGAAAGGGTATCTTGAACAGCCCGATAAAGTGGAGCCCCATTATGATGACGGCGCACCCGGCAAAGACCTGGATAAACGGTTTTATATCGGTCCCCAGAAGGTCGGCCAGGGTGTAGTAGAGGCCGAAAATGGCGATAAAGACGACCGTAAAGCCGAGGATAAAGAAGCCAATCGCGGTCAGTACCCGGCGGGTATCGCTCCAGCCGAGCGGGGAGGGGTCTCCGGCCCGGTTCTCGACCGCCCTGGCCACCGACACGCCACTGATAAACGAGAGGTAGCCCGGCACCAACGGCAGCACGCAGGGCGACCCGAACGACAGCAAACCTTCCAGGAAGGTGGCGGCCAGGTTGACCGGGGCTACCTGGGCGACCGGCCCGGTAAGCTGGGAAAGAATTGCCAGGTGAGAATCTAACATTTGCTCTTTAATTTGCTAATCGGTTTGTATTTGTAAAAAAGAAATTTTAAACGAGAAATTAAAACGGGAAAGCAGAACCTGTCTTACATAAACTGCCTGGTTCACTATACCAGAAGTTGCCCGCAAAAGCCCTTACAAAAAGGTTAAAAGAAGTTTAGAGCAGTTTTTAGTAGTCAGAGGGCAGAAGGCAGAGGTCAGAAGGCAGAGGTCAGAAGGCAGAGGTCAGAAGGCAGAGGTCAGAAGGCAGAGGTCATTTGTCGCTCTGAACCCTGCAAATTATTCGACCTTCGGGTACAAACACTAACCTGTCATTCTGTAGCGCAGCTACAGAATCTCGGTCCGTTGGACAATATCCGAAACAATGGTTTGCCTGAATCAAACCTTTGAACTGAAATTATCAAAATTTAGTGGCTGTGATATTCGCCTACGGCGCGGCGGGTACCCTATAGGTGCCTTCGCTTTGCTCACACCTGTAGGGCGTGTACTAATTCTACTAACCAGTTTTACCCGGTAGTTTGGGCTAAGGAAGCAGGTCTAAAAGCTGGTCGAGGCGCTCGATAACGGCGTCGGGGATGATGGCGGGGTTGGGTTCATCCTGGCGGAACTGGATGGTCTGGACGCCCCGCATCCCCAGGCGCTGCGGTCCTTGGACATCCTCAATCAGGCGGTCGCCCACGAAGACCGTCGCCTCGCCCGGCACGTCCAGCCGTTCCAGCATCTGGCGGTAAATCAGTTGGGAGGGCTTACGCCAGCCGACTTCGCACGACAAAATGGTCCGGTCGAAGTAGTCGAGCAGCCCAACTTGCCGGATATTATCGTAAGCTACTTCGGGCAGGTTGCAAAAGTTCGAGACCAATCCGAGCCGGTAGCCCCTTTCCCGCAACTCGCCCAGGGTGGCAATCGCTTCGGGCGCGACACTGACAATTCTTTTGTAGAGCAGGTGATGTTCGAGGCTGATGACTTCGCGCAAAAAGGCGTCATCGGCGGGTATCCCGGCGACCAGGAAGGCTTGCCGGACCAGCGGCAGAAACTCGACTTCCTGCTCGGTCTTTTCCTTCCAGGTCCGGGCCATCGCGGTCTGGACGTGTTCGTGCCAGGCCGCTCGCAGCACTTTGAGTTCGGGAATAGTCGTATCGCGCCGGGGGTTGATAAGCTGAGCGTAAATGTCTTCCCAGACCGTGTCGGTGGCCCCGGCGGTAAAGTTGCCGTGTATCAGGGTGTCGCCAAAATCGAAGATAACCGCCCGGATATTTTGAAATTTCTCGGTTGGTGCCATTGCTCTCCCCTTAGTAAATCAGGCGTAGCCGCCCCCGGCCAGCCGCACCGATACGTCCCCGGCCTGGACCGTTTCCAGTTTACCCTCGGCGGTGCGGACCTGCAAACCCCCGTTGGGGTCGACCCCGACCGCCACACCTTCCAGTTGGAGGGTGCCGCCCATGTTCCGCACTTCGACCGGCTTACCCAGCGTCACCAACTTTTCGCTCCAGGCCCGGCGCACCGTTTCGGGGTCTTCGGCCAGTTGGACCCGGAAATTTTCTAAGGTAGCCAGGGTCGCGGCCAGGAAAGCCTCGCGGTCCACCGTCAGGCCGGGCGGAAAGACATTGGCGGCCCGCCCGGTCAGCCCGGCGGCGGCAAAATCGGCCTCGGTCAGCCCGGTGTTAAGGCCAAAACCGAGGGCCAGCCAGCTTTCGTCCCGGTTCGGGCCGAGTCCGTGTTCGATTTCGGCCAGGATACCGCAGCACTTGCGCCCATCCCGCAGCAGGTCGTTCGGCCATTTCAGTTGCAACTCGACCCCGCCTTCTCGCCAGGCGCTTTCCAGCAGCGAGAGGGCCACGGACGCCGTATAGAGATAGGCCCGGTCCAGCGATAGGGGGGCGAGGGGTAGGGCCAGGGTGCAGAGCAGACCGGAGGCGAAAGGCGCTTCCCAGGTCCGGTTGAGGCGACCCCGCCCCGCCGTCTGTCTATCCGTCACCAGGACCATTTCCCGGGGGCCGTGAGGACCGCGCAGCCGTTTACGGGCTTCCAGGTTTGTGGAATCAATCGTGGGGAAATAGACCAGCTTATCCCGGTAGGCCGGGGCCATTTTTAAAAAATATTCCGGTTCAAATGGGTCGAGATTTGGCTGGTCCATGCAAAATTACAAATTGGAGGAAGATTCTTCGCCTGATTTTTCGATACCGCCCCGGCGCAGCACGCCCTGGGGAGCGTTACGGGTGGTAAAAGGTTTGGGTTCGGTTTCGGTTACGGGTGGTGGCGGCAGCGGGGCCGCTTCAATAGCGAAAGGATTTTCGCCTTCGCTGGCGGGCGAGTTCTCCTGCTTGACCTGCTCTCTTTCCAGCACGAGGTTGAGAGCCTTGTTGCCGACCAGGGCGTGATAGCTTATCCCGAAAATGACAAGGGGCAAAAAGCTGACCAGGCCGGAAAGGAGGAAAAAGAGACCGACCACGAAGCCGAGGACCAGGCTCAGGACCGGGTATTTGAAGGTTGCCAGGAAGGAGTTACGCAGCAGCCCCAGCAGGCTAAATTTCTCCATGCGCAGGCCCAGCGGCCACATATGGAACTGCATCGTGAACCAGATAAAGACCACGTAGCCCCACAAAATCACGGCGAGACCGAGCGGGCTGTTGCTGGCGGCCAGTGACGAGTAGAAGGTCAGGTTAACGAAGGCCAGCACCACAAAAATAACGTTGAGCAGGCCGACCTGGAAGCCGCGCCAGTAGTTCGTGCGGACGCTCTGGAAAAGCACATAGAGTTCCAACCTCTCGCGGCGGTTGGCGTTGAGGGTTAGCTCGTAGAGGCCCAGCGTAACCGGACCGCTCAAAAACAGCAGGTCCAGGATGGTAACTATCAGCCCGATCCAGCCGCCGATAAAGCTCAGGGCCGCCATAGCGGGCACCAGGGCCAGCGACCAGACGAGATTGGCGACGACGAGTACAAAAATATTGTCCCAGAGTTCCCAGAGGGACCGACCTAATATTGCAAATGCCTGGCGAAACAAAAACTTCTCCTTTGAGGTAAAAGCCGCAGGTGGCTAGACTTCTTGATTATACAACTTTAGAGGGCAGCTTGCCAACCGGCATCCCCGGCCATTTTGGTTACGCGGAAAGTTACGAAAATCCCGGGCGGTTTTAAGGAGTTCTGGTGATTCTGAGGCCAAATTCGGCCTGAAGTATTAGAGAAAGATAAGAACCCGTTTTCGGGTGTAACGGGACAGTAACTTTTGGATAGCCAGCGCGTATTAACTAATGAGAGAAATAAATGCAGCCCGGAGCCTTCCGGGAAGCATCTCTCGAAAAACACAAGGCAAGTTGCCCCACGGCAATTTACCGAATGACCTCTAATATTCTCCTATATAGATACCTCCTACACAAATAATGCGAGCACACAACGCCGCCGGTTAACTGCCCGGCGGCTTTTTTTTACTCACCCTCATTTATTTATGTAAAGTTCTATTTGATGATGACAGCGACCTTGTTCGAGGCGTCCGTAAACTCGATGGAGGTAATGGTCTGGTCCCTGGGGACTTCGAAGCCAAGCTCACCCCTGGCGAATTCACCCGGCCCCAGGATGGTATTTTTTATCTCTTTGTCGAGGCCGTACGATTTGTCGGAAAAGGCGTAGGTGGCGGTCTGCCCGGCCAGGACCCTGAAGAAGGACTGGCGCAAATCGACGATTTTTGAGGAAGTGTTGGTGACGGTAAGGTCAATCACGTAAAAGGTATTGCCCGATTTGGCGGCATAGGAGCCGATGGTATCCTGGTAGCGGTTGCCGTTGACGTTTAGCGCCACGAAGGGTCTGGCGGCGCTGGTGGGCGGGGTCGGACCGGCGGTCATGGTCGCCATGTAACTTAACGCGCCCATTGTGATATGGCTGGCGCTCTGGGTGGCGAACTTTTCTTTCTGGATGGCGATGGCGGTATAGGCGGCGTTAGGAGTCGGCGTGGGCGCGAGGGTTTGCGCATCTCCGTTCGAGGCCGGGGCGGACGTGGTGGTCGGGTTGGACGAGGTTGTCAGCATTTCGGGCGATGTGGTAGCCAGGGTTAGCACGGTCGTGGTGCTATCCCCGCAGGCGGCTAATCCGCCGAACGAGAAAAGAATAATAAAGACGAGGGCGACACTTCTAAATTTCACCTATATTACTCCTTCGACTAACCCGAAGTTTTAATAATAGCCGTCTGGCCGGGCGGTATGCGATTAAAGGTAATCAGGCGAGAGAGATTTTTCTGCTTTTGTTTTTATACAGGGCCGGTTAATGGTTTGGCGTTTGGCGAAAAGTGTCGGGTTGGGCTGGGTTGCAAAGACCCCGGCAGGTAAGCGAGATAGGGTAAGCCCTGGAAACAGGGTCTTACTGGAATAACCTGGCCCGGAACGTCACACCCGCCGGGGGTGGTTCCGAGACAGTCAAAAAGCAGTTGTTTGGTTTCCGTAAGATATTTTGGCCTTGTTTATATAGACTAAAAAACCCCGCGGTTTGTTCCCGTGGGGTTTAGGGTTATTTACCTGTTAAGGTTATTAGGTTAAACTCTTTTATTGTTTACGGCCAAACAGCCGATAATTACGACTAAGCCTCCAATTGCCCCTAACCAAGGGCCAAAACCTAGTTGAACATTACTGGCAACACCTGAAGACGAATCGGAATTCAGTGAATTATTTAAGTCGTCAAGTGTACTTGAGAGTCTAACTGCATCATAAATAGCGATACCCCCTCCCACCAAACCAAATAAAATACCAGCTTTCCAGGCGTTTGGGTTATTATTAACAAAACCGACTATGCTCACCAGGATTGCCAGAACACCTAACCCTAAAATAAAAACTCCGTCTGTAAAACTTGAACCTCGCTGATGTAATGCACTAACCAATATGGCTGAACCTTCAAAATTTCCCAGCCCATTAGAAGTGGCAGCTATATTTATAAACCCCGAACTAACACTTACAGAAAACCAGGGTAAAAAAACACTTGCCAGCATAGCAATACTTCCGATTATTGGTACAATATAGGTATTGTTGCTAGTAGCCACTTGTCCTTGGATTTCCGTCGAGTTTTTAGGATTGTAAGGAAATCTATCGTCGGTTAAACGATTTGCGTCAGATTGGCCTGCTTGTAAGCATTTGGCGCGAAGTTCTTCTATTTCTCCGTTTTCAGGGTAACGCTTGAAAAGCTGATTGAGAATTGGACGGGCCTCCTGAAATCTACCTTGTTTAATTAAGCCTTTAGCCCAATTAAAATCCCTGGTATCGTCATCATCCATTACGGACTCCTACTCCTATTAAGTAAGGATTGTTATTTTGCCCCACTTTTAACTTACTAGCTCATTTTTTCTCTTGAAAAATTGGTTTGGGAAATCCCAAAAATGTATTTTTATTACTCATGCAAGGTTTACTGCGAGTCTGTTGGTTGGAATTATCATATCACACATTTATAAAAATTTATATAGTCAATTCGACTATTTTACAATTCAATTGAGCTATATGATTGTGTCGATAATGGGGTATAAAAAGAGCCGGACCTACACAGGTCCGGCGTATCTTCGTATTCTGAAAGTTAGTTGGTTATGAGAGTGGGGAAATTCTTAAACCAGGGTGACGTTTGCTAAATTGGCGTTGTTGCTTTTCAGGGAGCCGTAGGTGGCGCGGTCCATCGTCGCGCCGTCAAAGTTGGCCTTTTTCAGGTCTACCGCTTCCCGGAACGAGACACTTATAAAAACCGCGTTCCTGAACGAAACCCCTTTCAGGACAGCCTCGTCAAAGATGGTGCCCGAAAACTGCTGGTTGTCAAAAGATATTCCCGTCAGGTCCGAGCCGTTAAAGTCGGTGTTGTCAAAGACGCAGCCGTTAAAAGTGGCCCCGCGCAGGTCGGCCTCGACTATTTCGGCCCCGCTCAGGTTGGTCCCGAAAAACCGGGCATTTTTTAGCTCGGTACCGTTGAAGGTGCTGCCGGTTAAATCCGACCCGCTAAAATCGGCCCCCTTCAGGGTGCTGTCGTCGAAGTTGCCAGAATGGATTTTGACCCGCTTCAGGTCGCAATCGCGGAGGTCTTTATCGGAAAAATCCTTTTCGGCCAGTTCCAGCAGTCCGGTAGCCCTGGCCGGGATAGTTTTAAAAATTTCGGAAACATCACCGATGGAATTGATGGTTTTAGTATAGGCCGCTTCGTCGTCATAACCCTGTCTTTTGAAATCGGCCAGCCTTTCCTGCGCATTGTTCAGCAATTCCTCTTTTAATTCCCGTACAGCCTCACTATTTTCGTAGGGCGAAAACAGGCTGTCCAGGTACCGGGCTAACTTTTCATTCATGGTTATTACCACCTTCCGCTATAATAATTGGTCCAGGACCTGCTTGGCGTACTCCCAGTTTTGCTTGTTTTCGAAATAAATTTCCCGGCCCTTTTCGGTAACCCGGTAATATTTGCGCCTGCCGCCCTGCGTTTCGTCGCCCCAGTACGAGGTGATGCCGCCGTCATTTTCCAGCCTTTTGAGGCTCGAATACATGGTCGCTTCTTTGAGCTCGTACTCGCCGTTGGAGTTGGCCTGGATTAACTTCGATATTTCGTACCCGTACTTATCCCCGCCCAGCAGCAGCCTCAAAATCATTGTATCGGTATGCCCTCGCAGCAAATCCGGGGAGATTTTGTTATCAATCATAGTGTTTCACCTCATTGATTACAATATATCTCATATTACTATGCCTGTCAAGGTATTCTATATGCTGCAATAGCGGAATTCAGAGTTTTTTCAGGAAAAATTCAGGGCAACGCCCCTGTTTTATTTCCCAAGCGGGCCAAAGGTGGGTATAATAACCGCCGGAACAACTATTCTTAGCAGGAAACAAGGAAAGGAAATCTTTCAATGACTATGAAAAATGAGCCGGACCATATCCAGGTCCAGCATATCCTGATTGCTTTTTCGGGCAGTTTGCCGGGCCAACCGGTCAAACGGAACCAGGAGCAGGCCCGCGCCCTGGCTTACGACCTGCTCAAACAGGCCCAGGAAGGCGCTGACTTCGACGCCCTGGTCCGCAACTACACCGACGACCAGGCTCCCGGCATCTACGGGATGTCGAACCTGGGGGTATCCCCGGCCCGTGGTGAATATCCGCGCAACCAGATGGTCGCCGCCTTTGGTGATACCGGCTTCCCGCTCGAAGTCGGCCAGGTTGGTATCGCCGATTACGACCCGCGCACCAGCCCCTACGGCTGGCATATCGTCAAACGCCTCAAGTAAAGCAGTTCGTTGAACGTGCCCTTTAGGTCGCGAAACAACGTTGAACGTGAAAAGTGTTTAGTAGTCAGAGGTCAGAGGGTAGTAGTCAGAAACCAGGTTTTCATTCTTATCCCAACCTACGGCCGCACCTTTGGGGTGCGCCGCGAAGGTACCCGGAGGATTCTCGCCGGTCCGCTGGACAAAATCATGCGCGCAAGGGCTGGCACTAAAGGCACAAAACAACGTTGAACGTAAAAGACAGAAAAGCAAAAGCCGGTAGGGGACAAAACCTCTACCGGCTATCTTTTTATGGTGTTATGGTGCTGTTGGGGCTTAAGACTTTAGTTTTTGGGGTTCGCGGAGTTGCAAGACCTCCAGGGGCGCACCGACCCGCAACCGGCCCGTGTTCTCGTGGATAAGGTTCTGCCCGAACATGACGCCCTTGGGGCCGCGCCGGAAGGTCGCCAGCGTCTTTAACGGCTCCTTGCTGACGGCAGCCGTGGCCTGGTTGGTGGTTGTAATGGCGCAGCGGGCGCAGGGTTTGACCGCCTGGAAGACCAGCGAACCGAGCTTAAACCGCCGCAGGTAATCTTCCGTGAAGGGCAGGTCGCTCCCTGCGATGACAATATTGGGCCGGAAACGGTTCATCGGGAGCGGTTCGGCCAGGCGGCGGTTCAGGTCGGCCAGCGATTCTTCCGAAATCAATAAGAACTGGTAAGCGTCGGCAAACCCCACGTGGTCGCCCGGTTGGAGGGCGTAGTCCGGGTTCACGTGGCGGGTGTAGTCGGGAGCCATCCGTACCAACCGGACCGGCGTCTTCAGGAAGTCGCTCAGCCAGTCGGCTGCTTCCACACCCTGGTCCAGCGCCTGGACGGTATCCTTCCAGACTTTGGCCGGCTCGGCCCAGCCCTCGAAGGTCATCTCGATTTCGAGGTCGGCCATACCGGGCGCGGTCAGGCGTAAGTTTTTCCCTTCGATGTAGGGGTGTATCAGGGCCATGCGCGGCAGTTCGCGCTGGGTCAGGAACTCGTTCGTGCCGCTTTCGACCACCATCAACTCGCGGTCGTGCCGGATGCCTGTCTCGGTAATCTCGGCTTCGTCGAGCCGGATACCGGCGCACGATTTGACCGGGTAGTAGTAAAGGGCCGTGACGGTGGCCCGTTCGACCTGGGCTTTGACCGGCTCGACCTCGCTGGTTACGCTCATTCCTTACCTTTTGCCTACATGACGATTTGTTCGATTGGGACCACCAGGATGCCCCCGGCCCCGGCTTCCTTGAGTTGCTCGATAACTTCCCAGAAAGTGTCCTGCCGGATGACCGTATGCACGCCGACCCAGTCGGGGTCGTTGAGCGGCACGACCGTGGGGCTTTTGAGACCCGGCACGACCGCGACCACTTTATCCAGGTTCTGGCGCGGCACGTTCATCACCAGGTACTTGAAGTCTTTGGCCGAAAGGGCCGCCCGCACCCTGACCAGCAGCCGGTTGATATTTTTGGCTTTGTAGGGGTGCTGGAGCGAGTGTTTGTTGGCCGCCAGGACCGCCTCGCTTTTGATGATGGTCTCAATCGGGGCCAGGTCGTTCAGGGCCAGCGAACTGCCCGTGGCGGTGATTTCGACAATCGCGTTCGCCACTCCCAGGCTCGGCGCAAGCTCAACCGCGCCGCTCAGGGTGACCACTTCCGCCTTGACCCCGATGCTTTTGAGATATTTTTCCGCCGACTTGGGGTAGCTGGTGGCAATTTTGAGGCCGCCAAGCTGTTTCGGGCTGGTCAGGCCGCTCTCTTTGGGGACCGCCACGACCAGCGAGCAGTGGCCGAAGCCGACCGCCTGTAGCTCGGCAACATCGACGCCTTCTTCGTAAATCAGGTTCTGGCCGACCACGCCGAGGTCAACCGTGCCCGACTCGATATATTCGGGAATATCGTCGTCGCGGCTAAAGAGAATGTCCATTTCGAAGTTGCGGACGGTGCTGAAAAGACGCTGCTTGTAGCTATCGAATTCCAGGCCGCACTGGCGCAACAGGTTTAGAGTATGGTCGGTCAGGCGTCCTTCTTTCTGGATCGCCAGCCGCAAACGAGGCTGCTCCTCGGTGTTGGAGTTGGAGCCGAGGCGGGACTGCCGGGTAACGGGTGAGTCGCTCATTGGAAATTATTTCATCCTGTTCCAGGTTGCCACATATTATCATTAGCAAATTTTTCACAAATGCAGCCAGATTGTACCCTAAATGACCCGCCCCCGGCAAATGGGTTTGGGCAGTAATCAGAGGGCAGAAGGCAGAGGGCAGAAATCAGAAGGCAGAAGGCAGAAGGCAGTAATCAGAAGGCAGAAGGCAGAGGGCAGAAGGCAGAGGGCAGAAGGCAGTAATCAGAAGGCAGAAGGCAGAGGGCAGAAGGCAGTAATCAGAGAATGAAAAACCTGGCTACCGTCTACCGGCTTCTGATTACTAACTAAAGCAAGGCCGCAGATTTTTCATCACAATGGGCTTAATCTTTTTGGGCCTGTATATAAGAGTGGCTCTAATTACCTGTTATTTGCATACTATAGAAGCAACCTAAAGAAATAGAAGACAGAAAAGAAGAAATTTCGACGATGAAAAGGAGAACCGGGATGAGAAAGCTGTGGGTTAAAGCCTGGCTGACCTTCGATGGCGTCTTTGACGCGAATACCATGGATTACTGGTGGCAAAATACCAATAGCCAGGCCAGGATGGATTACATCACCGAGCAATACTCCCAGGGCGATATTTATATGCTGGGTCGCACCACCTATGAGATGCTCTGGCCGGGCTGGTCCCAGCAGACGACCGGCGACGGGCCGGGACCGCTCCTCAACCGTATGCAAAAGGTGGTGGTTTCGACCACCCTCACCGAGGCTCCCTGGAAGGAATCGACCATCCTCCGCGAAAATGTGGTGGAAGAAATTGCCAGGCTCAAACAGCAGCCGGGCAAAGACATAATTATTGACGGCAGCGCGACCCTGGTCCAGTCGCTCCAGGGTACGGGCCTGATTGACGAGTACCGCTTCCTGGTCGAACCGTTCATCATGGGCCGGGGCAGACGCTTCTTCCCGGAAGGGACGGCCATGCATAAGTTGCGACTGGTCGAAAGCAAGACCCTCGATTCCGGCACCCTGGCCCTTATCTACCGGCCCGAAAACTCATGACGGCCTGGGGAGTAGATACTATTCCCCTTTTTTTTTGCATCTTGTTACTGCTTACAGGGTTACAACGACCTTGCCGTGGGCGTGGCGGGTGGCCTGGAACCTGGCGGCTTCCTGGATTTGCTCGACCGGGTAAGTTGCCGCGATGGGTACTATAATCTTACCCGCGACAACCAGTTCGGCGACCCTTTCAAGGGTACCGGGAGCGGCATTAGCCCCTGTAACACCCCTGACGCCGGGGACCTGGGCGGCTATAACCGAAATGCGGCTATCCGGCACACCAAGCTTGCGGGCTGCCGCGACGGTTTCCGTCCCGTAAAGGTCGGTGGCGGCGGTGATGCCACCGGGCGCGAGGGCTCTTACGCGCTCGGCCAGGCCCTCACCGTAAGTTACCGGCTCAGCGCCCAAACTGCGTAGAAAATCGAACGAGGATTCGGAACCCGTCCCAATCACCCTGGCCCCGGCCAGGCGGGCGAGTTGGACCGCGAAAATCCCTACACCCCCGGCGGCCCCGCCAATCAGGACGGTATCTCCCGCGCCAGGCTTGAACACGTCCAGGGCCACTGCCGCCGTCCGGGCCGCAATATCCAGGGTAGCGGCCACATTGTCAGCCAGACCGTCCGGGGTATGATGCACATCATCGTTGTTTGAGCCGTTAAGATTTAGGACAATGTGGTCGGCCACCGACCTCGAAACCGCCGCCCCAAACACCCGGTCACCCGTTTTGAAAGCGGTTACTCCTTCCCCGATTTCATCCACGACCCCCGCAAAGTCAGTCCCAAACCCTACCGGTAGGGTCAGACCGAACCTGGCTGCTACCTGGTCGTTAGCGGTCATTATCCAGTCCATCGGGTTTAACCCGGCTGCCGTAACGCGCACCCTGATTTGCCCGGCCCCGGCATGCGGCTCGTCAATATCGCGAAGTTCGAGATTCTCGATGCCGCCAAACGCTTCCATCATTGCTGCTTTACTCATAATTTTTTATTACACTCCTGGAAAATAAATATAAAGTTGACGTAAACGTCATGTTTTACCGGGTCTGATTTTAGGCTCTCTCTCCCGGCTTGTCAAGGCCAAACGATAAGAGGTTAGCGAATCCAGACAATTTATGAAGGTCGACATGCTTATATATAGCAAATGGGCGGGGTGTCTCAGGTGTAAAAGATAGTTTAAAAACAAGAGTCGTCCCGAATTTTGAACCTGGGACGACTCTTGTTTTATTATCCGCCGGTAGTGGTGGGCGGCGGCGGTACCGCCCCTCAATATCGCATTTTTACTAAAAACTGAACACTAAAAACTAAAAACTACCCTGTAATCCACCCCTTGCGGCGGCATAACTCCGTCCCCAAAAGACCGAGCAGCACCTCGTATGGCGTGCCCTTGAATTCGGGGTGATACTCGAAGCGGTTGCGCTCGAAATACTGCACCGTGTAGGTCTTGCCGTCGTCAGGGTTCTTTTCGGGATATTCCTCCGAGATGGGGTAGCCAAAGATGGGCAGCCCGCCGTGGGCCTGCCAGTACTTGTAAAAAGCGCCGCCCAGGCTGTGTTTGGTCTGCGGGACGTAAATCGTGCTGGCCGTATTCCTGAAGGGCGTGCTCAGGGGAAAGACCTGGTCGCTGTTTAGCTGGACCCCCAGCAGACCGAGCAGCACCTCGTCCTTCGTCCCGGCGTATTCGGGGTGATACTCGAAACGGTTGCGCTCGAAATACTGCACCAGGAAAGTTTTACCCGGCTGGGTATCCGAGGCTTCCTCGAATTCCTCGGTCAGGGGCAGGCCAAAGAGCGACAGACCGCCGTACTGGTTCCAGTAGTTGAGAAAGACCCCGCGCAGGTTGTGGCCGGTCGCGTCGAAGTATTGGGTGTTCGGTTCGCTGGCGCGGGAGGCCGCCCGCACGGTCCGGTTCGGCCCATCGGCAATCGTGTTTATCTCGGTAAAGGCGAAATTGCCTGAGAAATAGCGGGTGTTCTCCTGGCTGAGCCCGCCAAAGAGCGTCTTGCGCCCGTAAGACTCCATTTTGATAAAGCCGGTAATGGTGGCCGTCGCGCCGGGCGCGAGGGTCTGGCCCATTCCCCAGCGGTAGGGATAGGTCACGCCCTGGTTGCCGGTAAAGTCGAGGCCGAGCCGGACTTTCCCGGTCTCCTTGGGCAGGGCCGCGCTAATCCAGGTCTGGTCCTGGTTGTAGGCGAAATTGGGTTTCGGTTCCTGGGTTTCCAGCGGGATTTTGCCTACGTTGGTCACGACTGCCTCGACCTTGACGGTCTGGCCGAGGGTCACGGTGGAGGGCGTCACGGTGAGCGATTGCAGCCAGGCTTGCGCGACCCCCTGCCCCAGTATAGCCGACACTTTCTGGCGCACGTCCGGCAGGATAGCGTAGCCGCTATCGCCGGGACAGGCCGTTTGCAGCACGTCGCGATGGCCGCTGATGGGCTGGATGATGCGGTCCACGAAAAAGAGGTCGCCAATGGGGGTAATGTCCTGGATGGCGGCGTGCCAGGCGATAAGCCTGACCAGGGCGTCCTGCTGGGCGGCGGTGGGGGCCGTGGTTTCGAAGTTGCCAATCAGGCAGATACCGATGCTGCCGTAGTTGTATTGCAGGGCGTGACCGCCGACCACGTTCGCCCCACCGTAACGCCCCTCGTAGATAACGCCGCGCCAGTCAATCAGGAAGTTGTAGCCGATGTCGCCCCAGCCCTGGCTAATGGCGTGGTAACGGTAGATAGCCCGGACATCTTTGGAGGGGTCGTCGTTGTTCGTGGGGCCGGTATCGCTGTGATGGACGATGATGGCCTTGGGATACCAGTATTCGGGCGGCCAGACTTCGCCGAGCGAGTTAAACCGCAACGTTTCGTCCGCGCCCCAGTCGGCCCGGCTGACGACAGGCGGGCTTGCCAGGGGCGGGACCGTCCAGGGGGCCGGCGGTGGGGTCGGCGTCGGCGTCGGTGTGACAGATGGGGCCGGGGTTGTCGGCGCGGGCGTAACGGTCTGGGCCGGGGTCGCGGTGGGCGTAGCTGTCGCCAGGGTGGTCACGGCCTGGATACGGGCCAGGGTCGCGGGGGAAGTCTCGCCGGGGTCCACGAAGGTCAACCCGGCCCGGCTGACGGTGACTCCCGCCGGAATATCCAGCTTGAATTGCACGAAAGGCGCTTTTATGTAAAGCAGCCGCCCGAAGAAGCGGTCTTTCCCGGCGTGGCGGGGAGCCTCGGTGGGGTCGGCGTGGCTGTGCTGCCAGTCGTCAAAGGTGACGCCGTCCTGGCTGCCGCGCACGGCAATTTCTACCGCTGCCCCGCTCCCGGCGCTGACCTCCCAGTACGAGCCGATGGCATGATAGCCCTGGCCGACCTCCCGGACCGGCGAGGTATAGGGGCCGCCCTGGGGGAAGCCGCTTTCGACCACGAAGTCGGCGGGTACGCTGGCGGTTGCGACCGGGTTTTCGATTTGGGTTGTTTGGGTCTGGTTAAGGTTAAGCGCGCCAAAAGGCAAGACCGCCAGCCCGGCCCCTAAAAGGGTGGTCTGCCCGGCCAGCCTGAGAAAACGGCGGCGGCTCTGCCCTTTTTTTGTGAGATTGTTCGAGGTTTCGCCGGAAAGAAAGGCGTCGGAATTTGAAGCGGAATTAACTGGAATAGTGCGGTTTTCATCATTCAAAATAAGGTTTCTCCCAGGTTGCCAGGTTGTTATAAATTAGCAGGCAGTCAAAAAATAAAAAAAACGGCTTTCGCTTCGAGCCTGGAAAGGGCTGAAAATAGCTGGAAAAAACTGGATAAGAGCGTTTCAAGCGAAAGTCCTGAAATAAAAGAGGAGGGGCTTGGTAAAGACCGGAATGAAAAAAGCGGGTTGACAAGTCCCAAAAATCAAAATGAAAGCAGCGCGTCACTGGTTACGCGCAAGATATAAAACGGATAGAAAAACGCCCGGTTGCACCGGGTTAACGGTTGGCCGGGCGTCGTATTCTTCTAAAAAGCTTATTGCGCTGTTAAGGTTCGCGGGTTCAGGGCGGTGGGCTAGGCCAGGGACGACACTTTGCCGCTCAGGTTCTTGTTGAAAGCCAGGTCGGCCTCAACCATCATGCCGACCAGTTCGGGCAGACCCACGCTCGGCTCCCAGCCCAACTTCTGCTTGGCCTTGGACGGGTCGCCCACCAGCAGGTCCACTTCCGCCGGGCGGAAATAGCGCGGGTCGAGCTTGACGTACTTTTCCCAGTCCTTGATGCCGACATGGTTAAAGGACAGGTCCAAAAATTCGCGGACCGAGTGGGTCTCGCCGGTCGCTACCACGTAGTCGTCCGGTTCCTCCTGCTGAAGCATCAGCCACATGGCCTTGACATAGTCCCCGGCAAAACCCCAGTCGCGCCGGGCGTCGAGGTTGCCCATGCGCAGTTCGTCCTGGAGGCCTAGCTTGATGCGGGCGACCGCGTTGGTAATCTTGCGGGTGACGAATTCCAGGCCGCGCCGGGGGCTTTCGTGGTTGAACAGGATGCCGCTGACCGCGAACATGTTGTAGCTCTCGCGGTAGTTGACCGTAATCCAGTGGCCGTAGACCTTGGCGACACCGTAGGGGCTGCGGGGGTAGAAGGGGGTGGTTTCCCGCTGGGGCACTTCGACTACCTTGCCAAACATTTCGCTCGAACTGGCCTGGTAGAACCGGACCGGCTTATTCAGGAGGCGGGCTGCTTCCAGCATCTTCGTGACGCCCAGGGCGGTATATTCGCCGGTCAGGGCCGGTTGCTGCCAGCTTGTCTGGACAAAAGACTGGGCCGCCAGGTTGTAAATTTCGTCGGGTTGGGCTATTTGAACCGCTTTAACCAGCGACAACTGGTCGAGCAAGTCGCCGTCAATCAGTTCGACCTCGTTCACGAATTTATCAATGCGCTGGTCAATAATAATGCTGGTCCGCCGAATCAGGCCGTAGACCTTGTAACCTTTTTCCAGCAAAAGCTCGGCCAGGTAGCTGCCATCCTGCCCGGTAATCCCGGTAATCAAGGCGCTCTTACTCAAACTTCAAAACCTCCTCTTAAGGGTCGAACAACTTCTCCCCAACTCAAATAATGCAAAAGTAGCTTAAATATTTATTTTTCGAAAACGTTCCGTTCTGGTACCGCTGCAACTCAGGTTCAGTCATCGAACCGGGCAAGCAGTTCAAACAGCCGGGAAGCTTCCGGGTAATCGGGCGCTTCCACGATAATATGGTCTTCCGGCCCGCCGCCAAACCTGAGTGTCACAAGCGCATCGAGTTCCGCCTGTGTTTCGCTTTCAAAGACGGTTAGCGGCCCGCCGTAAGCCCAGCCGGTCGGGGTCATTACCCAGACAAAGACGGTCTTGGGCCGTCCCGTTTCCAGGTCAAGCCGGTCCTGAAAGGTTTCCGCCGGTTGGATGACCACCTGGCGGCCAAAGACCTTTAACTCGACGTTTTCATCCGGCTCCTGTTCCTGGTCCAGCCCACGTTCCCGGCCCGGTGGCGGGCTTTCGGCCCGGCGGGCCTCGGCCTGTCTTTCACGGGCTTCCTGGAAAAGACGCTGCTTCTCCGCTTCCAGCCGGTCGTATTCGGCCTGCTGCTCTTTCATGTAGCGGGCCAGCGAATCTAAATAGGCACGGCGGTCCGGCTGCATACTTTGCCCCGAAATTACTACACTAAAGGTTCAAGGCCTGCTGTCCGCTCAGGAATTCCCGGTATTGTTCCAGGTTTCCGAGCAGTTCGACCTCCGGCAAGCTCTTGATAAAACGGCGGCCATAATTTTTCTGGACTATTCGCTCGTCGCAGACCACAACCACGCCCCGGTCGCTTTCCTGGCGCATGAGCCGCCCGAAGCCCTGCCGGAAGGTAATGATGGCTAATGGTAACATAAATTCGTTAAAACTGCTGCCGCCCTCTTTATCAATTTCCTCAATCCGGGCCTTGATTATCGGGTCGTTGAGTTGCGGAAAAGGCAACTTGTCGATTACCAGGAGTCGCATCCCCGGCAAATCGACCCCCTGCCACCACGAGCGCGTCCCCAGGATGAGCCCGTTGGGGCTGGCCTGGAAATCAGCGATGATGCGCTGCATCTGGGCGTTACCCTGTTTGAAAAGGGGCCGGGCCGGTTGCAGGTTCTCCGCCAGCGGCCCGTTTAGCTGCCGCCAGACCCCCTCCATCATGGCGTGGCTGGTAAAGAGAAAGAGGGCCCGGCCCGGTGTAGCGTTTAGCAAAACAGCCAGGCGGGAGGCCAGGTGCTGGCTGTAGTTCGCGCCGGGGGCGGGAGTGCCCAGCCTGGGCAGAAAGAGCTTGACCCGTTCCCGGTAGTTAAACGGGCTGGGTACAATTAATGTTGCGGGTTTGTCCAGCCCGACCCGCCGGGTGAAGAAATCGAAATTCTGACCGTCCGACATGGTTGCGCTGGTGACGACGACCTGGTTTTCCCGGAACCACTTGTAGAGATAGCCCGAAATATCTATCGGCATGGCGTTCATCGAGTAAGACGGGGTCAGTTGGGAGAGGGCTCGCCCGTTGACCTTTATGATAGGGTCGCCCGGTTCGCGGCTGAGACCGTAGTAGTTGCGCTCGACGAAATAGACCAGGTTGGGGTCGGCGTTGGCCGAAATCTTTTCCAGCCGCTCGGCCAGGCCGCCTCCCTGCTTGATGACGCGCTGGTAGCGGGCCTGTTCTTCCTCGGTGGTGGCGATTTTGCTTTTGACCAGGGCCAGCAGGTCTTTGATGCTTTCGACCATGACCTTGCCGCTCGAAATCTCGCGTTTGACGATAACCCGGTTTTCGTCCTCGGCGTCGCCGGAGCGGGCCGTGAAGAAAGAGGCGATTTCGTCCTGTAACTTTTCGAGGTTCTCGCGGGCTTCGCTCAGGCGGTGGGTGTTGGTGACCGCCGCGCCCCGCACCAGTTCGTGATTGAGAAAGCGCCGGATACCGCCGATGGTGGCGGTCAGGCCGTTGGCCCGCGTGACGTTTTCCTCGAAATTGTGGCCTTCGTCAATGATATAGCTGGCGTAGGTGCCGGGTATGACATAGCCCTCGTTGCGGATGTCCAGGCTCAACAAAGCGTGGTTGGTCACGACCACGTCGGCCTGTTCGGCTTGCTGGCGGGCTTTGAGGGCAAAACAGCGGTCCCGGTGCGGGCAGCGAGTCCCCAGGCAGTCGTCGCTATCAGCGCTGACCAGGGCGCGGCTGTCGGGTGGCAGGTTAAAGGGAAATTCTTCAAAGTCGCCGGAGAAGTCGGGCCCGGCAAAGAGGGCGTAGTTGATGGCCTGGATAGCGCCGGGGTCGGGCACCAGTCGTTCGCGCATGCCTTCCGCCGAGTTCCAGCAGAGATAGTTGCTGATGCCTTTGAGGGTGGTAAAAGTGAAGGGACGAAAGCCTTTGGCCCGGAAAAGCTCGGCCACCTTGGGCAGGTCCTTGCGGGCAATCTGGTCCTGCAACGGCTTGTGGCTGGTGGCAATCAGGACGCGTTTGCCGTCCTGGACCACCGAGAGGGCCGCCGGGACAAGGTAGGCCATTGACTTACCGATGCCGGTGCCGCCTTCGACGACCAAATTGGTGCGTTCTTCGATGGCCTCGGCGACGGCGCTTGCCATCTTTTGCTGGCCGGGACGCGGGTTATAGTTGGAGAGAAACTGGCCCAGGCTATCCAGCAGGCCGGGAACTTGATTGGTATCCATTTATTGACCGGTTGTGGGAGCCACCACCCGCACCATCTGGGCCCGGACCATTTCGGTTGCCAGGGGTACAAAGGTTTCGAGGCGCGTTTCGGTAAGCTCGGCTAATTTTTCGACGGTCTGCGGTCCCGTCACCAGATTTCGCAAGATGCCCCAGTATTCGGTCTTGAGCGCCACTTCGGCCCCGGCTTCGTGGACCAGGTCGAGCGTGTGCCGGGACGAAGGAATCTCTTTGGTGTAAAAAGCGGTGTTTGGCGCGGCGGGAGCGGCGGCAGCGGGCCGGACTTTGCCGTTTTTGGCTTCTTCGAGATAGACCGCCGCCCGCAACTGTAAGACAGGTAGCGGGATATTGATGGTCTGGGTATCGGCGGGCTGAACGATAAAAGAAAAGACCCCGTTTTCCCAGCTAAAAAGTGGCAGCAAGGCGTTGACCCCGCGCCCGTTTTCGTAAACGGCGTCGACCACTTCGCCGTCCCTGACCATAATTTCGGCAATCTGGTCGTACTGGGCCAGGGTCAGGCGGCCCGTCACTTTTTGGAGATTGAGCGCAGAAAGAATGGTATTTAAGGAGAAAATGCCAAGCTGACCGTATAGAGCCTGGGAGCGACCACCTGCCGTCATTCCTCGCTATCCTCACCTGGTTTTAATCGCCCGGTTTTTAACGCCGTCGTTTTAACTCAAAGGTCGTTTGCAAACTATAAAAAAGAACTTTGTTTCTAGTTATTATAACATGGTCGGGCATGGTGGGGAAGTAGGCAGAGGTCAGAAGGCAGAGGTCAGAAGGCAGAGGGCAGAGGTCAGAGGGCAGAGGGCAGAAGGCAGAGGTCAGAGGTCAGAAGTCAGAAGGCAGTTTTGGTATTCCGAGTGTTTACCCCTTCTTCATTCCTATTCCTTTTGTCATTCCGAGCGCAGTGAGGAATCTCCGGTCCGTTGGACAATGGCACAATCACTGTAATTGTCATTCCGTAAACCGCTTTTAGAAAGGCGATTAGCCATAATCGAACGGCGGTTTACACACCCTAAAGGGCGTCTCGCGCGTTGCGTACCGTAAAGGCAATGATTAGCCCATATCCCTGGCAGAATCAGGTTTCGACCTGCCTCATGTTGCACCTGGCTAAGCCCCCCTCCAAACTCATTTCACCTTTACCGGCTAAACGCGGCACCAAAAATATTTTAAGGGGATTAAATATTTGCCCGCAGTTAAAAATAAAAATGTCCTCTTTTTCTTTCCCTATCACTTACCAAAACCAAAATCCGGGGATGGGTTTATTCCTTTTATTTTAACCACCCACCCAATCCCCTTAAAGGTGTCGTGGTTTCACCCGGCCTGGCGGTAAAGTAGGGGCATCTAACAAAATCGCGCGTTTGTGTGGAAGGAGCTAACTACCTTGGAAACCAATGTTACACCCGGCGAAACTGTCGAAAAAAAAGTGCCGGATGTTACAGCCGAAAACCCGGAACCTGAACCCAAAATGTCTCGCGGGACCATGGCTGTCCTGATAATGCTGCCTTTTCTGGCCTCAATGGGCCTGACAATCGTCTGGCCTATCCTCCCTTTTATCGTTGAGAAATACGTAAGCAACCCGGACGACCTGGCTTCAATGGTCGGCTGGCTCTCGGCCATCTACGCCATCTGCCAGTTTATTGCAGCCCCGGCGCTCGGAATTTTGAGCGACCGCTACGGACGCCGCCCCATCCTTTTAATCTGTCTTATCGGTTCAATGCTCGGTTATTTGATTTTCGGCATTGGCGGCGCCCTCTGGGTGCTGATTGTGAGCCGGGTCGTGGACGGCCTGACCGGGGGCGACTTCAGCGTGCTGGCTGCCTACGTCGCGGACAAGACCGAACCGGAAGAACGCGCCAAATTCTTCGGCTATTTCGGGGCTTCGGCAGGGGTCGGCTTCATTGTCGGTCCAATCATCGGTGGGTTCGCGGCCAGTTTTGGCTACAATACCCCGGTCTTTCTGAGCGCCGCTCTTACCGGTGTCATTTTCCTGCTGTCGTTCTTCTTCCTGCCGGAAAGCCTCGACAAGAAGAACCGCAGGAGCAGCATCCAACCGGGCGAACTCAACCCCCTGAAGCAACTCAAAGACCTGCTCTATACCGATGGTTTGCGGACGATAATCCTGTTGAGCGTCCTGTACGCCATACCATTCGTCATCCTCGTTTCCAACCTGAGTATCCTGGCGATTGACAGTCTTGGCTTCGACCCGGCCAGCATCGGCCTGCTCTTTTTGGTAATCGGCGCGATTGACATCGTGGTCCAGGGCTGGCTGATTGGCAAACTGCTCCCCATCTTTGGAGAACGCAAAATCTTGTTGATGGGGTTTGTGATGCAGTTTATCGCTTATGGCCTGATGGCCTCGGTAGTCTTTATCAACACGCCAATCCTGCTATTTGCCGGGGTTGTCTTCTACGCCGTAAGCTCCGGTCTGATTGAGCCGAGCATCACGGGCCTGATTTCCCGGCTGGTCAGCCCGGACAGACAGGGCGTCGTCCAGGGGAGCAACGCCGGGCTGCGGTCGCTTATAAGTGTCTTTGGTCCCATCGGCGGCGGGTTCATGTATGCTCAACTCGGTCACGCCACGCCTTACCTGCTGGACGCCGCGATTATGCTAATCGCCGCCGGGCTGGTGCTGGTAACTATCCCGACTTTGCTCGCCAGCGTCCAACCGGAAAACCTGACCGGCGCAAACCTCGAATCCGTGGCGTAACCTTAACGGGCGCGGACGGAAGCGGAGAAATCCCTTCCGTCTTTTCTTTTTATACTCTAAATTAGTATTGTTGTTTGCTGATTACTGAACACTAAAAAACTTCCCCACCTTCAACGAATTACAATTGTAATAAGTCCGGTACTCCACTAAAATATTCCCAGCTACAACTGCTTATCCCGCATATCGGACCTTTCCACCGGAAGTGAAAGGGAATTCCCTACCTCGACGGAGGTTTTTTCTCATAACTCTAGCGCAATAACCGCTTAACTTTACTTATTTTGAAGAATGAAGATTGAAGAATGAAGATTGAAGATTGGAGAAATATTGCCATGCAAGAGAATGTCAACGGCACGACACTCTACTACGAAACCATCGGCCAGGGCCGCCCGCTTATGCTCATGCACGGTGGCCTCGGGGTCGACCACACCTTTTTCCTGCCCTGGTTTGAGCCGTTAGCCGACGAATTCCAGCTTATCCTTTACGACCATCGCGGCAACGGACGCTCCGAGCGTCCCGAAAGCCTCTCCGGGGTGACGCACGATACCTGGGCCGCCGACGCCGATGCCCTGCGGCAACATCTCGGCTTTGACAAGATAGCCCTCCTGGGCCATTCTTATGGCGGCTTTTTGTGCCTGGAGTACGCCGTCCGTTACCAGCAGCACCTGGCCGGGCTGATTCCGCTCTGCACCGCGCCCGACTTTGCCAACTCACAGGTCGCCCTCGATAACGCCCTGGCCCGCTCGACCCCGGAGATGGTCAAGACCGTCCAGGAGGGGCTCGCCAATCCCTTCCCGGACGACGCGACCTACGCCGCCTTTATGCACACCATCATGCCGCTTTATTTCAAGAACACCGAGAACGCCAAACGGATGCCTGACGGCGAGCTTTACAGCTACAGTTCGCTGGCCCACAACTACGCCTTCTCTACGACGGTCCCGACCTACAACGTGTCGGAGCAAATCAAGTCAATAAAGGTGCCGACCCTGGTCATCAGCGGGGCGGACGACTGGATTACCCCGGCCTCCGAGGGCCAGCGGATTCACGAGGCTATCGCCGGGTCGGACTTCGTGGTCTTCCAGGAGAGCGGGCACATGCCCTTTATCGAGGAGCAGGACGCCTTCTTAAAACTCATCCGGGAATGGGTCGGCAAACTGGCTTTCTAACTTTGAACCGAAAACCCGGTCTCAAAACTTCGAGGCCGGGTTTTTCTTTTTTATGCTATGCTATCTTAGGATTATCTGGCGACGCCTATCGTTATGCTGTGGGAGCAGACGAGCAGGTTGCGCAGGTAATATTACCGTCACTTTTGCTTGTTGAGGAAACTGAACTCTGGCTTCTGACTACTAAACACTGAAAACTAAAAACTAAAAACTTGTAAACAAATGAGCCTTAAATTGCGAAATTTGACCCCGGACGACTATTTGCCGCTCCGGGCCGTGGTGGACGAATGGTGGGGTGGTCGGGCGGTCGCCGGGCTATTGCCCCGCCTCTTTTTCAACTTCTTCCAGACGACCAGTTTCGCGGTGGAGGATGGTGACGCCCCGGTTGATGGGCTACTGGTGGCCTTCCTGGTCGGCTTTGTCTCGCAGACCAACCCGGCCCAGGCTTATATCCATTTCGTCGGGGTCCATCCCGGTTACCGGGCGCAGGGGTTGGGCCGCTTGCTCTACGAACACTTTTTCGAGGTGGTCTGGGGTTTGGGCTGCCGGGAGGTCGAGGCGATTACCTCCCCGGTCAACCAGGGCTCGATTGCCTTTCACCGGAGCCTCGGTTTTGAGATTCTTCCCGGTGACGCCGAGGTTGACGGCGTCGAGGTTTTTTCGGACTACGCCGGGCCGGGCCAGCCTCGCGTGCTTTTCCGGCGCGACCTATCTTAGTTGCCCTGGCTGTATTCCTCGACCGCTTGCCGGATTATGTCAAGTGTGGGGCCGGGCGGCACCTGGTCCACGCTCGAATAACGCTGGTTGCCCACCAGGATTTCGAGGGCTCCGTCCGCCCCACTGAGGACGCGCACCGACTCCAAAAACTGGCCGGGGTTCGCCATGCGGGCCTGGGCCATCCGGCGTTGCAGGATAAAATCCACCTTCTCGGCCACGTTGGTCAGTTGCACCATCGGCTCGTCTTTGTGTTTCTCCATCAGGTCGCGGGCTTCTTTCCCTGTAAACAGGCGGGACATCAGCGGCAAACCCTTCGAGCGCAAGACTTTTGACCGGGCTTCTTCTTCGGGGTCGGTCGAGAAAAGGGGACGCCCGGTGACCGGGTCGTTCTGGTAGGGTACGGGCGGAGGCGCAGGCTGGAAATCAGGTATCGAAGGTAGCGGCGGCAAGGGCGCGGCCTGGGGCGGGGCGGGGGTCTGGGTGCTTTCGGCCCTTTGCTGCATTCGCGAGGTCAAACCGCCGGTCCCGCCGCGCCGGACCAGGTTCTGGTCGGCCCCCGGCTCGGTCGAGCCGATAAGCTGGTTGGTCGAAAAAAGATTGGTCGTGGTCGGGGCCGGGGCATAGCGCAGGCTTTCCGGGGGCGGCGGCCCACTGACCGCGCCGGGCGGCGGGCTGTAGGAGGCCGGGCCGCTGGCGTAGGGGTCGGGCGACTCGCTCAATTCCCCTGTTAGGCCCGGCGCGACCCGTTCGAGCGGGATTTGCAGGGCCGCCGCGATAGGCGATTCCTCGAAATCGGCCTCGCCTGGTTCGGACTGGGCCGGGGCAATCGTCCGGCTTGGCGGTTGGGCCGGGGCGGTTGCAGGTGCGGAAACTGCCTCGCGACCGGGGAAAGGGACCGGGTTGGGCAGGTTTTCGCCCAGGTTATCAATCTGGAACAGGTCGTAACTCTCGCCCAGGCGGGCCGTTACCTGGACCTGCGTGCCGGGCAGGAGGGTTTCCAGCCAGGCGGTCCAGAGCATTTCACAGGCCATGCCGGGGTCTTCCCCTGCCGCCTGGGTCGCTCTTTTCAGCGAGTCTAGGGCGGTCATCTGGCGGACCTGGACGGTCATGCGGGCCTGGCCGTTGGGGGTCGTTTCGGGCGGCAAAAAGCGGCCCTGGTAACCCTGCCCGCCCCAGACAAAGTTGAAATAGGTTTCGAGGAGGTTGGCGGCATCCCCCAGGCTTACAGCGCGTTCTTTGCCGACCAGCGAGAGCAAAGCTTTCATCTCGACCTTGCCAAAGGCGCTGCGGACCCGCGCGTTCAGCCGGGAGGCTTCGGCGGGACCATACTGGGCCGCGGCGCGGGCCTGCCACTGGCCGTCCCATGCGAACATCAGCCAGCGCAAAACTTCGACCTGTTTTTGGGGGTCAATCGTATACATCAAACCTCCAACACTTTCATTTTAAGCCAGCCAACCATCTTTTCGACTCGCGGAAAGGTATTATCGGACGTGTAGTTTTCGTGGAGACCGACCGGGGCTTCTTCGCCGGTCATTTTCAAAAAGTGCTGCCGCCAGTTTTCGGGCAGGAAGTCGGGCAGGTTGTAATCGGCCAACGCCGCCCCGACCCCGGTCCAGCACCGGGCGCAGGTCGCCGGGTCGTAGCCGCCCGCGCCCCAGACCACCAACCGGTCCTGGCACAGTTCGGCGGCTAACTCTCGCAAGCGGGTGACGGCGTGGAGATAGCTGGCGGTCGAGTAGTTCATATCGGTCAGGGGGTCGCCGCCGTGCCCGTCCACCCCGCAGACCAGTAAAATGATCTCCGGTTTGAAGCTGCGTATAGCCGCCGGGACCACCTCGTCAAAGACATAGAAGAAAGATTGGTCGCTGCTGAAAGGCGGCATCGGGATGTTTATCTTGGTGCCGACCGCGTTGCCGCGCCCGGTTTCGTGGAGTTCGCCGGTACCGGGGAAAAGATAGCGGCCATCCTCGTGAAAATCAATCGTCAGGACCGAGGGGTCGTCGTAAAAGCCGTAGACCACCCCGTCGCCGTGATGGGCGTCCATGTCGATATAGGCGATGCGTTTGACCCCGTACTGCTGCTGCAACCTTTTGATGGCGATGGCGATGTCGTTGAAGATGCAAAAACCGCTGGCCCGGCTCGGATGGCCGTGATGAAGACCGCCGACCGGCATGAAGACATAGCGGGTCTGCCCGGTCATGACGAGGTCAATCGCTCGCATGGAGCCGCCGACCACGGTCAGGGCGGCATCGTAGCACCCTTCAAAGGCGGGGGTATCGCCGCCGTCCAGGTAACCGTAACCTTTCACGCAGGCGTTCTGGACAAAATCGACAAATTCTTTGGTGTGGAAGACAAACAGGTCGTCCCGGTCGGCCTCGACAGGGGGGACGACCTTGACGCCGGGGGCGTCGAGCAGTCCGGTCTCGCGCATGAGTTCGACGGTCAGGCGGCCCCTGGTAGCGTTAAAAGGATGCTCCGGGCCGAAGTCGTAGGCCAGCAAGGTTGGTCCGTAGAGAAGCGTCAATTGGGGAGTGGGTTTTGCGTCAGGTTCCGGCTGCATAATAGTCCTCGAAAATGCCATTTATGCCAAGTGTTTGAGTTATAATACCACGAAAAAACAATAGGCGTAAAACGTGGGGGAAAGTAGCCAGAAGGCAGAAGGCAGAGACCCGGGAATATAAAACTGGCTACTGCCCTCTGGCTTCTGACTACTAACCACTAAGGAACTGAAATGACAATTGACGCATTGGCCCTGGCGGCTATCCGGGCCGAACTGGATGAAATGGCCCAGGGGTGCCGCATCCAGAAGATTATTCCGACCGGGCCGCTTTCGGTGGTCCTCGAAGTCTATAACTCGCTCAAACACCAGCGGGTCCAGTTTTTGATGTCGGCGGACGCCCAGAACGCCCGCTTGCACCTCCTGACCGAGAAGGCCAGCCAGCAACCGGGCGAGTTCACCCCGTTTTTGCTCCTGCTGCGCAAATACCTCCGCTACGCCATCCTGACCGAGGTCGAGCAGTTGCCCTTCGAGCGGATTATGCTCCTCACTTTCGAGAAGAAGTTCCCGGCGGGCAAAAAACCGCACTTCGAGGCCACCGGGCAGCGTCCCGGCCTGGCCGAAGGCCATGACCTGCCCGACACCGGGGACGACGAGGACGAGGAAGAACCAGGCGGCGACTTTGAGATTTACCGCTCGAAAATGGTGGTCGAGATGATGGGCCGTCACAGCAACATTATGCTTTTGAGCGAGGAAGGCGTCATCATGGACGCCATCAAACGGGTCGCGCCGAGCAAGAACCGCTACCGCCTGATTCTACCGCACCAGCCCTATATCGCCCCGCCGCCCCAGGAAAAGCAAGCCTTTCACCTCGAAAGCCCGGCCAGTTTCTCGCGCAAAATGAGCGAACTGACCGAGAAGCAGCCCGAAAACTCGCTCTGGCAGACCCTGGTCAGCACCTTTAGCGGGGTGGGGCCGCAACTGGCCCGCGAACTGGCCTACCGGGTCGGGGCCGCGAAGGGGCTATCGGGACAGGCCGCTCTTGAAGTGAAGTTGAAGGAGTTCCAGCGCTGGGAGGCCCTTTACGGCGAAATGCGGGCCCTCCTAAAACCGCTCAACCCGCACGTGCTGCCGCGCCGGGAGGATTTCGAGCCGTCCGTGGTGCGGGACGAGGACGAGGAAATCCTGGCTTTCGCGCCCTACCGCATGGAGCAGTTCCGGGCGAAGGGCCTCGAACCGGAGACGGTCGAGACGGTCAGCCGCGCCGCCGAGGAATTTTACGGCCAGACCGAGGCGATTGGCGGGCAGTCCCAGCGCAAGGCCCAGGTAGCAGCCCAGATTGAGGTCCACCAGGACCGCCTGCGCCGCCGGGCCGCTTCGATGGAGACCTCGCTCAAAAAGGCCGAAAGCGCCGAGGAACTCAAACGCAAGGGCGAGGCGATTTACGCGCATCTGTGGGAGTTGCAGCCCGGCCAGACCGAGCTAAAGGTGGATGGCCTGAAAATCGCCCTCGACCCCGACCGCAAGCCGAGCGAGAACGCCCAGGCTTACTTCCGCGAGTACGACAAGGCCCGCCAGGCTATGGCCGGGGTGCCGGAGCTATTAGAAGAAGCCCGCTACGAGCTTAGCTATCTTGATGAAATGCTGACGGCCCTGGAAAACGCCGAGTCGTTCGAGGACGTGACGAGTATCCGGGCGGAACTGGCCGAGAACGGCTACGGGGCCTCCGCTCCCGGCGAAGCCAGGAGCAAAACCCCTCGCGTCAAAAAGCGCAAACTGCCCCAGACCCCGACCTATGTCTCGCCGGACGGTTTCACTATCTATGTCGGGAAAAGCGCCCTGCACAACGATTTCGTGACCTTCGAACTGGGCGAGAAGGTCGATACCTGGCTCCACGCACGGGGGATGCCCGGTTCGCACGTTATCATCAAGACGGGCGGGCGCGAGGTGCCGGAAAAGACCCTCGAAATGGCGGCGGGCCTGGCAGCGTATTACTCGAAAGGCCGGACCAGCACGAAGGTGGAAGTGGTCTACGCGCCCCAGCGCTATATCCGCAAGGTCAAGGGGCCGCACCCCGGCCTGGTCACCTACAGCCAGGAGAACGGCTCCATCAACATCAAGCCCCAGTCCTTTAACAATCGCCGGGATAAGAAGGGGAGTTAGTAGGCAGTAGGCAGAGGGCAGTAGGCAGTAGGCAGAGGGCAGAGGTCAGTAGCCAGAGGGAACCAGGGAAATTGTTTATATCTTACGGAGGCGTAAAAGCCACGAAACTCCCCTTTCAGAAAAACCCGTGATTTTCGCCAAAGACCCTATGCTTCCTCAATTACACTCGCGCCCATAGGGATAGGGCTTGTCCAAAACTAACCTCTGACTACTGCCTTCTGCCCTCTAATCTCTGGCTACTGCCTTCTGACTACTGCCCTCTTGTCCCATCTAATCTCTGGCTACTGCCTACTGACTTCTGACCTCTGACTACTTCTACCCCGTATTCCGGTGCAGCCATTCCAGCAGGGCGTCGCGGCTGATGCGGTGGACCTGGTGGTCGACCACGCTCACTTTTAACCGCCCCTTGTAGGCTTCCTGCTTCAAAATGTCGGGGCTAATCCAGAAAAGTTCGGCGGCTTCCTTCAAAGTGTAGCTTTCCTGGTTGAGGCGGTCGTAAGTCGAATGGACCTCGGCGGTCGGCTGGACCTCTGGCAGGTGCTGGGCCAGGTTGACCACGGTTGCCACGGCAGTTTCCAGCGGCAGGTGGGCCGTATTCAAGACCAGGTGATAATGATAGGGGTTGCGCCAGTCGGTCTGGTAGAGACGCCGGGTATAGCTCTCGCGCTGGGCGTCAATATCGCGGATAGCTTTCTCGGCTTCCTCCGGGGTGATATTTTGCAGGGCCACCAGGCGCGGGATGCGGTATTCGAGCGGCGCGCCGATATGGATGTGCAGGGTATGGGGCCGGGTTTTAAGCTGGAACTGGGAGCCGCGTCCCAATATGACCGCCCGCCCCTTGGCGGCTACCTCCCGGATTAGCCCGGCGACCAGTTCGTGATAGCCTTTCTGGATGGCGGCCCGTTTTTCGAGCGAGGGGTCGGCCTCGGCCAGGGCGGTCGCGCTGCGTGAGCCGTAGTCCCTGGGGTAGCGGTCCGGCACCAGGGCTTCGCTGATAGAGATATGGTTTTCGCTGGCGTGGCGGCGGCTGAGTAGTTCGGTGATATGGTCGAGTTGGGGTTCGATTCTTTCGTCAAAATCGGCCAGTTCGCCCGCCGAGATGCCCATCTGCTGGGTGGCCTGCCGGATGATTTGACTGTCGATATAGGTAAATTTCAGTTTCCGGGCGACTTCCTGGGCAATCTGGCGACCGCCGCTACCGTGTTCGCGTGAAACGGTTATTACCATGTTTTTTGAGGTCATTCTCACACCTCCCCTGATTGTGGTGGCAACTTTACATGAGTTGTCGGGTTCCTTTCTATAATTCGTGAAGTTGGTTTGAAAAAACACTTCTCCTTATAGGATAGCACCGTTTGCAACGGCAGAATTGAAAAAAGGATTAAAATTCTACCCATAAAAGGTTAAATCTTAATCCTTTTCCTATCCTGACAGGCTAAAACCCCAACTCAGGTCAGGAGGACGACTTTCCCCTTAACCTTGCGGTCCATTATCTCTTGCAAAGCCTGGGCCGCCCCTTCGAGCGGGTAGGTGGCCGAGATGTAGGGTTTGAGCTTGCCCTCTCTGAGCCAGCCGAGCAGTTCGAGCAGGTTGCGGCGGTTTCCGCCAGGGTTCCGCCCGGCGAAGGCGCCCCAGAAGACCCCCACGATGGAGCAGCCCTTGAGCAGCGGCAAGTTGAGCGGGATGCGTGGAATATCCCCGGCGGTAAAGCCAATCACCAGGTAACGCCCGTTCCAGGCCGTGTTGCGCAGGGCCACTTCGGAATAGCTCCCGCCGACCGGGTCGTAGACCACGTCCACGCCCTTGCCGTTGGTCAACTCTTTAAGCCGCTCCTTCAGGTCTTCGGTGGCGTAATTGATAAGGTCGTCCGCGCCGTGTTCGCGGCAGACATCAAGTTTTTCCTGGCTCGAAGCGGCGGCAATCACGCGCGCCCCCAGGATTTTGCCAATTTCTATGGCGGACAGCCCGACTCCCCCGGCTGCCCCCAGCACCAGCAGGGTCTCCCCCGGTTGAATCTGAGCGCGGTCCTTCAGGGCATGGATAGAGGTGCCGTAGGTCAGGACAAAGGCCGAGGCGGTCGGAAAGTCGAGCCCCGGCGGTATCGGGATAAGCTGCGCGGCCTCGGCCACCATTTCCTCGGCGAACCCGCCCCAACTGGCGAAGGCAATCACCGGGTCGCCCGGCTTGACGTTCGTGACACCCTCGCCGACCGACTTCACCACCCCGGCCACCTCTCCGCCCGGCGAGAAGGGCAGCGGCGGCTTGAACTGGTACTTGCCCTGGATAATCAGGGTGTCGGGGAAATTGACCCCGCAGGCTTTGACCGCCACGACCACCTGGCCTTTGCCGGGTGTGAGGTCGGGCACTTCTTCCACGCTCAGTTTCTCGGGTGGACCATATTCCTTACACAAGACTGCTTTCATGGCGCATTCCTCCTTGAAAGGCCCTCAGATTTGAAATAGAAGGTATAACACAAGTTTCTCACAAACACCCTGGTTTGCAAATTTAGAAGGCAGTAGGCAGAGGGCAGAGGGCAGTAGGCAAAGGGCAGTAGGCAAAGGGCAGAGGTCAGAGGTCAGAGGTCAGAGGTCAGAGGTCAGTCGAGGAATCTAGCCGGTGGGCAGCGCCATTGGCGAATAGTACGGTTGTAATTGTCAGGTGTAGCGCCGTTGGCGTTTGGCGTGGTCATTTAATTGTCATTCCGAGCGCAGTCGAGGAATGACAAGGGAAGGCCAGTCGGAATGACAAGGGGGTACGCTTGTAATGAAAATAATGGTATTCGCAGCCGAAGGCGTGATAAGGGGAAATAGTGGTTCGGAATGACAAACGGAGCGGAATACTCGCCAGGTCGCTAAAACCCGGCTACTAAAAACTAAACACTGAACACTAAAAACTGCCCTCTGCCTACTGCCCTCTGCCTACTGCCCTCTATCTACTGCCTTCTGCCCTCTAAAATAAAGCCAAAGCAGCCAGACCAGCAGCACCAGGCTGGCGGCGGAAAGCACCCGGCGGGTTTCCTCCCGGCTCAGGATGTCGCTCCACCACATAAAATTGGCCGGCAGGACCGTCCGGTTGCTGACCTTGTTGTACTGGTAGAGACCGACCAGCGTCGAAACAAGGTGCAGCCAGCTAACCAGGAAGAACGGCACCAGCAAACGCCGCTTCTCCTTCATCGCGGCCAGCCCGATTAGCGGCAGCCCGTAGAGGTTGTAGCGCTCCTTCATCTTTATCAGGAGGGTGTAAACGACCGTGATATGCAGGCCACTCGCGAAACTGTAATGCTCCTGCGGTTTCTCGCGCGGGCCGCGCAGAAAGGTGGTGTAGAGTATTCCCAGGAGGGTCGCCCCGGCCAGGGCAAAGCCCGGCAGACTGACCCAGAGCGGCACCGCCATATTGGCATAGCCGAGCAATAGAAAATTCAGGTTAAACGAGTCGGTAATCCATGCGTTGTTATAAGCCCCGGCTAACTCGGTCTGCCCGAAGAAGCGCACGAACAGGTCGAACTGGCCCCCGAAATAGACCACGAACATTCCTACGCTCACGACCGCCCCTATCGCTAACCCCTGGAGGGTCTTTTTCCAGCCGCACTTCTGGATTAAAAGAAAGGTTAAAAGGGGCAGGGGGAACCAGATTTGCGGCTTCGACATGAAGGCCATCCCCAGCCAGAAGCCTCCCCAGAGCGGCTTTTCTTTCCAGACCAAATAAAAACAGAGAACCAGTAAAAAGGTCGCGATGATGTCCGACTGGCCCCAGATGGCCGGGTTCACGAAGATAGCCGCGTTGAAAGCGACCACAATCAGGAGGTCGAGATTCCCCTTTCTGGGTTTCCCCGTTTCGCCCTCTTGCGGAGTCGGGTTTGGGGCCGGGGTCGAGGCCGATTTGGTCAGCCCGGTCTCTTTGTCGGCCTTGAAAAGGAGGTAGACCAGCAGCACCGTCCCAAAGAACAAAAGCGAGCTAAAAATGCGCCAGACCAGGTTGTTGCCCTGGAGACCGAGCGGGTAGACCACCAGGTTATAGACCGACAGCATGAACGGGATAAAGGGGAAATAGTTCATGGTCGTGCCGGAATAGTGGGCGTTGCTGTACTGGTAGATGTTCCAGAGGCCGTTTTCGTTGATGGCCCGGCTCCAGGTATTGAAAAAGTTTATGTCAAAGGCGTGTTCGTCGCCGCTAAAGAGGAAGAAGCCGACCAGGGCCACCGACCCCGCCAGGATAAACAAAAACGTGCGCCGGGCCGCTTTTTCCACCGGGATTTTTCCGGCCCCGGCTCCCAATTGTTGTCTCCTGTCCCACCAGACTTTTCCCGCGAAGACCCCCGCCAGCGCTACCGCCGCGCCCAGCAGCCACCAGCTCCGGGTGTAGGTAGTCGCGGCCATCGTCACCAGGACCGTCGCGTTGAGCGCCCCCAGCAGAAAAGTTTCCAGCCAGTTCAGCCCGGCCCGGAACGCCCAGGCCGACACTATCAGCAGCAGGAGCAGCCCCGCCACCCAGTAGGGTTGGGGCCAGAACAGGTGCAGGAGGTGACTCTTACCCAGGCTCAGTTCGGAATGGAGGAAGATAAAGCCGAGCTTTCGGGTGTCGGGTGGGACGGTGAAACTGTTGCTCTTAAAAGTCAGGATTAGCCCCTCGCCCCCTTCGGGCCGGGCCGGGACCGTCAGGTAATAGTCCGTGATACCGTTGGCAGTACTGTGCAGGGTCGTGACCAGGCGCGGCTCCGAGGGCGGGTCAACGGTGCTTTCGTAGACCTCGATGGCGGCGGGTTCGACCCCGGCGGGGCGGCTCAGGTTGGCGGTCAGGCGTAAGTTGACCGGGGCGTACCGGGCAATCCGGTTGTATTGCAACGCCGACTGCGGGGTCATCCAGAGATAGGCCGTACCGTCGGGGAATTTCTCGGTGCCGTACATGCCCGAAATACCGCCGTACTGGTCGTTGTAAGGGTTGTTTGAATAGGTCTGGCTCGGCAGGGTCACCAAAAAGACCCCGATAAAGAGGGCCAGGACGACTGAAAGGGTTTTTAGCCAGAAAAAGAGATTTTGACGGTTAAAAAGGGTGGAGTCCAGGGCAACGGGCGAAGTGGCGGGTTGGGTTAGCAACGGGCTGGAAGTGGGACGGGCAAATCGGACATTTGAAAATAATTTGAAGGCAGGCGGCATTTGGAAACCTGTTTACACCTGTTCACCGGCTTGGCTGCGCGCCGAATCTGGAATAAAGTTTTAAAAAGGGCTTAAAATAGGTTTATGAAAAAATAAGAAGCGGGAGACGAGACTCGAACTCGCGACAGCCTGCTTGGGAAGCAGGTACTCTACCAACTGAGTTACTCCCGCAATACAACGCGAATTATAACAACCCGCCTTTTGTTTGTCAATGTCAAAAGTGTTTAGTAGTCAGAAGTCAGAGGGCAGAGGGCAGAAGGCAGAAGGCAGAAGGCAGAGGGCAGAGGGCAGAGGGCAGAGGGCAGAGGGCAGAGGGCAGAAGTTAGAGGGAACCGGGAAGTTTGGCATTTGATAACGTTTGTGGTATCTTCATTGGTAATCATAAGGTACTCATTTATAGCGCCTGACATAAATGCCCGCGCTTCCTCCGCTTTAGTCGGAATTTTTATAAATAACCAATGTTGCTAATAAGAGAGGCTAAAGGGAAAACTGAGCAATCGCCAGTTTCCCATCAGCCATAGCCAATAAAGTATTAAACATTGCACTCATATAACCTATGCGAGCTGTCAGATACTTTTC